>Ga0210059_1003492_pt1 | contig 25181 bp, 13 predicted proteins | sample Ectturendosymbi2_FD_188042 | JGI IMG/M metagenome (GOLD analysis project Ga0210059, IMG submission 188042) | Ecteinascidia turbinata endosymbiont from Florida, USA - Sample 2 (SPAdes) (version 2) | ecosystem: Host-associated > Tunicates > Ascidians > Unclassified | place: Key West, Florida... | reverse complement strand
GGAAGTAACCCGTGGGGGCATTGTCAAGGCATTGCTCTGCATCACGCGCAAATAAATCAACTGTATGCAGATTAAGCAGTGACTTGTTTTCATATGCCGCAACAAGCATTGCTTTGCCAGGAGCGCTGTCAGAGAAGCACTTTGCCGCCAGAAAGCAGGTCCGTGTGGATGATAATGTAAGTATTGCATTTCAGTTGTTTCAATTCTTGTCGACGCTTACCAGCAACTTGTCGCATAACACAATTCGAGAGTTTTACGTAACGTGACATCAGCAGGAATGAGCTTGACTTTCAGAGCAATAGGCATGTAAAGCCACCGCTGCATCAACCACGACCCCTGTGTTCTTGTTTAAGAGGCGAGCACTGAATAAAACGTACGTTAGGTGGCGCTCTTGGATGAAGTTTATGAACTCCACGTAACACGAACGTTAATTGCACGTACATTGGCATATCAGTATAACTGATGCTACAGTTCTTGTAGCAGTTACAACTTACACCAACTATATACAGGGTTCCCACACACTTAAAAACCCAAGTTAAAAAAATTCAATACCACTTCTCTTCATTTTTTGAAATTATTACATCACGAAACTCAATTTCGCACATTGCATAACACTGCATAAACAATGAAGTGCCTTGCCTTCAGTAAAATTTTGCTCAGATTTATAATTCCCATACTTTTTCAACACCTAATGCATCTTTTGGCCAATTTCGATACTTTTTCTTTTTTCAAAATTTCAATACACTACTTTTTCAAGGTGTTGAAAACCGATTTTGAAAATCAATAATTTTTTCAACACCGCGCTCCGCGTGGGAATCCTGTATATAAATAATTGATATGGGCAGTGCCCCTGAAAGGCGAGCAAAACAGTTGCCATGACTCCGTCAGCGATTCTGAACATTCACGAACTGCCAACAAGATGTGATCCAAGAAGCAATGTTTATTGCAAAGGAGTTACGTGGCGCAACGCGCGTAATCTTTATGTAAAAAAGAAACAAACCAAAGCAATGCAAAATTCCCAGCTAAAAGCAGCAAAGATAAAAAAGTGGTCAACTGCAACCGCAATTCCATGGACTCGTCGCCCGGTTTTGATCAAAAATCGCAGACGAGCTGAGCAGCAACGTTAAAAATGATTGCTTTTGGTAGAAACGCAAAAAAATACAAAAAAAGTGTGGGATACACAGCACGGCATCATCAGTGCATACTCGTCACTGCATGGCCGCAAGCGCGTAGAGTTGAAAACGTCGGGATTGTCGGCGCCGCAACCGACTGCTGGCCGGGACTCGAATCACTATTGACTAACTCCGCTAAAGAACAGGTCTCTCGCAACGAATCTTGCATAAGGAAAAGGCGGCCGTTGTGCAACCGGTATAAGCTCAAAGCAGGTTGCGGCTCGACAGAAATGGGTAAGAAAAGTATGAAGGCACCACAGCGTTCTGCTGAAAGATTGCAACCGTTTCGATATCACAGTGGGGGGAGATGACGCAACGCGCTGCGCTACGTCGATATCTTCTTCGCCCGATCCCCGTCCTTGGCTGTCACCAGGCGACCTAAGAGTGCTGTCGTCATCCTGTTCCTGCCAAGGCGCGCGGCTACGTGCTGCATAAGGCTTGTTGGTCAGCCGCGGCATTTTGTTTCTGGCCGCTTTTGGGAGGAGTCATGAAAATGCCCATTTCGGTCGGCGACTGACACGAGTGCTGGTGATCGACGTTGAGGCGATGCTGCTGCGCGACGTCCTGCGCAAAGCGACCAACGTTAAAGTAAGTAGGATTCAACCGACTTCACCGAAACTCTGCAGTCGTTTTCGGACAGGCTTAACAACAATTATTGTTGTAATAGTATAATCGCATATATCTGTGCCAATACAGACAAATGCCGCAGGATCAATCAGGGGATAACTCACCAGGATATCAACGTTGTTGGCGTGCGTTTGTATGTTGTGGCAATCACAGTCTTCCACGCGCTTGAACTTCCGCAAAGTCTGAAGACCCGTGTCGCGGACTGTTATGGCGAACGGCGCCATCCAGTGGACGCACTGAAAACAAAACTTCGGTCACGTGACGCACACGCAGCCCGAACAACCCCTCGCAAGGGTGATAACAACCGGCCCACGACAGTCCAGAGAAATAACAAGCACGCTTTGAATGAACTCACCAGAGCTATGTCCTTGAACTGGTAGCCCGTAACTCTCGTGGCAAGTTCTACCGACGTGAAGTGGTAGAGCGCTGCGGCGGAAAGAACTCCTGACGTGAAGTTCAGGCTCTCGATGTCCAAAGTGCACAAGTCTAAAAGCTGTCAAGCACAGACAGGGTTGAAAATCGTTGATCTTATTCAGAAAATGACCAAGCCGACTTTTTCCATTCTAAATAGTAAATACAGTTGCTTATCGGCGTCAAATCTGGCGCGCCCTACTTCACTGTAGCCGATTGTGCTTTTTGTGGCGGCAGTAATAATTAGGTCAGCGATGTCCAACCGAAATTGCTGAGACAAAAAATGTGTCACTATCTTAACCGGGGCCGCTCACTGAACGGCTTGCTTTGATCTTAGCAACAAAGTAAATTTAGTTAAAGCTAATGTGCTGAAAGCGTTCGACTCCAACGTGCATTGGTAACGACTGTTTGGCGCCGTTAACCTCTGCGTAAGTGTGATGCCAAAGGCAAGCCTAGTGCTAATGGAACAAGGGTAGAAATCAGAAAACTAGTACACAGTTGTGCAACAAGATGGATATCTCCCAGCACGCAATACAGACGTGATACAACAGCACTTGAGGACCACCTGCATCAAAAATGTCAAATTTACGATTATTATCAAAATAAAGATTAGTTGTCAGTGTGTGGGCTACTTATACTGCAGCGAAAACCTGCACACAAAACCTTCGGATGGGCCGCGTGTTGGACAAAGCTGAAATAGGTTAACAAGCTCAAAAGCGACAACTCCAAATAGACTGCAATAAACCTAAAGGCGGTCATGGGCGGTCACATGAGACAGTTACCTGGGTTATGTGAACGAAGGTTTCTTGCGAGTACTGCGGCAGATAAAAGGTGACCGTCGCGTTTTTGTCGGGTCCAAACGTAGCGTGCGCCGTCTGCAAGTATACATTCAGCCACGCCACGGCGGTGACCGGCGCAAGTGACCACTCGAGAGTGCAGAGCATGAGCAGCTCCTGCGAGAGGATCTCCTCCTCCGAGCATGCGCCGTCGGTGACGTAGGCGAAGTCTGTCAGCTTGGGAGGATAGATTTCCTGCAATGACAAACGAGATCACTGAATGCGTTTCGTGTTTCACGTCCTATCCGGTCGACACAATGCTTAGCAAGCACGGTTTACTTTTACTTTTTATTTTGTGAACATGCCTAGGCAGTTTTTCAGAACCACTATTCACCAACTTCTAATACTCTACAGCAGGGGTGTGCAACAGGCGGCCCGCGGGCCACAACCCGTCCCGCCAAGCCATTCGTGTGGCCCTTGCCAACATTGATTTTTCCCCATCATGCGTGAAAATCTTAACGTACATGAAGAACTAAAGTGTACATGAAGACACTAATCTTTCGTGTGGCCCAGCTCGATGTCTGAAGTTGGTTATATGGCCCACCGACAAAAAATGTTGCACACCACTGCTCTACAGAATACTATAGGTCTTGCATCATGGAAAAATGGGTTCCAGCAGAAAGTCCCACAAGGGCGACTCAGTCACATCAAATAGCTGAATGTTTTACTAGGAATCGGTTTCACGTCATTACGCATCTTCTGTCTTATAAATTGCATGCAAAAGCTTACGGGTGAAATAATGAAAACTAAAGCAATGTTTAGAGAAAGCACGCCAACTGCAGTTTCATAAACACACTATAACTGTGGTACTGGTCAAATCGAGGCCAAAAACGAACTGGCGTCAACTAGCTAGCTCCAAGCAACGCGGTGATGAGACAAACATTTTCTCGGCAATTGTGGTCTGTTCAGGTAAGAACTGCTGGCCGCCTCTACTTGGCTTCTGGTACTGAAGGTTGTAGGAATGATGCCCATCCCATGTATTACGCGTGCGAGATGCCATGCGATTCCATTTCTCGGCAAACATCTCCAAATGCTCTAAGGTTTCCGCTACAAAACAAGAAAAAACTGTCACAATAATTTGTTCGCGTTTTCTTACCTCTAGCTTCGCTGCAATAAAAAGAGCTGTAATGCCGACGAGTTGTAACCTTGTTTTGTGGATGTTGGTCGTCTTTGTTAAGTAACGGTCAATGTAGTCCGCAGCAAGGTAAAAAGTTTCGCGGTGCAGCGTATAGACTTCACAAACCTGAAGAAAAACGTTTGGACTTGAAAAAATGCGAAAACAGGCCTGCGTTAGTTTATGAAGCCAGCAGAGCGTCAGTGGCTTTACGCGTACACGGATGCCATTAGTAGACATATAGTCGCGTTATAATGATGAGACAATTTACTACAAGCACCAAACTTTTTTTGCAAATGCGAAGTAAGCCCTTACATCTCAAAAAAGACGTTGCTACAATTTCTAGTTTCTACGACGCCACTCACCTCCATGATCCAGTCGAGCAGAATTGATCTCATTCGTGGCTGAAGGTCTGGATGGCGCGACATGTAGCTGCTGTTTGACTTATAATCTGGCTCTTTGCATACCATCGACTTCCACAGAGCTTCTGAATCTGCCCAGCTGTGAAACATGCACAGTTAGTTGGTTAAATCTCAACACAGTAAGACTTCAACAATGATATCACCGAAATTCTTACCTATCTGAGCAACTGAGATATTTGTGAATAAAAGTAGTGCGAACGTAGAAATTGTGCATAACCATTTTCACAGTTTAAATGATTAAATCTTAAAATGCTACGGAGAGTCTGTAAAGGTAGAAACCACATTTGTAATCTTCACCTGCTAAATACAACCACATCAGTATTTACAACATTCCCGATGACTTTCATCTGATGCTCACATGATTGTCCCTAATTCAGCGATTAGCAACGTGTGAGGACATAACGTTTTGAATAGTACGCTGCCTTTCAGCCTACGCACTGTCCAGTAATTTGTACTCGTTCTACATTATGACTATGTCACCACAGGTAAATTTCCTTATTTATGCTGTCAAAACTTAAAATAAGTCAAAAATTCACGTATGCTTGCCTTTAGCCTAGTGTGTGTCGCTAACCGGCCAAGCTAACTTCAAGTAACATTAATCACACACCACAGACCTACGCGAGTCTTCCAACGAACTGATCGTCAGATGGCAAGTCTCTTTCCTTTTAAAATGTCACGCTGCGTCAACGCGGATCGTGGACAAGAAAGAACGCGCAGGAGGCTCAACAAACAAAAAAGTCGAGCGATTCCCTTTAGTCTGAGCCACATTTAAGTCGACCAACAGTCATCTGAAAAGATCTCGCTCGAAGAGGTACCATTGTTCCCGACTGCTGTCAATGCTGGCTGTTATGACGAAGTACTTGATGCGTATTATTTTGTTAATTGACTGCTGTATTGTGGTGACTCTGAAAGGGCTGCTGGCACAGTATTTGCGAACCTGCCAGAGACCAGTAGTCTGTTCGACCAACAGATATTAAGTGAATTAACCATGCACGTAAGAAGTCCTAAATACAAAATTTTACGAGCGGTTATGGTTTTGCGCGTAAGCACACTAATCACGCACTTACGATTTGTAAACACGACCACACGTAGCCTGTTTCTAACAGATGAGTAAGAAATTCTGCAGCCCACAACCGATCAATTAAACGCAATAGCTTTGAACGGACCAGTTCGGCTTGAGACTTCACGCAGCGAAATATTTCGCGAAACCGACACAAAAAGCAACCGAAGTAGTTCTACTGCATTAATGCTTTTGATTGGGAATAGCCACATAGGTTACCTCCTCAAAGTCAGCATGAACTGCAGGTCAGGGACATAACATGCTATTGCATCGCTACTTGGGTTGTGAACGCTACGATGAGTCACGTCGCTCGAACGGAAGCACCGCAAGAATCAAAAGAAAACGTGCGCATTCGCGTGATGTGCATAGATCGCACTGTAGCAGGAAAGCATCACACGGTTCGATAACGAAATCTCTGCAGCATTCTAAAATGCAGTGATACACTGTATTCGAACAACTACATACACCTTTGAAGCTTCGTTATTCCTCTACTCATACACTTCACTGATCAGCAGAGGCAAACGGTGAGGAAAACTTAGATTTATGCGTATCACGACGCTCACGCTTGAACCTGCTTTTTTTTCGCAGAGATATTCCGGTCATTTGTCTCAGTTGTATTAAAACTCACCGTAACCGTGTTCATTAGCCTACATTTTCGGACATTCTGACCGAAATCACTTAATTTTTTTCGGTCATTTCAAAAACATTTCGGTCTATGACCGAAAAAAAACACGCTTGAACTATGGGAAACCTACCGCAAAAAGAACGTTAAAATTGCTGCACACTGACAAGGTTTGATGAGTACCACTGCACACACGGCCTCGCGCTTTAAAAACGTTGTCGCAACAAATAACTGCTAATAAACGCACTCGCATTCCACTCTTTCGGAGTGCCAGTGCCAAGGAAGAGAAAACTACGTGTGAGCCAACGTTTGGCGACAAGTTTCAACTACAGTCCCCAGCACCACAATGCGCAGTAAAGGTTTCCACAACGGAGGCGGTCGTGTCAGATGGCCATTCCCACAGAATGAAGAGCACGTATGCAACGGGCGCGCATACCAGGCATTTACACCACTAGCACATGCCGCCAGGCAGGTGCTTAGTTTGTAACTTGACTCCACTAGGAACTAATCACTACATCCGACTTGGCCATTGTTTATGTAAACTAGTGTAATCAGAGATCACCAAGCACTCCCCAGGTGCTAAGCGGGGTAACGGATTAGGATTCACGACTGAGGGGTACATTGTTGTGAAAAACCGCCCGTGCAAGCATCTATTTTCAAACGCAGTGAATTTCTTTGCTAACAAGTAACTAAATTTACACAACAACTTGTCCACAGCTTCGCCCAGTTGACATAAATCCCGTGAAGCAGACTACCCAACTGTTATTTCTGTGGCCTATATATCTAACCCTAGCAATAATAATGAAGTGTTTGGAAAATGCAGCAAGCGAGCTTGAACAACTCATGCTGTTTCCTATAAATTTGTTATTTATGTAGACCACCGTTATCTGGGCAAAGCAGTTCCTCAAATTTTGCCTTCAGGTTAACTACTTCATAAAATTTCAGCACGTGTACGCTTCTTTTCTGGATCTCTTTCTTTGTACGACTTCCAGTAATGTTTTTTTCAGTCATTTTTCAGTTATGCACCGAATCTTTTTTAGATGACCGAAAAAAGATAAGTCAATTGTGTCATAATGTCCGAAAAGGTAGGTCAGTGAATACTGTTTCGGCGAATTTTAATAATATTACGATACAAATGACCAAATTTCTCAGCGAAAAAACATCTTTCAGTGGTAAGCCGCATCATCGCATGATGCAACTAATTTGAACTAGCTGTTACAATTTCATAAAATCGCTGATGTAACGTTCATTTAATAACAACCTTGAATGAAAACACTCCTATACCTAAACGACACCTAGAAATACACGCAATAAGAAGTTAAAACAACAATGATTAGTGCACATTTTCAGCAGGGCCGGCAGGAGCAAACCTATTTCCAGCCACATTTTTAAAACGCCCAAACAAACAAAGCCAACTATTTGCTATTTGCGAACCTGGGCATTTAAATTGGACCCGGTTACGACTAAACCACGCAGCTGGAGGCATGCAGACTGGTCTGTAGCGGCCCGCCGGCGGGCATGTCCGGGCCATTTCACAAAAGGCAAGTCAAATGTAACCCATTGTGAGTCAACAATCGGACGGCGGTTGTTTCATTCGACCGTAACGGGCACACGACTGCTTTCCCACGTTTCACGAGAGAAAATTGAGGACAGCCCCGGCCGTGGCGCCGCTACGCAAATCGTATTAGATGACCTCGAGCCGAACGGAGATGCATCGCACTTGCCTATGGAAGCACCACGTCATTTCCTTATTTTCCGAATGAATGGTGCAAGCGGATTTTTAAGTGTGATAGGGGTATCGACGGCCGGGTTCGATCGCAAGCCGCTGCGCACTTATATTGATTTTAAGCAGAAACAGATGAAAAGATTTAAGACGTAACACAAAGCAGCAAACACTTACTCTCCGCAACATTTTACGGTAACGCATAACGAGGGTTTACAATTTTGTAATTCAGGTAAGTGCTTCAACGCACAGAAAACAAGTTCACATTTTCTTAGCTTTCCCGTATATAATTTGACCAAGCATTCACTTTCAATCGACTTTCACGCAATAGCCCAAGGATTATACAGTATATAAAATGATGCAGACCATGTCGACATGTCGCTGACAGGGTTGGTGTAACCCGCCAGTGTGACCAACGTGTATATAATTATATATATAATTATGAAGTGCTTGGTATATAAATTTCTGATTAGGTATATTTTGTTGGGGGATTTAGTTAAGACTTTAAACTAAATTATTTGTCATATTGTAAAGCGTAAGCTGAGAAAACATAGTAGTGAGCTATATAAAAAATGTTGAGTGATTTTGCATAACATGGGAGTAAGCGTGCAGTTTGGGCAGGCTGCGAACGAGACTGGAAGATTCTGAAAAAAAACTGAACGTAGCTCTTGATGTGCGGTTTTAGTCGGCCAATGCATCATAAGGTTGCAAAGCTGCGTATGAGAGTGTCATACGATTTAGAGAAGAGTAGCTGATGTTTGCATGGCTTGCAAAGCGGGATTCTGCTGGTGCTGTGTATCCCTTTTGCAGACTGTGCAAAAAGAAAATTAGAAACCGCAAATCAGCTATTATACAGCAGAATAATTAAGTGGACCACAAAAGTAATGAAACTGCAGTTGTAGGTGTTGGAGAATTTAATATCCCTGTGCTTAATAAATCGATCACTGTCAAAGTTAGAAAATAGAAATTGAGGTTGCAGCTTCTTTGTGATGCCACTGCACAACAGCAACTGTTCACCATCTAAGTAAAGTAGTCAAAAAGCATGGAAAAAGCAGCAAGAAATTTTAAGTATTTTGTTACAGACAAATTTGGTATATATTTAGTATTATTTTAGACAAGATTTGGTGTATCCGTTGTAAGAGTTGGCAACACTGTAACCCGCACTTTTGGTTGAGCCCTGTGTTTGTGGAACTAATTTAGCAGCACATTCATTATTGATAAATTCACGAAGGTTGAGTAATTTTAGGTGACAATACGTCTGATTGTTTACAACGAAGTGACTTCAAAAACCTTAAAAGTGCATAATGGGCCTGTAGAATGAGCCACGGTTTTGACCAGAGTCAAACGCCGGACTTTACTCCGAACAGCACTGCGGAGATTGCAAAAACGCTTATTATGAAGAAAGTCACGGGGCAACAAATAACATCGAATTCCAGTCTCTTTGCAGGCTTGCAATTATGACACGCATCAAGTTTTTCCGTTGTCAGAACAGACTTAATTCTCTATCATTAGCACGCAACACAAAACGTTTGTAACATTCCCTGCCTAAACACAAAAACTGAATCTTAAGAAAATACACGGCAACAGTGAGCACGAAAATATTAGAATGAAGCGGGTGCACTACATCATTACTATGGCAAACCGGATTATTCAGCTAAGCTGTTTTCCACCGAACGTCATAGTCGCACCCAGCCTCAGAACTCGGGCAATGGCCTTAACAACACAACCGGAGCTGTATCGTGTCAACATCACGTGAATGATCACAAGCAACAGTAAATGCTGAAGCTGCAGTGACGCACTTGACTTGCATGGCACACCGATACTTTCAGCCAGCCTCATGACTGTTTTTCCTGACAAAGTCAATTCCTCGATATTTATTGATAAGTTTATTTTTAAGTTTGCTGAACAGACGTTCGGAACCCGCAATAAAGTATGCTTGTATGCATTCACCATCCGTAGCATGTCCACTTTTTTAATGATTTCGTGGCTCACAACGAAACTTACTTTGAGTCACATGAAAATTGAATTTTATCCAATTGTCACACAAATGTTTGCTCTGGATAGAGTTAATTCTTCCACTGCTATTTTGTGGTCCCAATGCGGTGTTCTTCCCCAAACGGTGCATGTTTCCGAACTAAGTGCCTTTCTATGTTGGACAATTCATCGCCGCATATCAGGCACAGGTGCTTGCGGAAAAGTTAATTCTGAAGATTTCTGAACATGAAAATAGTTCACAATAACGGACTTGTTTTCGAACATATTTTTGTCGGAGCCTTAAGCTGTCGACCGCTGAATCATTTACGATGGAATCGTACGCATCGGAAACGAAAGCGAACAGTACATTTAAACGGCAGTCAACAAATCCACGCCTACAAACACACCCATTGTTGAAGCGACGCACGTGAAGAACTTGTAACGTTTATCAACACGCTCACGTGAACGTATAAGTGACCAGCAAATGTTCTGCAACACGACTTCGCAGTTCAGCAGCGCGCAAGTCCACGCTTGTTTGAGCACGCCGATAAAAACCTTTGTTATGTCGGGAAATCAATCAACAGCAGAAACACGACGGTTGGAGTGCGGCACAGCTACTGTGAAGGCCGAGAGGAATGGCAAACCAGATCAGATATAATAGCTCAGTGAAGCAGCAGCTGAGCTTGCTGCAAATCAACTAATGCGTCGCGATCTGAAATTACGAGATGTCTTTTTTTGCAAAAGATTTCCAACGGGGCGCTGACCACATCAAACGTTGGTCAAGAGTAGAAAATTCACATATTTCAGAAACATACAACACAGCCTTTAAAGTGGAGCGTACTTATGGCGCTAAGATGCCTTACATCTATTGTCCGATTCACACAATAAGCATTTGACCGTAGCTGTTTTATGTCTTGCACAAAACAAAATTATACCTTGTGTCAACACTATCGAACAGTGAGTGGCATCCAATAGTGCAGGAATATCGCTCAGCTATTCCCCTGGTTTGCCTTTTTCGATTCTGCCGTTTGATCAAGCGGCAGTGTCTCAGTCTTTGGGGCAAAATATGAGATCGTTTGAATGACCTGAACAAGCTTTCTGTCTAAAAGTATTGACAACTTCTGATTACACAGTTATTGAGAATTCAAATGTGGTAACGCTTTTTTAAACTTTTTCCAAAGTGACTTCCCAAAAATCAAGTCTCACTGGCATACCTATTTATGCCTTTAACGATTTTCGGTTACCAGCAAAGTGGTCATAAAACTATTTACTTACAGGTCGTTTTCATTCTTTACTAACATTGCTATCCTTTGTTTTGCACCCCCTATGGTTTTCTGCCTTTTAACAGTTTTATTATTTCAAGCAGGACGTCTCAAACTGTGGGACATGGAAGAATTTGACGGGTCACGGCTTGGTATTGTTCAAATGGAATACGTTTTACAAGATGAACCTTTAATCGAAAACGTAGGCAGCTCCTCAGCTATAAATACGATCTCTCTTTGTAGCTGAAAGATACGATCTCTTTCGTCATTATGTGTTAGAATTATTGCCACATGGACATTTCCGCCACGTTGTTCACAATATACAGTCCCTATCGGCATTGAGGCAGACAGGCCGCTCTTGTTGCCATGAAATCGAGATCTCGAAGAAGCGCAGGTGGAATGTGGCAAATAATTTGATTTGTGCATTATCATGTATCGAGCCTCGAATATCTAAGCTTTCTAACAAGAAACTGCCTTAGGCTTCCCACTGATTGTAATCCACATTGTATTATTAAATCTTGCTTTTAGTTGTTTTTATTTCTACTGTGCATGTACAACAGAAGTTGTACAGTTGGCGGACCACGGACTGCTGGTTTATTAATTGGGCCACATGCTTGAAAACGTTTGAGAACACCTGATACAAAGGACGATCCTCTCTGATGATTCAAGCAACGACAATTTCCAGACGGAAAGCTGACCATTAATGGATCGGGTTTTAAAAAATATTCTGGGACTGGGTTAACCAGATTGGTAACAGCACCAAACCACTGCGTGCAAAATTTACGGTCAAACAGGATTATTCTTCATGGTGAGCAAGGCTAAAAAGTTCACACGGGTAATTTAAGGCTGTTTCTTCGCGAGTCTAGGGTTCAAATTAATCAAACTGAAGGAGCTGGGCGAGAGAAGATAATTGAAAAAGCTGCAGGAATGAGTGTTGGTATAACGGACAGTGGCCGTTCCAACTTCACCGAGGAAAAATATCGAAGGTAATCCTAGAAACACCGGCAGGTGACGTGTGTACACTTTCGTCTTCATGCTGAAGGTATCAAATTGTGTTGTGTTTGTAACAGTAATTTCCAAAATCGACTGAAGTGAGTGAGCAGTTGAGCAACAGATTATGTCCGCCAATGCAAATGCTGAACACTGAAATACAGTTTAGCGACTAATGCGCAACTAAGTTAAAAGAATTAACTCAATATTGCTTTAGTAGTTAAGTCGTCATTTATTCTGAATTTGTTCGGTTTACCGTATTACAAGTGACAGAAGTAACAAACATTCTCATGTGAAAACTGCTTCCCAAAAATTGGGCCATTCGAATGTTTCTCAAGGAGCCATGCAGCCAGTTGAAATGCATCTATGATATCCATTGCATTTGGAAAACAAAATACCACTTTGACCAGCCAAAAGATAACACTATCAATTTCGTCCCGAAAATGTAACTTAAAAGAATGTGTATTGCTTTGTAATTAGTGGTAAATCATGACACCGAAGCCTACGCTAACATGTTAAACGAGCCAGTCCATCCTTAACCAAATGCCACAGAGGCCACGCAAGAAAAAAGGGTTGAAATGACCGGATCAGAACATCGAAACAACTGCGCAAGGAAATTGGATGCACGCGCCGTCTGGTCCTAGGATTACACACTTTTTATGCCATGTTGTATACGACGCAGTGGTATGACTGGAGCGCGACTCGAAATGGATACAGTTAAACAGAAAGCTTCGGTCCACAAGCATTCAGATACATATTGTTCACCTCAGGCTGTAGCCAGCAGCGCCGCTACACATCAACATGCAATTCAAACTTGTTCCAGCTCACTAACTATGTTTCCCTATCTCCCGATGACCCACTAAAAACGCCATTCTAGATCCTGCACAGTCAATTGCAACACAGAACCAGGCCGCAACAAACGGCTCCGCATGGATAGGACCACAGCGCTGAGGCGCAAGTGCAAAGCGAGGTTACACAGCATGTCCTTCTCATTTCGCAAAGACATAAGCTGCTACTCCTGACAATTCAAAGTCAGCAGGAGTAGCAGATAATTAACTGGTTTGTACAAGTACAACTTCAATCTGAAAGGTGGGTACAATATGCAAGCTATTGGTAAAAGCAACCATTTCTGTTAATCTATACAAGTGATCCATTGAGTGCCAGGGCTCCGGTTGGTTGCTAGGACCTGAAGTTCTAGCAAAGACTGACAATATTCTTAAGAACTTTACCTAAAGTTTTCAAATATAGGTTTTACAAACAACACACTTTACTGACATACATCAGAATGCTGACAAGCATGCCTTGGAACAGTGAATTAAGCATACATCAAGCACAAAGGCAGTAGTTTTTTAATTGTGCAATAGACCGCTAAAATATTCTATAATTTGTATACCAAGGTAGTCTCATTACATAAAGGGCATTCAATTTCCACAAAGCAAATTTCAAACTATTCAACACGCTATCACCAGCTTCAGCCATTATATTAATGGCTATATTTGATACAGTGGGGTTGTCAAAGCCAAGTACAAAATAACCTCTCAGGCATTTAATAGTCCAGTGTTTCTCCACCTTTTCTGTACCGCGACCCATTATAACCCAACGAACGCCATGTAAAACTCAAATAAAGCTGCGTACATGAAATATCTACACGCGACCCCTCCAAAAATGGTTCACAACCCCTCTAGGCACCGCAACCCCAGGTTGAAAGCCACTGGTATAGTCAGATCAAGAACCATATTTCGTGAAATTGTGGCTAACGTTGTTTGTTATAATAAAGATGTTAGTAGGGTTATTAGCATATTAACGCACGCATCAGACAAAAACGTGAGATAAAGGGATCCTACTGATAGGAGAAATTTAAAGCAACCGCTTTCTGCACACTAGCCCCGAAAATTGAGCCTGTTCTTATGATCAACATTTGAGTTTACTTTGGTTTGGAAATTAGGACATCACAATCACAGGCCCAGTTGCTTGTAATTCTTGGAGGCGGTTCCCGAATTGCGTTTTTACAATTTCTAATTTTATTGAATTAAAATGAAAAATATCGTTGTAACAAATACAAAGTACTTTTGTAGGCATGTAGACTATGCTATAAATAAGACGAGGAATCTGTTTAACAGGCGTGCGGGACGGAGATTCGGCTTCATCCTGACGGTGTGAAACCGTGCAGAACAGAACGATTTCTTAGGAATGAAATGATTAAAAGTGGAGCACGATTTTAAAAAAGTATGGTTGAAAGATGGATGTGATGACCTCATTCTTCACCAATCCTTCATGATAAAATTACGGAAACTTTGACAAGCCCGCACGTTCCAAAAAAAAATAAAACCAACGGTTTCCCACCATACCTGTCAAACGTTTTCCCGTATAACTATTGCATAGATGTTTAACTCAAAGTACCTCGTTTTCAGAAAGTAAAGCAAGTCAAAATTCCAAACCATCGCCACATGAAGGTAACCACAACCAACCTGACTGGTGGAAGAGGGCAAGGTCTGGATGTTGATGGCGTTCCAAGGAATATATTCCGAAAACGAATATGCGTTGTCGCTTGGTCCACATTGATCTCCTGCAAAACTCCTCTGGTGGATAGCACGCGATCGGGCGACGAGACGGAATCGCATACCAAGATGACGCCATCGTCGTTTTCAACATCGGAGCCGTCTTTAAGTGGCGTGGGGAACATTTGGTCTTCTATTGGCCGCCACCCATTCTAAACATTTGTATATTGACACTGATATTGAGCAGACAAGGTGTTTTTTTAAAAAGTACTGTGTTTGTGAACGAGGAATCTGTAAAGATTTAAGACTAAAGCGAAACAGTTTTTTTTTCAGATAGTAGGACACCGGCACAGCAGAGTAACACAAGGAGCAAAAAAGTTGGTCCTGTTCTAGCTGACAACTGCTTTTATACAGCTCATCGTAGACATGACATTCGCTTGCTGGTTAAATCTTGCCAGGTACTGGAAAAAATCGTGCAGAAGACTGACAAGACTTAGTTTATCACTATATTTTTTTGTTCTTTAAGCAGCACGCCAGCACTGTATGAAAGGGAGGTGCACCAGCGCATTATTTTCCTTAGTCTTTATGCGGTAATAGCACTGAAACACCTTTATTCAAAACGTTAAGCTGTTCAACCTGCAACACACTAGAGACTAGAATCTAATAACGCATCCCTATTACTCGATAAATCTCAGCATCACTGCAACAAGACTTCAGATGCCGCATATCCACGAACTCTCCACCATTATCACCATTGTCACAGTTATCCGCAAGATCCCGCCAATCGTATAAAAACTCAAACAAGAATGCTTATTCTTAGCCTAAAGAACAGCTGTATAGGAACCTGGGCTACACTGCACATTAAAGATTTTTACATTCCATTGGGTCGAAGCTAATCTGCATCGTTTCTGATTAAAGTGACAGCACAGCTACCCTGTCATAAGTATTCTGCGTTTGGCCTGCTGCGCCTGCAACACCCGCGGCGTTTGGCGCGTGTCGCTCATTTGAAACTGCCGCGACCGGTGAACCGTTACACTTGAGCTGGTACGTGACGTAGGAGAAACGAACAAGCCCCTGACTGTAAACGGTCGCTCGCATCAAGTCTGGACAAGTGTAGCAATCCATTCGCCGATGAGCTGTGCGTATGTGCCGTTGATTCAATTTACACAATAAAAAACGTGAATAACCGAGGTTCGCCGTTACGCCGTAAACAACGTATAACTCGCGGTACTGTTGAATTGTTTACAAAAGTCTTCCTTGAACTCACTGAAAAACACAACCGGAAAAGTCTTGCAAGCTATAACCACCGCCTTGGCATGATTACTTGCATATTATCGCGGTAAGATACAGGTCAGACGACGTACAGCGAACAGTATTTGCACGAGGAACTACCTGTCCGAAGTCAGAAGACACCTTTGGCGTTAACCGTCTGTTCCAAACAATCAGCGGGTGAGCAACCAACTGTTAAATATTATCAGGTAGAGTCCACTGTCTCCTCAGTAGACAACACCTACTGTGCGAGAGGAAACACGAAAGCCGGCGATGCTGCCAGCACGTTTCAAAAGGTAATTGCACGGTTAACAAAAAATTTGATATAAGCAGCAGGAGATGAGAGTCGTGTGCGTACAAACCAAGCAACGCGATTACTTTTTTTCTTTCAAGCGAATCTTGATAGTGTTTCAAGCTTTTGATCACGCTAGCTAGAACATAACCAAAGATTTCTTTCTTAATGAGGACCCAAACAAACCTCTATGAAAAGCAAGACTTTGGCAATAAGTTGCCTCTGCTGGAGGATAAGTGCAGAGCATATTATTAATTGGAATATGGGTTATGTTAATGACTTATCCATGTCACTAACAAAATGTAAACAGAATGGGTATACCATTGGCATTACGACTAAATAAAAAATTCCTTGAAATTTTGAGTCGTTTTACGTTCTTTAGAGAACAGTGCAAGCCATTATTGTATCTAACCAGAGATAACCTGTCAACCGAAATAAACGCCCTGAAGGTATAAACATCATCACGAAAGTTCATTCTGCTTATCTTGTGAATTGACAATTTTTGATGGCTGTATAATGTGGACTTTTATCTATGTGCCGATTAATTCGATTATGTAGCTTTGTTTTTTCCAAAGTTTAACATCTACAACAGCTATGTCCAACTGAAATTGCTCACTAAGCCAAAAATTGTCAATATCTTAACCAGGGCCGCACACTGAATTATGAGGACCGTACACTGAATGACTTACTTTGATCTTAGCAAACTGAATTTAGTTCAAGCCTGTGTTCTGAAAGCGTTCGAATCCTAACTGCAATGGTAATGACTGTTTATAGCAACTTTAACCACTCGTACGTCTTATGGGCAAGTTTTGTGCCAAAGAAACACAGGTAGAAATCAGAAAACTAAACAAGTTTTGCACCAAGACGTCTGTGGACGTATGGAAATTTCCCAGCACAAGGTACAGACGTGATAAAGTGGCACTGAGGACCAACTGCATCAAAAATGCCAAATTTAAGCTTATCAAAATAAGGACAGGTTGTCAGTATGTAGGCTACTTACACTGCACTACAGCTTAAACCTTCGAATGGGCCACAGCCAGCGGGTTGGACTTTGCTGATCTATAACAATATACTTACCTTCAACTGTTTTTCTAATGTGTCGGAACGAATTAACTTTGGTTCAGCCGAAAACAAACGCTTGCACTTGGGAAAAACGCTGAACAGCAAACTTACCTTCTCTTGGAACTCCTTTCGCCGAACAGCCACGGTTGCTTCTTTGGTCGCACAAGACCTTTTCGACGAAGTGGGTTGCTCATCTGCTGGCTGAAAACAACAAGAATGTGCTTTTCGCTAAATCATACGAAAAATTAAAGCACACGATTTTGTACAAATGGTAAATCCCTCACACGCTGCTCATGAGTTTGCCTAAGATGTCAGTGCAAAAACTACTCGAAGTAGAAGGCGATCTCGGGACAATTACCGTAAAAGCATGGGTTGCTTTACAGCGCATTGCGAAGCAAGATGATCTCCAACATGAATTTACTAACTGCATAACACTGACAAGATGACAGAGCGAAACTAACAGAAAAACTACGGTCCACTGTCCATTTCAAAAGAACCTGCTCTGTAACATAATATTGGCCGCAATCAAACAAATTTTCGGAAAGAGCGTGGTATACTCCGATTGATCAATAGACAGCAAAAGACAATGCTTCAGTGCCGCGCAAGTGACAAGTCTTGCACCTTCATCAGCAGTTGCGGCAAGCAACACTAAAAAAGTAATACGAAGAAGTGGGAGATACTGATATAATGCATGCCACCATTGCCAGACCTGTTGATTTCCATGCTGTTTCATACTTTCCAAGGAAGTGTCTCTTGTTCGCTTGCGTGCTTTTGTGTTGCTGGTCGTCAAAGTTACGTCAGAAAGTTGTTTATTGGAACAGTGTGATGGACTGCAAGGAAAGAAAAGCTCATGTGTACATTCTACAGCCAGTGAATCGATTCAATATGAGAAAACTTGTTTGCTTCAAACCAAGTCGGACCGCACAGGCGGGAGATCATCAGCTGACCTTGCCAGTCGCTACAAGCACCGAGAATTGCATCTCGAAAGTCGCCTCAAAATGTTAACAAACTTCGGCAAATCATCTGGAAGACGTGTTCCACGCAGTTTTTCAAAGTGTTAGGCCAAAGAAAAAACACCGAATTTTAATCGACTGCTAACGACCGAGCGGTTATGCCGACTGAAGTTAACTACTTTACGCTTGCATTAACAGCAACCATTGTGCTGCCATAAAAATTCACTGAAATACGTCGGTAAGCTCGTGTAGTGGCACATCGAAATACAAAGAAACAATTTTGTTCAAGGAAATACATTTAAAGTTTCACAGTTTAAGCTTCGCTTACTGAACAAAAGCTCTACAGCAAAAAAGGTTCCACTCAATTGCCAAAGTGGGAGAAACATTCGCAGGCTTCATTTAGGACAGAAAGCAAATGTACAGGAGTAACATTTCGTTCAGCCCACTCTGCATTATTGCATTGGCGAAGTCATTATTAAAACTTGTCATTGCCCCGTATGTGAAGACACAGGCTGGATAATTTCTTCGAATAGTAACATTTTATGACAGACTTTCACGTTTGACCGTGGGCGCCACCATGCGGTTGAACATTTTTAAAATCCTTACCATTAGTTGTTCACAGCAAAGTCAAAAGGTGAACGGTCACTTACACCGCAATGCTACCGGGTCAAACTACTTATTGACAAGCTGGGAAAAGTCATTACAACACTAAGTCAACGTTATCAGTCAGCAGATAACGTATGCTTACGTTTCACAACTGAAACGTCATTTCTAGAGGATTTTGTCCAGACACAGGATGAGCCAATTACCGGCTTCTTAGATTATTTAATTCAGCAGGTTACAAGTTACAACCATTGCAATAGCAAATTTAATTGCTTGAAGTTTTATCAATCTTTCATTTCATGACAGCGTAACCAAACACTGAATCGAGTTTTACGTGCGTATCACACAATTACAAAAAAACTGCTTATCTCTTTACCCGGCAAAGGGACACGATTATATCAAAAATAATTTCGGGACCTCTCCCAGCCAACAAAGCTGGGAGTGGGAGTATGTCCGCAACGCCTGACAGTTATCCCCATAGAACGGTTTTACTCCGCCAATCATCGCATTGAGGCCATTGGATACTGCAATGACAACTTGTTGTTTTTTTTTGGAGAAACTACGCTCGAAGTTAAGGCAACAAGCGTAATAACGTAAATAGCGATCTCGGTACACAAAAAAACGTGAGTGATGGACATCCCAATAATACAAAGAACGGCCGCAAAACAATGAACCATCATCACCAGGATGAGACAAGGGGCAGCAAACTTGGGAGCTTTTATAACAAGTCTGGAGAACAACGCGGCAAAATTGAACGAAAACTGACGTAAGGGCGCGAAGCGTGAGCAGTCATGTGACTCAAAGGGATACATGCTGGTGGCGATGGCATGTGACGTAATAAATGATGAACGAAGCCGTACTGTGCTGCAGGCTAAAATGCAAGAAGGCGTCTGGAACAGCGCTTTTCAACCAATGTGCCGCAGCTCCCTGGTGGTCCACGAAGTTTGTTCAGGAGGGCCTCGAAACATTAAAATGTTACAATATTCCTGTATTTACAGTAACTAACACATTATAGATCAAGAAATCTTGTGATATCTAATGGGCAAACTGAAGTTTTCCATGAACAGTAAATTGCATGTATTGTTTACATTTTGTCCTTTTTCATATTTCAATTTTATTGTTGTTGTTTTACTGCAATATCTCATGGCGGGCCCAACAAAAAAAATTAGGTAAAAGTGGGTCGCAAGCTGAAGAAAGTGAGATGCACTGATCTACAGGATATTTGCAATAAGGTCTGACTTGTGTTAGCATCCACTTTCAGCAATTCAAAACTTACAGCTTCTAGTATTTTGAATTTAACGACCAACAACAAAACTGCAGTCACGTCAAATATCACCTGGACTAGACCACACGCCAGTGCCCGACGATCCCTCACAGATGAAAGTGGCATGTAATTAAATGCGTTCTGTTCCACAAATTGGTATGTTTTATGCACTTGAACTTCAACAACTTCTAAAAGTAAATCTTACTTATTGTCAAAAGTCTTTTCATGCTTTAATAAAATGTGCACAAAAAGCAGTAGTCTTACGAGCATTTGTACTGGCTGTTTGGTGACTGGATCAAAATTAGAAACTGCTGGCACACATTCTGCTGAGAACAAGTGAGGGAAAAGTGGTCACAGACAGTGTATCAACAATGTTGCTCACAGTCACAGTTGATGGCCAAGGACGCACTACGCTGACTTGATCTAGATGCACCATGAACATTCAATATCAATATGATTTTAAATATAAAAAAAAACATGTCTCAAGAATTGACACATGAACACAGGGGCGTAACGAGGTTCGATGGTGCCCGAGACAAGAAGCAAGTTTGGCGCCCCCACGTTCGAACCTGAGGTCATTCGGGAGCAAATGCACTGTATTGAAGTACTTGTGACATTATTGGGATATTTCGGCACCCCCATTGGCGTCCGGGGAATTGTCCCCCCCTTGTTACGCCCCTGCATGAACAATAAAATGGAAATGACTTGACGTTTACAACACAAAATTACTCTTACCTATTTTTTACCATTGTAGGTGAAAATCTTTAGCTCTGTAAAGCAAAACAATTCATAAATTTGTATTGAGATGCTTTGACCAAGATAAAAGGATCCAAATTTCATGAAAGCAGTTTTAACATTGATAAGAGCAGTGTCGTAACAACTATACTGTTGCGCAATTCTAAGACATACAGAAGCTTTTTAATAAATTTAACAGTTTGATTGTATGATACAGTGGAATATGAAGCGCACAAATGCACAGACCACTGCCTTGCACTGTACACTTGTACATGCAAAAGCATTAGTAATTCTGAAGAAACCATTTGTAATTAACACTTCTTGTGAATTGTGCCCATTGCACAAAATAATAAAGCTTATGAATGTGCTACAGTTTACTGAAATAGTAATTGGCCAATGCGTTTTCAGAATTTCTTTCCAAATTGTAATAAACTGTGTGCAATCAAAGAAGGTCATTGAACTAAACGTTTTTTAAAAATTTAGACAAGCCCAGTAAGGCAACTTGGAATTCAATAGTAACTGAACCGAAAGACAGGCAATGTGAGGTTGACTACAGCTTGAAAGCAAAACAAAGATTTAAGTCACTTTAAGTGTTCTTTTCATCCAAGAAAAATATTTGTTATATTGACTGAGCTTCCAAAAAGTTGATTTAAAAAATCTCCATTAGATGGAGAGCACGTCCATTTTACAGGTTTGACAAATGATTCAAGTATATCAAAATTTGGTTTTGAAGGTCAAGACAGTTGGCAACTATCCTAGGATACATTTGCTCACAGCAGTTCTTATCAGTAACCAAAGATGTAGTTATCAGGTTGGGAACCAGTGAAGTTATGCAACCTAGTTCAGGTTGAGGTGCTCTTTCAGATAAGGTACAATGTTTGAAACATCCCAAGTCAGGACTAGTCTCATTTCCATTCACCCAGTTGGACACACCTAACAGAACTTTCTTTGCAAAAACTGATCGAGTTCTTGGCAAATCTATGGGATGCAGATTTATAATCATGTTCCACAACCAGAAAGTCATAGAATGTAAATTTTTAAATGATTAAGCACAACATCACTGTTTTTTTACACAGGGCTCTTACTATTACATGTTATGTCATTAGTTACATAATACTGGGGTCAATTTGACATCTGTGTGTTTGACACAAGGTAAGCTTTACAAAAATTGGTGATGTTTTGTGCTGTTTGACTGGCATATTTTAAACAAACAAACATTTGCAATGCACCACGCAGTTTGATTTGTATCAACATGAGTTTGACAGTGCACTTGACAATATCAATCATCTGACATCACTTCAAAAATTCGTTCCTTTGACCTTACTTGGGATAACAATGGTCCTTCCATGGTTTGATTTTTTTTCGTTGTTTAAACCAGTGGTTCCCAAACTTGTTCGAGCCGTTACCCAAATCAAGGTATCGATTATGTCTTATTACCCTCAGTTAAAATTTTTTACATTGCAGGTTGAAAATTTCTTTTGCAGTGATCGCTCATAATACAGAACAATGTGGGTTTGGTTTTGCGTTACCCTCCAAAGAATCGCATATTATCCCCAGGGGGTAATTTACCCCCAGTCTGGGAACCACTGGTTTAAACTGACTGAAATTTGCTATTGCTCTATTTCTCATACACTTGTTTCACTTTACACAACTGAAGAATGCTTTGCATCAAATTTATGAGGTGCAACTGTCTTGTATGCATAATAACAAATTTCATTGCATGCGTATACAGGTGGTTCCAGCTGCGACACTTTTTGAATGCAATATTTTAGTTCTTACATTTCCATTTCAGGAATAGCTGCCAAATTCGATTGATTTACACTTTGATTGATGGAAGCTACCATTCAAATTATTTACTAGCAATCATACTTGCCCTAGTATCGAAGTCCAGATAAAAAGAAACAAGACTAGACTATCAAGGTGAAATGCCTAACACTGTTTGAATATAACTGTTTTAGATAATATGTGCTATGCATTACTTAGTAGATATATATTGGTGCTCATGGGTATAGCCAAAAAGGCACTACCCCCATGGCCTTCAAAATTGGACACAGATATAACAGAAAATGTTAGTTTTAACATATTTTAATTTCCTTATTGGTAAATAACAAAACATAGTTTTCTTGCCAATGCCTTTCCATGTAAATCAACCTCTTCTTCCCCATTAGTACTGTAACACCATTTTTCTTAAATTTTTCTGTAGGGCCCACAGTAGATAATATGTAAAGCCACGCACTTTGAACACTTTCCATACAATGTGTTTTCCTAAGAAAGCAGGATGGATAGCATCCAGTTTCACAGACATCTTGTAATTGAAGACCAAACAAGGGCTGAAATTGCTTAATCTTCTATTTCTCTTAATACTTTTCATATGTAAGTGTACCAAATTTCACAAGACAATGATAATATTGATACACAGCAAGTAAAGATTTGTAGGCTGGTATTGAAAGTCTTAACCCAAGCTACATTTATGTACACAGAATATGTTTCAACTAACCTGCTGTAGATTTATCTGTTCTGCACCACAAACATATGTGTGAGTCTTATGTTTATGCACATCAATGTGAGCCTTATATTTTCAGAAAATTTGATTGCGATTGATTAAAGAAATGTGGCAATTGTTTTCTAATGACATACCAAAGCCAAAAACAATGAAAACATAGTAATATAATGTCAAAATGAAAACTCAGTGGTAAAACAACTGACAAGCAATGAATGAAAACAGCACATTTAATATGCCATTGCAAAGAAAAAAATCAGTCAAATTTTTGTTTTAAACGCATTTATTTTTAATTTTAACACGTTGAGAGCCGGCCTACGGTATATTCGTACTTGGATTTCGGCCTAAAAAACAGCAGTTTTTGGTTGCCTTACCAACGCCCTAGCTCCTCCACCGATTGCGCTAGAGAGCTGTTCAAGAGCTTAAACGGATCGGCCAGTCTAGTAGATTGCACTCGAAAAAAATATTTTGGTTGGGGTGCGGATATTTTGTGACTGACGTCATAAGTGAAATAGTTTTAGGGTCATTTTGGCTCATGTTACCTGGCCTAGAGCCCAACCGCTAGGCCAAAGTGTTTCGCTGAAGTTTTCATTGGAAACTAGGCTCGAGTCCGAGTCTTTTGAGCCTTTGATCGACTTTTTAGCGTTTCTGGTTCAAAACTTATGATTTAAAATAAACAAATTAATTAATTAAATCGTTTTGCAAACATATGTTTGCAGTGTTTAAAAGTTCACATTACTGCATTTCATAATGATGTGGTGCTTATGGTCCTGAATTATAGCATTAGTTACCCAAAAATATGACATTCTTGCTGACTTGTGCATCACCCTATAGGACCACATGTCTAGGTGATTGTCACGCTTAGAGAAAAATGAAATTTTCTCATGACCTACTTTTTGAAGTGGGAAGTGTGCAAAAGCACTAGCAGATATTATGACCAAAAATTAGTGCCACTTCTTTGTGAAATATGCTCAGTCATATAGTCACAAATTCGTTTCCACCTTGCTCATTTGAGAAAATTCCAACAATAGGATTCAAAACGCTGTTCCTAGCCCACCACCACATACTGCATGTCTTGTCTTTCCCACTGAATAGCAATCATACCTTGTTTGTCATGCCTGAAATTGTCATGTCACGCATAATTTCTCCTCACCAACCCACACAATTTTCGGGCTGGATGGTGCCCAATTTTTGCTGATGTCTACGTCTTGCCATGTTGTAATGCGTATGTATCTTTTTGAGTGGTTGTTCTGGGTGTTTTCCATGCTGTGCTTGTTTGAAAAACGAGCGGTGCTTGTGTTCAGTCCTGCAAGTGCAATAATGAAATCGGATATGTGACTAGATAAGCATGCACTAGCGTGTTTAGATATTTGAAACCATCCTATTTTCCAGGTAATTTTGATGCACACATGTGACAAAATGCCAACAAATTTAGTTTAAAGTCATATAATTGAGAAAACTCCAAAAATAACAATAAGTCAATATAATTTTATACTAATTTCTAAGGAGGATGTTGTCTTGAACATATTTTTTACTAAAGGGTATATATGTGTCAGTGACCATGATTGGTTTTCTTGTGCTGTTTGAGGAAAATCCATGCTTTTTCAATAAACCTGGTAGTTCAACTAGAGCATGGATTAATGATGATCGTGTCATGCCATGGTTAATTTTTTGTGCTGTTTGAACACTGTTGCACATGTGAGGAAAACACTTTTGTGGTTTTACAGTGAGTCAAAATAATTCTCCAAAAATGAATGGTGCGACTGAATCAGACCTTGTTGCCCAAAACTTG
>Ga0210059_1003491_pt1 | contig 25182 bp, 23 predicted proteins | sample Ectturendosymbi2_FD_188042 | JGI IMG/M metagenome (GOLD analysis project Ga0210059, IMG submission 188042) | Ecteinascidia turbinata endosymbiont from Florida, USA - Sample 2 (SPAdes) (version 2) | ecosystem: Host-associated > Tunicates > Ascidians > Unclassified | place: Key West, Florida... | reverse complement strand
CGGATCTGGGTCGACGTTGCTTGCAGCTGGAGCAGCAACTTGACTCGCTCGATCGGCGCAACCGTCGTCTTGGCAACGGCAGCGGCGGCGCCGCCAACCGCCATGTCGCGCGTGAAGTTGAAGACGCTGAAACGCATGATTCGCAGCTGCTCGTTGTTCGGGATCATGACGCGACGAGCAACGATTGGCTATCTGCTAATCACGTGACGACAGGACATCTCAGTCACAGCACTCAGCACCTACAGCCTGAGGATCTGAAAAACAACACCGACGAAAGCATGAAAACGAAGCTGGGAAGCAAAACGCTCGGCCCACTACTCAGCACCTCGCAGTATGAAAAAGCGATATGAAAAACACGGGACAAGAACTCGACAAACGGAAAAAAATATACAGCACCAGAAAATGTGATCAATTGCTCCGTGCGTTAAGTTGGTAGCGAGTCATGCGCGGAAGTTGCGCAAGACGACGCGATCCGCCGGATTGTGCGCAGTCCCGGCGGAAAAGGCACTTGGTAAGGATTTTTCCAGCACACGTACAAAGGCAAATGAATGCATATGACTTGGAGCATGTATCATAAACGCGGACATTCACTCGCAAAATAATACTGTATATAACGTCACAGGGGCCACATTTCAACGCAATGAAGAAGAAACAAACCATACTTATAAATCTTACTCGTCATATCTCCAAGTAACAAGATTTTCAACACACGTACTTACGTCCCATGGATACCGTCATGAGTTGCAGTGACGTTTGCATTAAAACACGTCATTCACGGTCGACGTAAAAGGTCGTTTTTCGCTCAGAAAGTAGTGACACCATGAAAAATGATTAACGTCTTAGCAGCATTCAGCCAGCAATACTAACGAGCGTCGCGGCAGCAAATTGTTAAAAAGCGGCGTAAAAACATCGCTACACAAAGGTCGAAGTACGATTATCGCGAATACAGCTGCATCAAGCTCGTTGCATGCAAACCAACGCGTGAAAGTATGAACCGGGTTTCATCGCAACATCAAGAGCCGGACGAATGGCGTTCAGTTTCTTCAGGTTTGCAAGACGGTACGGAAAAAGCGAATGCTTGCCACGATAGCCCGTTCCAGTAAAGTGATCATGCAAGTCGACGGTTTGCCTGTGGCGTTGGAAAAGGGCTACATCATTTGTCGAGTTTTCCTCCCGGTCTACAGTTAAGCGAAAACGCTGCGGAAAGCGAGATGAGCGCAGACAGAAATTCCGCGCATAGTCGAGAGCACTGGCCCCAGGCGCTGCGGAACCGAGTTAAGTGCCACGGACGCAAAAAGCGGAACCGCGCATGCTTTCGGGCGATCTTGGCATGACGTCAACGCTGTCTTCGCGCGTTCTGCAAACTCGACACAATTCGCGGCAAGTTCTTCGCAGTTTCTTTGCCGAGTCTTTTTTTTTCCTTTCGAAGCGGGATTTGCGAACTGGGAGTGTGCTTCGATCGATGTCACAATGCAAACAGCGACCCGCGTCACATGACCTCAGTTCGTAAAAAAAGCAGACAAGAGCGCAGTGACGCGCGGCGGGAGTGCGCGACCGCGAAAACATCTCGTCGCCCGAGCACTGCTGCCGCTTCAAAGAACCGACGCGAAAACGGAACCGTTCCCCGGAGCCTATGCTTCCACCGGTCACGAACTGGGCTCATGCGAGTACGAAATAAAAACGGCACCGGTTGTCTGCAGGAGGGGGTCGCTGAAAGCACTTTCTGCTGAAACAACAACAACGCAACAAAAGGCTGGGGATTCACGCGACGGGCTCAAGTGCGCTCAATAATTTGTCAGAGATCAGGGTGTTTGTTCAATCGCCAATCAGAGATCAAGCCCGGGGCGTCTTGGCAAAGCCACGAGGGCACTTCAGGGACGAAGATCACACAGGCCGGAGAAAAAGCCAGTCGCGGGACGGTGTCTTGCGATTAAAACAAACGAAGCTTCGACAAGCGAAAGGTGACAAGGGTGAGATTTCATGCGTGACGAGTAGAAAAAGCATCACCACAAGCAGCGGCCGTAATTCTAAAGACAGGGGGGTGGGGTATTTGAGCGCTTCAGCCACCCAGGTCAGGCCACGAGACACGAACCCGGCCCTCAAATACGGCCTACACGATGCAGACGAACAAGCATTTGCAGGCAACGGGGGAGGAAGCATGCAAACGGAAAAATCGCCCCAGCCCAACTCGGTGACCGGTACGCGCCGTTTTTTTTCAAACCAGGACGCTGACTTTAAGGCGCAACGAATCAAATCGACTCCCAAGCGGAAGGCGCGTTCGCTTTTCATGGCGCCTGGAATGTGCAGTACATGCCGCACTCGGTGGCAGGAAACCGATACGACAGCTCCGTCGCAGCTAAGAAGCCGCACACCCAAGAAACACAAGGAGATAACGAACGTTTGGAACGCCATTGCTGTGGTAAAGGACCGTGTCGAGCGAAATCGAGAAAAACGACGGCAGGTATTTCCAATGCATCTAAAACCATATTGCGCAACGTGACAGATCTGCAACGTCGGCGGGGGTTGAGGAGGTGACCGCAACAAGGGGAAGAGGAAAGGGAAGATTTTCGTATTAGAACGACCCCAAGGGTTGCAACATCGCAAGGCACTTCGGTGCAACAGCTGGCTGCTTTTTTCGCGGCCAGTCATGCTGCGCTAAATTTACATCTTACGTTCAGACAGAGACGAAGTCAAAGCACTTTTCAAGGTAGGGGGGTCCTGGTAACAAAAGGTCATCACCCCGCGCTACGATACGGGCGCCTGGAAAGCGGCACTCGACGAACAAGAGCGAGAAAACAGTAAACAAAGAAGTGAGCAGGTTGTGATTAGCACTGAAGATGGAGGGGGTCGTTCCAGCGGTGTCAGGCATCCGTGGCGCAACGTGCGTGTTCAGCGATGAGCGCGCACACGTCACATTTCCTTCCAGTTGCTCTGAAAAATAACAGTTTGTGAAAAGTAGCGGTCGAAAAAAATACAAGTCGCGCGAAATCCTTCCTGACTCTTTCCAACACCTCGCAGGCTGACCAGCCTGCGCACCGCAACAACAGTACCAGTCGGATGTTAGCGCAAGCTTTCAATATTTTTGTTGATCCGCACATCAACCAGGGCACAAGCGTCAATATATAGTGACGCAACAATCACCGCGTGTGGCGTAACAATCAATCAGCTGACCAAACCCCGGCAAGTTGGGTATTCAGTTGCAAAGTGCTGATAAGAAGGTAGGCGTTCAAAGTAGAAGAAAACTGCGCGGTGTTAGTTGATACAGAATAAGAAAACCTTTGCATCAGTCTTTGACTGTGCGCTTTGGGTGATTTTGAAGTAGGCAGCTAAAACTTGGCGAAACATCACAAGCATTTCTGTGTTTCCAAAATATTGCGCGGCGTGTTTTTTTCAAACTCCGTGGCGCAGAGTCTCCGCGACGCCCGAAGTAACCTTGACGACGCTCGAACAATAGCAAAGTAAATTTGACTTGCACAACGCTCGCATCGGTCAAAACACAGTGCATCACTGAGTCTATACCGATCAGAATGAACTCAAAGCGCATGTTGACAGAGATATGGTCCCAACCTTCGCATTGGTCCGTTTTCACAACGTTCATGGAAACAGGCACAATAATACTGGATTGTGACATATTTGCGAAGTGGTGTTTGCCTGCCTTGCACGAAAGGTTGATCGGTTGCCGCTACTTAGTAACCGAGGTTTGAAGCAGTTCTCCCCGTTTCGGTTTGGTTCAGCGGTCCGCTAGTTTTGCAATAGCGGTCCGCTAGTTTTGCAATAGCGGTCCGTTAGTTTTTGCAGTTTTGCGATAAATACCAACCGTCACCAACGGCTACAAGTGGGAGTTCGCAAAAAGGATAAACGCTAAAACTTCTCGCAACCGGCGTAAACCTACTGTCTAAAAAAATCGCGAAACATGTTTGCAGGGGCCGCATAACAAACAACAGGCAGGTCCCAGCAATAAGTAGCAGTTGGGAGCGAGCGGCGGTGCTTGTTTGATAAAACGGGGCTTTATGCTATTACGCAACCCGACGATCAACCGCCGATACGTGGAACTTAAATGACGGACTGATCATTGAGGCGTTAGGGATCGAAGGTCTACTGCGACTGAAGCAAGCTGATGCAGCCGATCGAAGACTTAACGCGCCGGTCGACGCAGACGCCCAAAGCAAAGAAACGTCCGGACTTGAGCAAACTGTTCCTATGTCGAACCTAAGAAAGGGGGTGTTTGCCGATCTTTTTCTTATCGGCGCGATAGGTGGGGGGTGATTGTTTGCGAGCGTCACCGTCAGCAAACGGAGGTGGACGGCTCGCGCGACGTGTACCCCTAAAACAATCGAACCCGGCCGCGAGTCCCGTGACCGCGATGCAGGTAACGAGGCAACGCCGGTCGGTCGCGGTCCTAAGTTTTGGAGAAAAGAATGTTTGTCAGTTTTTTTCGGAAATAGGGAATTACCAGAACGTGTTTGTTCGTCATCAGTCGCGCTGGGAAACTACAGCATGCACCAGGGGCAAGCGGCTCAAATAAAGACGCCTCCACTTTCTGCGTTGCTGCTGCTGGCCAACGCGCGAGCATGTGATCCAACCGCTTGTGCTGAAGCAGGTGGCCACAGTCACGTCTTTCTCTGATCGCCAGACGTGTGTGTTACACCGCGCGGCGAAAAAACAAAAATCAATAAAATCCCATGGAAACACAACGAAAATCTTCAGAAATTCATGTTCTCTGCGGTTCGTTTGAGATCTGTGCATACCCATTTAGCCCACGAGCTTAAATAAACGTCCCTATGTCGCTGTGGAACATTCGCCATTGTGCGATCCCATTAGCGGCGAGGACAGACGAAAAAGCCGTTCTGCTGGTGCTCCTACAGCAAGCAATTAGGTACATCTTCAAACCCTGTCACGATGGTAGATTCGCACAGAATCGACATTGTGACGTGACAATCGCATGACCTGGCAACACTCACAATAGCAAGACCACCCGTTAATCGAAAACGACCTTTGCTTCGAGATCTATCGGAGTGTCACCGATACCTGCTGCTGGGGCACGGGGTTAGGTTTCGTGGGGTTCGCCGATCCGTGTCGCCAAATACTTAACGCAGCAACAACTCACCGTGAGCGTGTTGAGTTGCGTCGAGAAGGCGTTGATCTCTCTCGCGGCGCTCTCGTCCAACTGCGACGAACATCGGCGCAGTGTTACTGCCAGTCACGCGCCTCCAGTGCGGTTACGTGGCCGCATGACTGTCCGCGGTCTTGACTTACTCACTTGCTGATCGATGGATAGATAACACACCGGTGTTTGCGAAAGAGAAGCGCGAACGCCTTGGGGGTTTTTCAGAAAATAACTGGCATACCGGCGGGGTGATTAAGTCAGGGAACGGGTTGGGTTTCAAGCATTTGAATTGCATAAACGCGTTGCCCGCGTCAACGGGCAAACATGAGAGACTCGGATTATGCGGCTTCGTTTGTGTGCAGCGAATACTTTACCGATGACACCTTTATCGTTGAATGCCAAACGGGAACTAAAACTACAGCAGGGCTTGTTCGACTTCAACTTACGACGTGCACAAACAATCCATCGGCGAATGCCACGGCGGAATAACACATTACGGCATTCGCCGGCACGCGCCGCTGCAGTTCGAGGTAGTTTTCCATTCGCGCGAAAGTGGTTTTTCGTCGATTCGTTCGCTCAAGAGGCCAAAAAACATGTTTTAAAGAACCAACTTCTGACAAGCAATTGATTCCATTTAAGCATTAGATTTGGTTTTAAATTTAGTTAGTCAAAGAGAGAACTCGTAATATATTAATGTCTCCAATGCAGGTGTTCATAACTTGGGGTTCGTGAATTTGGTGTGGGGGATCCGTGGATGCGATTTCAAGTTTGCTCCAACATTTTAAAAGGGTCAATAGGCTGTGCAGATATTTCGATTACTACCGCGATGATTAAAACATAATTTCGAATATGTCATGCAAAGTTTCTTCTTGAGGGGTCCCTAACCTTCATCAGTATGTACTACTAGGGGATCCGTGACCCACAAATATTTAAGAAACGCTGCTTCAAAGCATTAGGTGAAGGGCTTCTCTGCACAGAGAGAGAATAACTTCCTCTCGAAATAACAAAGTTTCATGAATTTTCAGCTAAGCGACAAAAACGCACGTGTAGATAGATTGTAGGCAACCGTTAAAATCGCAAGAAGTCTGACGCTGAACCTCAGCGATGACGTAGCAAATCACCCATCAGCAACTCGGGCAGACTCGACTAACGATCACGGCAACAGGGAACAAGCATACACGCACCACGACCACCTCCACGTTGTCCGAACTCGACGCGCTGACGTCATCGCCGTCGCCCGCGGTGCCCGGCGTTGGCCGAGCATCCTTGCCCGCCCGGAACTGCATCTTGCGTTCGAGTTCGGTGCGGTGCGACTGCATGGTCTTCGATTTGGCGCAGGACGGGATCGGGCAAACGTACTCGCCGCTGCTGAACTCGCGCACCGCGTGGGCCGCGGATGAGCCGCGCAGACGACCGAAGCCTCCGAACGAACGACGCCCGACCTGCGGGAAAGCAACGGTCGCGCTTGTTCGTCTTTGAATCCAAAGCAGCCCTGCGCACAGCTCATCTGTTCGCAGTGACAGATCGACGAGCCCAGGAATTGCTAGAAATTTTATTTTGTATGGCGTTGTTGATTGCTCTTTATAACTAGAGGTTTGTGCAAGGTCTGGTATCATTTGACCCGGTGTTTTTTCCGTTCTGGAGTCCCTGCAGTTCTTCCACACACAGTGCGCCGGGTAAGACCCGGCTACAGCACCAGTGTACTAGGTCTTGGTAAGACCTGGCCGAGAGTCGAACTCCAGACCTATATGCCATCACCGAATCGGACGCACTCACCACTAGGCCACGGGCTGGTAAAAATTGCTGAAGTTGAAATGATTTCAGCTGGAAAAAGTGATGCCAGTAAAACTCTTTTAAGTTCGTGATTATATTTGCCGCAGACTCATGTTGCATACATACCACAACAGTTATAAGCCCTAGCGAAGAATTATAATTCGTTCGACCAAATGACGTCATTTTTGACTTCCTGGGTTAAGACTTTTTTGCAGCAAGGCCCTCGAACTCGATTCATTAAAAAAAAATTCCACGTGCGCTCGATATTGGGACGTGACGCGTCACCAGGTCACAGGGTCAAACACGAAGATCGACAGCGTTCGGCCGAAGCAAAAGGGAACAGAAAACAGGAAAGTACCACCGCGAAAATCGTCCAGTTGTATTTATTACTTTTTCAAGTTGTTGCGAATAACACGCCAAGTGGAAGTCTTCGTCGCATCGCTGTCGCAAGGACTCATTAACTGTGACTGACTGCTGGAGAAAACTAGAAATCACGACAAAACATGTAGCACCGGAAAAAGTATGCGACACCATTGAAAGTACGAAAAATCACGCACCACAACGAAGTAGTGAAACATATGCAACGAAACAAACGTTCAATTGCTCACCTTGTACTTGACTGTCGTGCTGATAGGCTGATAGCCCGGCTCGTGCGAACGCACTTGCTTCGCTTTTGCGCTCTCCTCCGGAAGGAGTTCTTGCAGTTTTGCAGCCAGATGGCGGCGTAGCAGGCTCTTGCTCTGCGGTATGTTTAAAAGCGCGGAAAGAGTCTCGGCGGTGAAGAATGGTTCCAGAACCTGGGAAACATCCGCGACAGATAAGGAGGAAGCCTAAAGTCGCAGAATATGTCCATTTAGTTCGAGTGAAGCGTCCCTACTGTGGCATAACAAATGGCGGTATGCGAACGAATACAGCGACCGCAATCCAATAACACCGCTGTTTTCAATTGGTTTTATCTTTTCCAGCAACCGATTGGAGTCAATACCCATGAAGGAGTTTGATTATGACGCACGTGAGTACATTGGACTGTTCCACACGAGTGGCTGCGTAAAGTCCGCCCCTGAGCCGCGTAGACTGTGCCTTAGAAAGCAGTCCAGCGTGGAATTGAAACGCAACAAAAGCAACAGCGCGTCACAAACGACATTTGTTTACGTCAAGGTCATTCTGCGTGACGGCGGCTGCTATGCAAATATCTGTAAAATTTTGCGGCGATTATACGACAAGGCGTGTACCAAGGAAAGCTGCACGCATCCTGATGCATGAACAAATATTGAGGACGCGCACTGCGCGAGATGCTACCGTTTCTTTCTGTCAACGCTTATTTACGAGTTCGCTTCACGTCTGTGAAAGACAACTATTTTTGTGACGTGGACGAGCGTCACAAAGGCAACTGTTTTTGAGACGTGGATGAAAGCCACTCGCCGCTTGAAAAACGCCGAAGCCTATATGAAACCAACGTCAAAAGAAATCCAAACGAAACTATTGAAATGCTACACAACCAGCGGCTTGGCGTGGTTGCTGAGCAACCGTTTGCGGTTTTTACGACCGCGCCGCTGAAGGAATCGTAGAGGAAGCGGTGGCCGATTGCGTGTTTGCGATGCCGCTATTGTATGAGCTGGCTAACAAAGGTTGAGAACTTGGCGTTTCAGCGGTTGCGTCGATATATCGCGTGGTTCTGTGCAATGCTGGAACAGGTGTGGAAAAATAACTTGTTAAACATCTCCGCACGCTCAGTGCCGAGGAACCTGCGCGGCGTCGTTCGCCTTCCCTAAATTTGCGATTGACCTTTATTCAGTAGCATTCTAACCTAGGGTGGGCATCGCGCTGACCACCTAGGCCAGTGGCTCTTAACCTTTTTTACATATTTTACCCTTTTATTAAACAAGACTACCAGATTTACCCCCGATACACTCACTGATGCTCGTTTATTAAAAAGACGAATGTAACAAACTCGTACAGTTTAGAATGATTTATAAAAATTTACATTTGTTGCAATTTATGGTTCAGCAAATTTACCACCTTGGAAGATGAAATTTACACCCAGGGGTAAATTTGCCCCAGGTTACGAACCACTGACCTAGACCGTCCATTGTGATGAATTGACTTATCGCTCTTGTAGTAAAAGTACTTGCAACTTATAAGAAAACACTGCCGAACGGGTTAGACCAGTGGTTCCCAAATTGGGGTAAATTACCCACTGGAGGTAATATGCGATTCTTCGAGGGTAGCGCGGAACCAAAACCACAATGTTAGTCTGTATTATGAGCGATCACTGCGAAATATAAGACATAATTGCCAGTTTGATTTGGGTAACAGCTCGAACAAGTTTGGGAACCACTGAGTTAGGACTTCATGTTCATGCAATCCAGGAAGAAACAACAACCCAACCTGGTATCAAATACAATGTGGAACTGCATTATTCAGTAAAAATTCCAAGCAGAAGTAGCGAGCAGACAGAATCACAATGTTTGCTTTTCAATGAAACAGATATGGAGATCGACCATGAAGCTGATGAAAAACCGTTAACACAAACCGTTTGCTGAGATGTTGGTTAGAACACTGACCCCTACAAGCTTATTTTTGCGAAACATCCGGTTGCACGAATAAGCATTACAAGAAAAAACATAAAAAAGCTCATCACGTTAACGCGGTGTTTACCGCAAACAGCAGATCGGATGTCGCATTGACGTACACCACTCGCGCCGAGTCTTCATCACATCATCAATCTGGTAGCGACTAGGCCAAGGGCCGGCAACCCACGGCCTGCCAAGCAAAATCATCCGACCATCAGCTCCTTTACCACGTGTAAGATCTGTATAGCCCGCTTAGCGGCGTTATATTTTATGAATGTGCCCTTGTTGCAACTTCTTCTATTGCATACTTATGAGGAGCTGTTTATGATCCAACTCATTGTGCTATAAATGTAGCGATTGAGCTCTCACACCAACCATCCTACGCATTTGCAAGAAGAAAAAGATGAATGCTTGGAAAACTCTAACGTGCGAGCTACTCACCAGCACAGCACCGTGCACTCCACTGCCGCGAAGATTCGGGGCGTACTCAGCAAGGTCGGCCGAGCGCAGCCATTCCATAACGCGGTGACTGGTCCACAGACTGACGTCTTCTGATTGCTGCAGAAACGCTGGAGTTAAGCCGGTCATACCACTAGAGATGGACTCAAGCAAGTAATTACTTCCTTGACAACCTTTACTAATTACTTAAGTAATTTTGTCATTACTTGATAGTTCAAGTAATTTGCTTTTAGAAAAGTTAGGATTTAAGCCACGTCTGTCGCTGTAAAAAGGTTACGGGCCCCTCAAGAAGAAACGTTGCAATAAATATTATGAATTAGGTCTTAATCGTCGTAGAAGTAATCAGAATGTCCACAAAGCCGGGTAACACTGTAAACCACATTCACGAACGTCTTACACCGAATTGACGTGCCCCTAGGGGTTTACGGGTCCCAGCGTAAGAACCCCTGCTTACCACGAAACATGACACCAAAGCATTCGACTGGGTTTATAACGTGCAGCTGTACACGATGTTCTGCATAAACGTCAAACTAATTATTATCGCTTGCCTGGACGTCGAGCGGTCTGCGGCGAAGTCTCGTCGAATCGAACTCGCACTTGCGCAGGACTTCTATCGCGCGGCGAAAGCTGACCAGGTGGAAGAGGTTGGTTATTTTCAGCTTTTGCGCGTCGGCGACGGTCAGGTGGTGCAGAACAAGGCCGTCCACGCATGCTTCGTGGAAGCTGTCTGGCGAAATAGAAAAGGCCATTCGAGACAGTGCCTTGTTGGCTGTTTATCAGTCGAAAAGGCGAAAGGGGAAATGTTTGTGAACGAAGTCATGTTTGCTTTTAACTTTTGAAGCGAAGCAGGAACAAATCAGTTTATTAAAGTCGACTTGCCCGACACCTAAAAAATGCGCAGAAACGCGAAAAAAATCGAGTAGGTAATTTTGATAAAAATAACTCGCGATATGATTCTCATTCACTGGAAACCACAAAAAGAATTCGAACACCAAATCATGGAAGAAAGATTTCGCCTGAAACAATATTTCTGCGAACTTCAGCTTTTCAAAGAAACTGTTCCAGCCAATTGCGCCTCATGATGGTTCGCAGGCCGACACGCACCCCCAGGTCTAACACAAAATAATGCGCCAAATTACTTCAATCCCACGTAAGGATTAACGACAGTGCAATTACACTCACCATAGAAAAATGTTCGCCATCATACATTGAGACGAGTGCTCACTTTTGTGATCAACCCTGAACCTGATTTTGTTTGCGAAACAAAGTGATGAGCAATGAGGAAACCGAAATGACCTCTGCATTTTTAGGAGTTCAGGGTTTTTCCGCAAATGAGTGGCAGCGCCGGCAGATGAGACAGGTATGCGGGCCAAAATGGATCGGTTTTCTCGCTTGAGGTCAATGAGCGGAACATTGCTAACTCACTGTGCTCAGACAAGGCCGGCGAAGACTGCGAACGAAAGCGGCTGAAGTTTTTGCTTGCTTGGTCAAGCAGGGTATCGTTGTTTCACGAACTCAGCGGACATGCTTTCATTGCCCACGTCTAGTTCAGCTGCCTTGTCCAGGCATGCATGGACAACCTGCTCTTGCAAGCGACGCCGACATTCCATCCGTCATTCTCACCATACCGAGCAAGCTCAGCTGTGCTGGTCGGAATGTCCGGCATCGTTGAACTTGAACCAAGCCCAACCACGAACAAAGCATTGTTTGCATTTTCTGCACAGGGTTGCGCGACTGATCTAGTTGTTGGCAACCTTCTGCATTGACTCCACATGAATAGACACGAAAAAGGCACAACAGCGAAAAATACGTTCAACGCGCTGAGACACCGATTTTATTTTTCTTCTAAGGATGGACAGGCACTGACAACAAAAACGTGGATGACGGAAAACAAAGCGGAGGACTCCGTTCGGAAGCGATCGGCCAAACTCTGCGAAGATATTGCGCCGCTCGTGACATTTGCCTGTGGACCAACTAAAGGTAGCAAGGTGGAGTTGGCAAACCATAAAATATGCTTGTCCGGGCGTTGACCGTCGGTCAAGATTTATGGCAGGACCAACACTTACGCCATAAATCATTTTTGCTTTTATGTGGAACGCAAGACAGGCAGAAATATGTCGCCAACCGAGAAGAATATCAGACAAAAGATGTAAAAACGATAACTCGCAACTCTTATCCAAATGGAAGTGCGTCTATGAAGCAACGGCCCGTGTCATCAAACGGAAAACTTATTCAGCTTTTCAGACAGTTGGTGGTGAGCTTACTGCCGATCGTCCAAGTGAAAATCCGAGGTGTGCGATCCTGCCAAGCAAACACATTGCGCCCATGTGTGTGCTTTGTGCAGGACGTGCGCATACCGCATGATGGCGTTTTAGGATTGAAGCCCTTTTAAGTACGCTAACTCGCGGGCAGACGGACAGTGATTAACCAGCCTGCTCTTCGCAGCGTTTGTTACGACCCGTTCTCGGTCGAGGTGACCTTGTTGAGTTAAAAAATGTTAAGTCTGTGCCTGGACTTAAATTACTTTGTTGACCGTATTGAAGACAATGAACGAAAGGCGAACAAGCACATGGTTAAACTTTACGTGTAACTGCAATACCAAAAAAGTTTTTCGCACAGGTTATGCTTATTTTTTTATTAAATTTTGCAAGTAGCTATAAGCTTTCTAGTATCTGATCTTTTGCCAATAAAATGAAAAAAAGGCGGCATGAGGACTAATTCTCCCATCACCGTCACTGGTCGCCGGCAATGCGACCTGATTCGGATCAAGGTAATTCGAAGCGTTTGGATATTTCTAATTATACTAAGCGAGAATTAGAACGCCAATAGGTGGAGGAAAAAATTAACTCCGAATCTGGACCAAATCTGGCCGCTTCGGTGAAAGAAAACCCAGCACAACTTGTTAAGATTTTTCGCACTCTCGTCTCATGCATTTAAACAACTGTTTGCTGTTCGTGGTTTTGTCGCTTGGATCAAAACAAAATCGTGGATATTAACCTCTGCTCACCCTTCTGAAAGATAGCGCCTTACAAAAAAATGTCCCAAGATGCATAGGTAAATTCGAAAAAGCTCTCAGATAGTTCGTTCTGCTGACTAAAGTTTTGGGAAACATCGCATGCAGACCCACAATCCGCTCTTTCCTCTGCATGATTGTCTTGAGATGACGACCCTACAAAGGCACTCTTAAAAACAAGTTGGACGTTCTAAACACAAGGCAACTCATTTCCACAATACACACTTTGCACACATTCAGGTGAACAACGGTTTCTGATATAATGACCACCAACGTACAGGAGGCATCGAAAATATACAAATCTTTTCGTGTAAGCGTGTCTGACTTCATCCACAGAGACAACCCGCAACCATCGCACGGCTATTAACGTTTGTCTTTGATTTATGTACAGGGGTGGTTTTTGAACCGGGATAAATGGATGCCTCACGATGGCAAATGGCTTGCTTCACAGTAAAAAAGGTTATATATTTGAGATTTTTAGCTGTGACTTTTTGTCCAGTTTCTGAAAACAAACACACACACACACACACACACACACACACCCACACACAGACTCAACAGATTTTCATTAGCAGTGGCCTTAGGGGGAGGGGTAGTGAGGGGGTCGACGAAAAGAACATTGTCTGCATGCGCACAAATCATTCACAGCAGCCTGGCTGTGTCCAGCACCTGACCGATACCTTTGTACTGCGGCAAGCCGATGTCGTCCAACCACCTAGCGACCCACACCACATCCATCTGGCTGGCGCCGGCAGCTTCGTCTTCGCTGCCCAGCGCTTGCAAGTGTAACATGAGCTTCTTCTTGTGCAGTGGGTGGCGGATACCAAGCTCCTGCAATTGAACCGAAGTGAATTTTTTCAAAATAAGCGAATGGTATAATCAGCCGTAAGTATAATATTTGAAGTTTGGTCTGTAACAGGTGTCAAGCGAAGTTTCTGGCCTATTCTTGTATATAAGCTGAATCGCTTCTCAGAGTAAAGGAATAAACTTTGGCGATTCAATTTTTTATGTCTGTTGCGACAATAAAAGCTTTTGGTTAGACATCAGATAGTCCACAATAGAGAAAGTTTTGGAATAAATAACCATAGAAAAACATTTTAACTTAGCGTTAGCCGTCAACTGATTCTTTTTCAACCCTTACCCTAAACCTGAACAATAATCCTGAACCCTAATCATGAGTTGTCAACATATTTGATATTTCAGTGAACATCCACGGCTTGCGAAATGCATGTCTAGAATATCACTCTGCGCATGCGCAGATTGAGTGAAGTCAGCGATTTCGCAAGTCAGAAATTTCGTTTGACACCGGGCACTGCCTGCAGATGATCCAAGTCATCCGATGCTTGGCTCTCGGAAATCGCAAACTGCGTTCGTTGGGAAACAACACGACCACGCTTTGCACATTATCAATGTTTATCTCAACCATCACCGGCATCCTGCCACAAGCAAAACTTAGATCCACGGTTGCAAACAGCTGACGTTTTTTGGGGGCAAAATGGTTTTAACTTGTTTTTGTACCTAACAGCTAAAGAGCTATCAGCGCTTTCGTAAGGTTTTTGAAAATTTCGGACGGGGCAATTGCCTCCTTGCCCTACCTTTTCAAGGTCGTGGTTGGTGGCCCGCATCAAGGTATCGCCGCTCCTAACCCACTTCTTGCACGGCTCGACGTAGACCTGCAGCCCGATGTCCGTCAGCCACTGGCACACGCGCTCTGTGTCCCATCGCGCGAAGGGGGTCGAGTCGGGGGTTTGGCTGCAAAAGGTTCAGAGGATATATTGACGGCAGTGAAATCGACAATGGCGCAAAAAGAACTTTCACTGCTGCGTCGCTTGCGCACCAGTCTACCATTCCAGTGGTAATTCACAGAAATTTAGGAACGCCTCAATACACATGGGCGCTTGGTTGTATGGGGCTCTAAAAGACCCTTTCATTCATTTTCATACCCCCCTTTCCTCTGAGGAGGGTCGCGGGGGCAGCAGCCCTAAGACTCGAAATGTCTCAAATGAAACAGTTACAAATCTGAATATCTTTTTGCCAGAAAACGCTTCGCATTCGCGAAAATTTCCGCCTCGTTGTGTGCAAAGCTACTCAGCAGTAAACGCAAACAAACTGCTGTTACTAAGAGCGACGGACACGAGAGACCGCAGGGCTAAGTCGACCATCGACGTGGAGCAGGTTACCTGCTTTTCACAGTGACGTCGCGAGGATTCCAACCTAGCCTCGGACCAGCCGTGGCCCTCAAACCTCCCCGTTTGAAGTTGTTCTCTGGCGCCTCCTGGACAACGACCGCCGGTTGCCTGGGAACGGGCGTAGGTTCTAGTGACGTGGACCGACTGCGCCGAAGGCGGAAGCTGCGAAAACACAACAGGCTCCTGAGCGGCACGAACCTTGAACAGAAGTTGGCGCGCAAAACGCCGCTCAAGCGACGACAGATTTTAACGCTGTCAAACATTTTGTGTGGTGAGCTGCCGAAGTGGGATCGCTGTCCCCTGTATAGCACTATCCAACAAGCTTGGCATTTGTTTCCTCTCCAGCGCAGTGTTGTCGTCCAAGCAAACGGCTTACGTCGGCGGCAGAATCGTTAGGTCTGCGCGCGCGATCAGCGAAATTCTGAACATCGGTCGAGGTTTGGTCGCGACAGGTGGGTGCGTTGGAAAAGGCATCTGTGTAGAATTTTGTTATCAAACTTTTTTCTATACATTTCAACAGGGTTGCGGAGTCGGAGGTTAAATGTCAGACCTTTTTAAAATTTCCGACTCCGACTGCTTAACATAACATGAATGTTTGGCTGTCAACAGTTTTGTAGCAACTATCAATCAATGCAAATCGTGGTGAGCAGCAAGAATTCTCTGTTTCAGTACAAGTTTCAAAAGAACCTGTACCATTTCAACAGGCACTAGTCAGGATTCCTAATTTAGGGGTGCGACGTAAAAAATGGATCCATTGGAATCCCGAGTGTTCTTGGGGAGTCGGACTACGACTCCACCAAAAACCCCCGGCTCCTCACAGCCCTGCATTTCATCCAATAAGCAGTAATTTCTCACACGCTGCAATTGGCCAAGCAGTCAAGAGTTGTTGGCAGTCACCGGTCTCATCAAAAAAAAAAAAAAAAAAAAAAAACAAAGTCGTGATTGGCAAGTTGCAGAATTGTCATCCGCGTTAACCGCAACGGGACGTCACTCATGTGCGCCCTCATAATCATGAGGAAAACAGCGGGTTTGTGAAATACCAGCTATAGCACGGCTGCAGCCTCCTTTGCGACAAAAATACTACGCATTTGAAAAGGTTCAGTTAAAAGAAGTCATAACAATCAATGACGACCTGTGCGTGTGTCGCGTCGACGTTAAAGCAAAAGTTGCCGCACTTTTCGCACAAATTAATGGATAAGGAGAAAGGCTCTGTGATGTTTCGACGACGACACAATCGTCAAGCGATCAATTGTTGCGATCTGGCAAACCGACGTTTCGGCGAAACGATACGGGGGAGCCTCAGTACAGACGACAGCAAAACGTAAATGTGATACACAAAACAGAGGTTGAAAATGCTCCGCTAATACTGTTCGAACGCCCGAGTTATTAGGTCGTGTGCGCCGTCCCGGTCTTGGACAGCAAACAAAGGCTGTTGTTGGACTTGTACGGTTTCAGCGCAGCAGCAAAGCAAGACGCTGTTACCTCGTGAAGAACTTTCTAAACCCGTGCTTCTTGCGATGTTGAAAAGGGGAGGGTCGAGCAGGGGTGTCGGCGTGCGCATCGGAACGACGGACTTCGGTCATAGCTGCAACGGAAACGGGTTGGTACAAGTAAGACGAAACGCTAAACCCACCAACATAATGTTTGACTCTTGTGTTCGATCACGACGAGCCGACTACAAAGCCAACTGACATATGAAAGAATCACGTACGTTGTTTATTAAATCACAAAAGTACATAAAAAAGAGGATTCTTTCGTTTGTGAATGGCCAAATCAATCTACGATCTTTTGGCAGAACAGCGTGTGCCAGCGTCACTTCTTAAAGTTAAACACACGCATCAATCCATGCGTTACGCATACGCAACTGGAGGTGCTAGTGAGCAGTATTTCAGGCCCGTAGCCAGGTTTTAGGGTTTGTGGGGGCAAAATGCATTTCTAGGCAAAAAAAGCTTCTTATTGTGTGTTTGAAACACATTTTCTGGGCACAACAAAATTTGGACGACACAAAAAAATTGAGGTCTCCGCCCCCGAATGCCCCCCGTGGCTACGGGGCTGGTAGATTTTAAATATTTCTACTCAGAGTAGTCCACAAATGGAAACTGTAATCAAACTTCGCTTCACAACACAACTCGCCCAAGTTAGGAGTGCTGCTGGACTTCGGCGTCGACTTCGCCCCATCCACGGCACGTTTCACGGGGGTCTCGCAGGGGTCCACTGCCCCCCTGTTCGAACTGCTGGGCTGGTGCCGCGAAACGACCTCCTGACTCGCACTTTTCTTCACGACAACGTCTTCGGTGTCGAGCGCGTCGAGTTTAGCCAGGCTACTCGACTTCACATCTCGAGTCTGAAGAGTATCAAAACAAGGGGTGTCCAACTCGAACAGGGGGTGCGTGGCGATGATTTTAATATGATCAAGTCTCGTGCCATACCTCGTTTTTTTTCCACTGAGACATTTCAGTCTTTTGTCCCATAGTATTAAAACTCACCGTAACAGTATTCACTCGTCTATATTTTCGAACATTATTACCGAATTGACATAATTTTTTTCGGTCATTTAATCCAGTCCTTTTTCGGTCATACCGGTCAAACACCTGATGCCATACCATGTTCAAATAATTACAAAATGTCCAAACGAACAGCAGGCTACTCAGTGCCTTTGCTTCTCGTTGCCGACCGCAGTTGGCTGCGTATGAACAAACTTCAAACTTGCTAAATTTAGTTACTACAACATAAACGCAAATTACTTTGATTTACACCAAACAGAAAAACCATTCTTGACCTAAGCCTAATGACCCGTGTGCCATTTTCGGAGCAGTGGCGTGCCACGTTGGGCACGCACGCCGCGTGACGTTCACATTTGAGGAACACCTGAATTCGGTCTTCTGCAAACATTTTGAAGAATCACTCCAAAACGTGAAGAGGTGCGATTCAGTCATGGCTGCCAGACTATGCTTGTTCGTGTAAATAGGAAGGATAAACCGCCCAAATCTACAGCGATATCCTGAAAATGCTACATTCACAGCAAACACATCACGTGTTATGGTTGTTCAGCGGCAACTCACTGATTGAGGTTTCGTCGATGTCGGTGTGCTTGGTGGCGAAGCTTGTGCGCCACCTGCCGGATGCTCGCCAGCGGTCAGAGTTTTCCCGCTGAAGACGTAAGAGAGCTGCTGATACCTCGCGCACATATTAAAATGTAAACCATTAACCTGTTACTCTTTTCACACGTCACAAATTATGATCGATCCGCCGTTATTTCCAAACGTAATTGATATATTTCTTACTCGCTGACGACACAGAATGCACACGAGCTATTGTGTCTAAACAAGAAACATTTTTCAAGAGCGCACAATTCTCTCGCACGTGCCGCGGTCACGCCGCCTCAGACGACGCCAAAACGCGCATCGCCGAAATCACCAACCTCAGACGTTTGCCATCTTTTGCTTTGTTATCATCGGACATGGGTGTTGATGTGGCGAAAGGTGCCGGCATTTTTAGCTGCAGAAGTCGCTGCGTCAAAAACCACAAATATAAGACGATTTTAAGCGTTTTTGGCAAGTAAAATGTCATCGGGCACGCCTGCGTTACAAACGAGAAGCCTTCCGCCTCCTTCCCATAAAAGGAAGCTTCTGGTGATGACGATTGGTTCTCAGAGCAAACCAGACGTCGGACATGAAAGAACCGCTGCGAGCAGGGCCGTAAAAAGGCGCGCTTGCGTCGCGCAGCCAAGCGAAACGACGAAACAGTTTTTACCAGGATTAGGCGCTTTTCGCCGTCAGCTTGCAGTGAAATGGCGAAAACTCTCACCTGTTCGTCGTGGTCGCGCACGATGCCTTCGTCCGGCGAGGTGGCATTAGACCCTGCCGAAGAAAAGCGTTGCAGCGTGGGATCGAACTCTCGTGAAAATCATACAACTCAATACAACTAACACATTTTACCATGGAAACGGACTCCATATCGTGCGGGCAATTTTTACGTAACTAAGCGAACTAGTCTCCACACAGGTGGGATGTCTGAATCAATCAGCAAATATTTAATAGGAAGTAGGTTTCACGTAACACTACGCATCGCCAATCCTACAGACTTATTCAAACAGAAACCTAAGGGAAGAAAGCAACTTTTTCCCCCAACCGATTCGTGACATGTCTGGTCAGGGTCAACCGCAATCGTGATTCAAGCACGTCCGGACGATGATGTAATCAATACGCGGGCTGATGAAAACTTCCGATAGAGCCGCGCGACTGCCAATAGCGGTCAAACTACATGGGGGGAGCTACGTTTGGTGCCTTTCCAACCTGGATTTTTCGACCAAGCACACCGAAGGAAACCGGTCAACAACAGATATCCTTTTGTTTTCGTGGCCTGGTACATAATCGGCTCATCGCTCCGCGGCAAACTGTGCGTAGTGTTAAACGTAACGCCAATAACGATGTGAGAAGTTCCAGTCATTAGATACCACTTACCAAGGCTTGCTTTCAACAGGCGAAGCTCTTCCTTCAGGTTTTCGATAACCCGGTCCTTTTCGGATGACGAACTTTCCAAGGCAGCTATCTGCGTCTGTACACAGCGAAAACAGCAGTTGAGAATGACACAAGCTCAGCAACTACATACGCGTGGATGCAGTAAAATCCAGGCCATCACTGAACTGCATTCTTCGCGGGATCTGCACGGGGCCCACTCGAAAGCATTGGTGGAAGCCCAAAGACATGCGAAGTCAGTTCTCGATCGACAACCGCGTGGTCTCGAAAAGTAAGCAACCAGGTACTTACGTGTCCCAGCGAACACACACACAGCGACAACACAAGGACGCCAGGTCAGGAATTTACGTGAAGCGCTGCAGGGGCTGCCGGTGATCGCGTTCCTAATTTCACGAAGAAACGCGTACCTCGTTCCACAGGAACGCGGAAATGTTTCTGCGGCGACAGTCTAACCCAGGCCTCCCGCAAAGAGACTTTCTAGCAGGTCTTGGTCGAAAACCATTCGCCTAAGAAACAAACGCAGCAGCAATTCCTTGAAGCTTGAGACCAGAGTCGAACTTGACAGGCCAGAAGCGGACGCACCAACTGGCAAACAATGGGCTGGCCCAGTGCTCTTAAATCTGTGCTACAGTACGCACTGGTGCGGATGACAAACACCGTGCGGATAATAAAACCCGTTGTGTTGTTGTAAACGTTTTTTAATCAATCCTCTATTTAATCACGCTTTTGTAAAACACGGTTCCGCGCACAACAAAAAATTGCCTGACGTTGCGCTCCGATTTTAATGGTTTGAACACCTCAATAGAGAAATGTTTTAGAAGTTACGGAAAGCCACTACGAAATTTTCTATTCGCTTGTCCGATTGTTACGTCACCTTTTGTACCCCCCGTCTCAAACGCTTTTAGCCAATCTTCGTGATGTGCCTTGCTTCGAGATTCAATTCGATCAAAAGAATGATCTTACCTTGATTTCCCGTTACCTTGGCAAGCTCAACTGATTGCATATGTTCGCTTTCCTGACAAGGAACGCATGAAAGTCGTCGATCATTAGGCCTATCTGTTTTATCTTCCTACTGGCATAGACACCACTGCAGCCAGCATCTTCGCGAAATTGGCCGATAACTTTTCAGAACACGGTGTGACGTGGTTGTAATGCAAGGCTGTGTCCACAGACTGTGCAAGGGCGATGGTCGGTATTCGAAATGGCGTTGTTGCGCCCATAAAGCAAGTCGCACCCGAAGTTGTTAGTGTCCACTGTGTCATACACCGTGAAGCATTGGAGGCAAGACGCTAGGAAATGAAGAAAAAAATTACGAACTAGCTGATGTCATTTCTGATGTCATCAAAACTGTGAATGCAATACTGAACAGTCCGAAGAAAGTCGTGAGTTTGATGAACTTGTTATAGAAAATAGGAAACGATGGGCATCTTCTTTATCAATCTGAAATGTGGTGGATCTCTCATGAAAGAACAATGGAGAGAGTGGAATTTGCCACAGGAATTTATTGTGTCATTTGATCGACGAGAAGACCATAAAGCTCTTTTCTTTCGCATTTGCTTTGGCTTGCTGGACTAGTCATTCCGGTGACATATTTAACCAGCTGAAACTCACTCTTTAAAGTTGTGCCATTGAAATACTCGAAGCGACCTCCAAACTCACATTGTTCAAGCATGTAATTCAATATTTCGAAGAAGAAATCTACAATAACAACCTAATGAGTTCGAAGACCCTACATTCGATCATGTCCACGTGTAAGTGGGAAGAAACAGACTCTGGAGCAGAGTATCACCGAAACAGCCAGCTCTCATTTGAACAGTCTCATTGACAATTTTGAAGCTTACTTTCCCAGACAGCAGGCTACAGATTTACAATCAAATTTACGTATTTTGAATATTTTCGGCGAACAGCATCCACCGGAGCATTTGGGCACAAATGTAAAAAAACACCTTTGCCATCAACCTTTTGTTGTCGTATAAGACACGCTGGGTTCTGGATAAAAACCCTCGATGGCCCTCGCGAAGACCTCGAAACAGTCCCGTCGCCAAGGCAGCTTTGTTGGACTTAGACTCCCTAACGAAGCCCCAAGCACCCCAAATTGAAATATGACACACTATAAATCAGTGTTTTTGCCAATTTCAGAGTGTCAACCCCCCTGCACAAACGAAGACTTTCTGGCGACTTCAAGACTTCGATTGAAGACTTTCTGGGGACGGTTCTGCTTCGAAATCCAAGCGCTCGAAGTTTACGGACAAAATCCAACCACGTACTTGGTCGAAAAAGGGTTTAGTGCCCTGGTAATTAATTGACATGAAGACAAGAAAATGGAGTTGCTCTTCACTTACTTTGAATAAATAAATGATGATGTTCTTTGCACATTTTTGTCCTTATTATTTGCAGTAGGTATGCGTTATTTTGGATGTTTAAACAAAATTTCTACATCGTTTCATAGAGTCTAATCCGACTTTACGGCTACTTTTCACTTCAGAAACCCTAGTGCTGTTTGCGCGAATAAAATTTTCGTTGAGAAAGAGTGTGAACCGTCTTTCAAAAGGTTGAAAGGCACTGGGCTTGTCGATATTTCTTGGAAAGGAAACAGATATCATGGAGTGACAACGCGAAACGTATCTCAAGAACGCCGTCATACCACCCATAGTCACAAGAACTTCGTGCGTTGATAACGCCAATATGTGTTGCGGACGATGACGTATCCCACCGAAGCAAAATTCAGTTATTTTTGGTGTAATCCGGACCACAGCTCTGATGACTAATGCGGTACAATTGCAGCCCGTTTCAAAAATTTGATTTCGACACACGATTTGCATCTGACAAAGAGGAGAAAGAAAGCAAGCATCTGATCCACCAATAACGAAACACTAGTCCAACGTCGACACACAAGAAACAGGTTTCGAGGTAAGGTTAACGGAATTGACTGCAGCACAAACAAGCGTAGGTTGATGCGTCTGGGCTGTTACGTCTGCCACCTGCTGGCTCGTGACCTCTGACAACAAACAACACCTTGGAGATCGGGCGAGCGGAACGCTGTGCTCGTCATACAAATTTTGTTACGCCTAAAACGTTCCACGAATGGGTGAGTTAATAAGCACACATTGTTTCGTCGCAGCTGCGGATGGTTCCGCCGGAAGTTTTAGCAAAAACACAAGCACGGTCATGAGACGTGAAAGCACACAGGTCTTTCCGAAGCGTGTAGACCGTCGTTAGGTTTCATTTGGTTCTATTCACATGCCCGCTTTGCTTCTGGATAGGGTCGAGGGGGCAGCCGCCCTAGGAAGGCTTGAAACACCTCACGGTCAACAGCAATTTCAGATAATTCCGCTGGCTCCACACGAAGACGGCACCAAGGAAGATCAGAGATGTAGTCAGGCCAACTCGTCCTTGGACGATCACTGGACCGAGCAAGGACCAGGGAACTTACTTCAAGTTCACAAGAAAAAAACAGCACCAAAAGTGATGATCAATCCATCAAATCACACCGTGTGCGCGAACAAACAGACTCTATGACACAGTCATTGGTGTATCGCACGAAATAAATGCACCGTGCACCATTTTCATCCAAAGTAAGTATGAATTCGACGCTACAAACCCACATCAACTTGAACAATAAAAACATGTAACTAAAGTGTCCTTCCATTAAAGCTCTGCCACTAGCAATGTACGATGACGGGACGGTAAGCTCCAGCACCGCACAGGTCATGCGCTGACTACAGTAGTACAGTACCTTGTTTCATCCAGTTTTCCCAACCGAGAAGCGAAATTGGCAATCACGACATTATGTGTGTAACGAAACTTTAAGTCAACATTTAAAAGTGAAAATGGAAGGTTCCCTGGTTCTAATCTACACCGACACAAGAACCACAGTTGATGTCGCATCAGGTTGTGCCAGTATATAACGACGCACTCGCAACGATGCATCGGCATTTTCTTTTAGTCTCACAATCTCAAACTTACACGTCATTCAACTTTACGAAAAGCACAGTAAGCACACTGGTGTCGTTTGACGCCATTAAATTAGAACCCTTAAAGCGGCTAAGCCTATCACATCCGTATATGGGTCACGATGCTAACGCCACTCTGCAACTGAAACGTTGTGAGAAACGCAAAAACTCTTCGTTCTCTTTGAAAATACTGAAATTTCGGCGAATGTGTGAGAATGATCTTTTCTTGGTTGTTAACACATAGCCACGGAAAAAGCGGGAAACGCTGGAACAAAAAGGGAAACACTAGTGTGATAAACGTTTTTCAGAGGAGAAAAACCCTTAGCCTCTCAAACAACCTATCGTCGAACCGCCATGTCACATATAACACTTCTAACAAGGCCTGCCACGAGGTTTTCACCAATGTTTCAACATTTCTTGCACAGGAAAGAATATTTCGATGAAGGAAAAGTAGAAATGCATCAAGCAAATAGAACAAAGCTGACTGTCTAATTGCAAAGAAACAGAACAGAAAACGGCAAAGGCAAAAAATCAAGAAAAAACGGAAACCTGAAGTTCTTTGATAGTGGAGGAAAAGTTTATCTTATCCCTTTCCACATCAACCACTTTCCGCTTCAAAGTACTCAGCTTGTCAAGAAGGAGCTTCATTTGAAAAAGGTGATTGTGAAAAGCGCATACAAGGTACTGCGTAGGGAAATCAAGCGGAAGTACAGCAGACAGATTAATGTAGCGAGGCAACCTCAATAACAGATGAAAGATGTGAATGGCACAAGGCACTAAAAATCAATATTTAATTGCAGTGCGCGCCAAAGTTGACGTATCCCAGCACGCCTACAATTAAAAGCGGTCAAACGGCTTTGCAAAGCGTCCTTAACAAGTGAAAATAGAACAGGATACGAGGACAGTGGCCGTACCAACCTTGTATTGATCGTTCAGCGATTCACTCTCTTTGCGCTTTGCCTCGGCATCCGTGAAGACAGCCTGAACGAAGAGTCACCCGTTAAAGCAAATCACGCACGGTCAGTTCAACTTCATAATCAAGCAAGCCTGCATCCAACATGCAAACATCTGTCTCGGATTATTTTTCCAGATGGCAACCTCAGCAAGGCGAAATTTTTTGTGAGCAAAAGTCTGAGTCCTATTTTGTCCAGAAAGTTTCGAGAGACACGATTCACACGTCCTCCGGGACAAAAAAGCCCATTAAACCAGCAGTGTCCCGAAAATGTGTCGTTTGTCTTCCAGCTTTCAGTAGATTCCACCCGATGCAAGGAGTCACGTCGATCACACAACAAAAATGGCTTCGGGAACGACAGATGTCTAACACATCGATTGGTAGTGTTTGTCTCTTTGTAAAACATCGATTGGTAGTGTTTGTCTTGTCTCCGCCAAACACGCGGTGCAGCAGTGAATGGCAGGATTCTCGCGACCACAGCGCTTCGACAACACTACTTTCCGTGGTTATTGCAAGAAGTCACAGATATATCTCGCACCCCGGTGACGTGTACCGTGTGCAAGCACTTACTTCAGTGGTGCTCAAACCGTGGCCCGCAAGGCCCTCTGGAGTGGCCCGCGAAGCAATTTTCATTGGAAAGAAAACTTAACACTTTAATCATTTAAGAGAATTTTTTAGATAATTT
>Ga0210059_1003490_pt1 | contig 25182 bp, 16 predicted proteins | sample Ectturendosymbi2_FD_188042 | JGI IMG/M metagenome (GOLD analysis project Ga0210059, IMG submission 188042) | Ecteinascidia turbinata endosymbiont from Florida, USA - Sample 2 (SPAdes) (version 2) | ecosystem: Host-associated > Tunicates > Ascidians > Unclassified | place: Key West, Florida... | reverse complement strand
TTACGATTATTCGGTGCAACTGGACCGGGATTCGAATCCCACCTAACAACATCTGTGGCGCACGCTCAGTCCCCTAGGCCAGCGTGGTCCAACTACTTTTCACTTACGGGCCATTTTATAATCTCGGGACAATTCGCGGGCCACTTCAAATAAAATGTATTCTGAAACAACAGATTCACAACATTTGAAAGTTGAAACTACAATAGGGAAGGTACGTGACTGCGTCATTGAAATTTTTACACAATAGCAACTAGCAATTTATTACAAATCTCTATCAGCGGGGCGCCTGTGGTCGAGGCTTCTCTGACACTATCGTTCCTTCATAACAGGGGTCGGCAACCTACGGCCCGCGGGCTGAATCCGGCCGGCCAAGCAAAATCATCCGGCCGGCAGCCCCTTCACTAAGTTGCAGTTGGCCCGCCTAGTGGTTGTTTTCCTTGCAACTTCTCGTATTGAATACTTACGAGGAACTACTTACAAGAAACCACGCTGTGCTATAAATGCATCTGTATGTCGCATTTTGGGCCTTGGTTATGAACTATGAATATCATGAGTTATTCTGATTAAAATTCCATAAATTCCCAAGACTTTACAATAGCAAGGGGAAACGGAATTGTAGGTGGAAAATAAGTACGGCCAGCCATTACTTGCAGAGTTCGTTTTTGGCCCGTGGCTCGGGAGAGGTTGCCGACCCCTACTTTATAAATATCTGTGTTAGTGGTGCAAGTCGGAGTCTGTCGTCCAGTGTTTCGCCTGCCATTCGATTTCTGTTTTCAGATTAGACTTGCTTCATCGTAGAAAATGTACTCTCACACACGCACTGTATGTGTTTCCAAACATCGAGTGCATTACAGTGCCAAATCTTTCAGTTCGGGAAATCTATCCCTGTTAACTAATTTCCAGAAGCTCTCTGCAGTCTCTAACACCGTTAGTATTGTACATTTTTAATAAAAGATGTTATGCTTGTTCTACTTAAAATTACCTATTGCATGGATGGGTAATTAATTTGGCTTGAGGGCCACTTGGAGAAGGCCGCGTTTAGCGGAGAGATAGACACAGTGGCGTATCTGACATGGGACAGGGAGGATGAGCCGACCGCTGGCAAGTCAAATGTAAAGTCAGGCTCCCTATAGCTTGCATTTTATATTTGTTATTCTTTTCGTTTTCAGTAGATTGCTGATTTTTTGCGTTTTTTCTGGATGTTTTGGTGATTTTAAAGCTAATTTTGACATCCACGACATCCGGTTCTCAAAAAATTTCTTACCTTTTTCCTGAGTGTTGACTAGTGCCCCCCTACGATGGCCAGTGGGCCTCCTATTCAGCTGAGTTTCGCTCTTCCCTGGCTCAAACCTCTGGTTTCGCCACTTGATAGGAAGATTTATTTGGCGGTACTGAGTTCACTTCGCCAGATGTACTCTTCAAGAAAACGAACACCGGGACACCGAAAAAACACAGGTGCTATCCAGACAGGTGCCTTAGCGGAGGGTTAGCGGCGGGCCACACCTTCTAATTTGTTCGAAAAATAAAAAAACAAAACAAAATAGCGCACAGAAGGATATTATTGATTGTACTTGTGCAAATGCACTTTACCCAGCGCAAGCAATTCTGTGAGACAAATGTAACCTCACACACTTTTCAACAAATTTCCGATTTTAAGATTTTTCCTGAATGCGGGACACTGAAAACGGTGTGGTGGGCCACATGCGGCCCGCGGGCCGGCAGTTGGACCACACTTCCCTAGGCCACTTAGCCGGTCACATTTATAGTTAAAACACTTGAACAAAAATCCGCTGTGTAGCAAGGCATCCTTGATAAACAAGGATTTGCTAGGAAGCCTGTGTAAAAGGCACAGCGACGAACCGAATTGACCTCTCACCGAATTTAATGTACGCTCTTTCTGGGGTCAAACGGGTTTGTTAAATTTTAGTGACGTCTTAAAGCATGACTTTAATTGACATTGACGGATTTTGGCGCGATTCCTGGCCCGACGATTCGTTATTCCTTTTCGTCCATTAGCACAGCGATGACTGCACAACGTGTCTTTGTCAAGCGGGGTAGAAATAGTTGTTCGACAGTAGTGCCTTTGATCTTGTACAAACTATACTGTAATAAATAACCGCAACTACGTGCTTCTCTAATTTATTAATTACTTGGCGCGAGCCCAGCTAACCGAGAGTTAAGCAGCTCGCGCAGTTTAGCCGCGCCTGGTAGAATCGCTTAGTTCACTTCTGTTGTGATTTAGAAACCGTTATTGACGATCAATCGCTGTTGAAGTTGGCTGTTTGATTTTGTGACAACAAACGTTGCGCTGACTGCCTCCCACTCCGTTTGCAATTGCTGTAGAGAATAGAAAGACTACAGTTCTGTTGATGCGCGGAATTAGTGAGGTATCAGAGTAGGCGAGTTTGTGGATACGCGTTGAACACTCTGTGAATGCTAGCTATCCACTGCTTTTTTCAGTCATTTTTCGGTCATACACCGAAATGTTTTTGAAATGACCGAAAAAAATTAAATCATTTCGGTCAAAATGTCTGAAAATATAGGCTAATGAACACTGTCACGGCGAGTTTTAACGCAATTGTGAGACAAATGACCAAAATATCTCAACAAAAACTGACCAAAATGTCTCAACGAAGAAAAACAGGCTATCCAAAGCTCGCAGTGAGGCCTGACCCACAACACGCTGTTCCTAAGCAACATTTCTTGTTGTAGCCAATCAGGTTACCTTTCACTACTTCTTGTCTAGATGGTGCTTGCGTCGGCGTTGTTGCAGTTGATTTGTTCGCAGCAGCTGTGGGATGAGATGTCGTCGACGCATTTGAGGAATTTGTGGTTTGGTGTGCGGCTGAGACAGTTGCAACTGGTGGCGCTGTTGAGGAGTTTGTAGCCGATGTGGAGGTTTCACCACCTGATGGCGCCGCTGTGCCACCTCCTGATGATGGCGTTGGCGTCGGTGGTGACGTTTCATTCGTGTTTGACTTTGTGGAACAATTAAACATTCCATCAACTTTCGACAATTCTACAAAAGTGTCATTTCCCGGGACTCTGCAAAACGTTACGCACTACACTGTAATGAGTACTGCACAGCTACAAACTATCAATAGCTTGAGGGTCACCATCGCCTTACCAGTCTACGTAGAACCAATCAGCCTATAAGCAACAAAAAGGCAAATAGCAATTGTTAAAGTTGGCATTACCGCAAATTACTGCTTAAACACCAAAAATTACCGCAAAAACACCAAAAATTACCGCAAAAACGCCAACAAAGATTTGAAGTAAAACACAACTGCGTACTTGAATTTTCCTCCAGTTTAATTCAGTGCTTTGCATCAGTGAGAAAATATCATTTTTTCATTTATCAAAAATTAACGTAAATTTGCATGTTGTTCCTACGAACCTGCATGATGCACATCATTGCTCATTCGCAAGTTTTAGAATGATCCTGATTTATAACTCTATTATTAAAATTTATTCCAGCGAGCGACAGCCCATGGTGCTGTGCGTTGATCCTTGATAGTACGTCCCAACGGGTGGCCAACATGTATTGCCGTAAAGCTGATCAGCACTTTAACGTCTCAATCTATTCTCATTTTACTCAGATTTGTTATGCAATGTTGTCACCACTAGGACAAAACAATTCCCTTTCGATATGTTCAGCATGGAGTTAAAGTGCAGAAATGAAATAGGCTTTTCTGCTTTAAAATAACTGACAAAGCCCTGTAGACATAACAAATGCTCCTACAAAACACGTTTGCACTTGAATTACATTTTTTCAAAATCTTAGGCTGAATGCCGATGTGAGCACTACGCACGAAAACCACTCGGTAGACCCCTTCCACTAAAAACTAAATTCGAATTTGGTCCAATTGCTCCAGGCTGGAAAACACCTGAACAAACATGTCAAGAAGAGTTGCTAAGTGCAGTGCGAAACCGAATTGAACACAGCTGATCCATGCCACAAAAATACCAGAAGACGACCTGAGGCTTTGTGTACAGAAAAACAATTTCAGTCCACACCCGTAAAAAAACAGTTGCAAAGTTCGTTCCACCCTACACAGAATCTTTGTTTTTCAGGCATTTCATGGGAAACAGAAATATTCACTCCCAAAATACGTCTTTAGCACATTTCCAAAAATACGGTTTCAAACTTTTTCCGTATGTACAAAAAATGCATCCATAACTTTACTTTTTGCCGCCAGCCCGCCCCCCCCCCCCCTATTCTGATTTTTTGTCATCGTCTCATTCCTGCTCCACTCCTCCATCAACGATATTATATCTGGTTGCAGCCGTGCAATACTGTGCTTCTTCAAATAAAGTTAAATCAACATCAAATCTTAGCTTTTTACTACTTGTGTGTTGATGTAGGGCTTTTGCCCCTACAATTTACATCTTTTCAAATCAATGCAAGACGATTTCGTGGTGAAGTCCTAAACAACGTTGCACACATTTGGTTGTGAAAACCAAAATTTCTTTTCTACAGTGTATTTCATGGTAAGCAGTCTCGTTTCTCAATGGCCAGCGTGTTTTTGCACTGAATCAAGTTGGCACTGTACACATAATGATTGCTAAGTAAGCAGTCTCAAGAAAAAAAATCCTAGCACATATTCCATACAAAATGCAATAGCACTAGTAGTCTCCTTCCTTTTTTCAGGTATATGATACTCATCAAAACAATTATTTCGACTTCATGACGTATTTTAATCTGTCCTAAAATTTATACTAACCGGGACTTACGACGTTCATTTTGCAGCACTTTAAGTTAGAGGCACGAGAAATAAGTAAGCAGGATGTGATGTTGACAAAGTCTTTAGTTCACGTTAAGATGTCTACATCTCAAAAACATAACTCTAAATGTAAAATGTTGTTATTTGAACAAAATGTCGTAAATTCAAACAAAAAACACGACCTTTAAAAAAAATTCGTTTAAGCTGTGCTCAACTAAAAACAGCACAAACCTTAACGGAAAAAGAAGTGAAGATATTAATTTGCAATAATGAAAAACAGTGTCTTTCTGCAAATTTTTAAGTAGACAGCCGATTAATATATACAAATATACAAACAAAAAAAACAACTTTAAGACATTGTCGTTCCACACTCACTTGCAAGTGATTCCAGTTTCATCAACTGATGTGAGTTTTGCTGTTGCGTTGATTAAGTCGCACGAGCATTTGAAAGGGTTTCCAGATAATGTCACATTTGCACTGGTCGACAAGCTTTTCACCCAGTCATCCAACGTTTCTAGTAGGTTGTCCTGAAGCGAAATAAAGAAAACAACAACTTCAGAACATTGTTCTCTTCTTTGGTTTTTGAAAAGACCGGGCGTGAGATGCCAGAATAGACTGGAAAACACACTTGTTGTGGCATGTTTCATCTGTGTTCAATTCGGTTTCACGCTACTCCTAGCAACTCTTCTTGACATGTTTGTTCAGGTGTGTTTCCCAGTCTGGAGCAATTGGACCAAATTCGCAAACACATCCGCATCCAGGAGGCCCTCGAAAAAATAATCCTCAAAAAATCCCGAAAATTTCGAATCGTTCGCAGGACTTTCAATTTGTGCAAAGTTTTTGCTTAACTTCTGACAGCTTTTGTCATTTCAAAATTATCTTATATCTAAAAAATTTGGCAGTTGCTGCAAAGAAATCCTAAGGTGTAGAGGAACAGGTATCAAGCAATTGACAACACCTGAAAAGATATTCTCTGGCAAAAATAGCAACTTGGAAACTTATTAAATAAAAATTAAAGCATTCGCACAAAAGCTTCAAAAGTTAAATGTTAAAGAGGATAATTAAAGAAGTTAGACGCATGTACTTTGCACACTCAGCTGCACACAACACAACTACAACTCACCTGCAACACCAAGGTTTTAAGGTTCTTAAGAGCTGCGAACGCATCGGATTCAATGCTGCTAATGTTGTTTGCAGATAAATCCAACACCTGCACAAATTCGTGTGTGTGGAAACAATTTCGTTGCAACTTCACAGTTTACTTTCGCACGATTGCTTGCTTTACAATGATAATAATTCAGTAGCAAAGCAAAACCAGCACATGCAGGTGTAGCTTGCCAACATGAGATGTCACAAATGTGATTTCGTTTTGGTGGAGCGTCACAACCGCACCAAACAGATCATTAATTTTACCTTTTGTGGTAAGCGCAGCAAGATCAATAAATGCCCAGCATATTTTTCATATTCCACGTTTTTCTATCTCAGGCAAACCATCTTATTCTGAATTACTGATTCGGATGAAGTATCCAACGCAACAGTGATGGTTTAAGCCAGGGGTGGGGACCTGCGGTCCTCGGGTCAAATGCGGCCTGCGTTGAGCATTTGATATGGCCCGCATCCTTTAGCCAATTTAGAGTACAAACACGCGTCATAATGAAACTCCATGAGAAGCAAGTACTATGTCATAAGAAGCCTCTATCCCTCGTAGTAAGACAAAGGTAGACTTTTAAGATAAAATCAAAAGTTGTTTGCGGCCCGCCAGTGATAATCCACGATTTATGCGGCCCGTGATAGTAAATAGGTTCCCCACCCCTGGATTAAGCAATGGAATGGAAAACTGCTGAACTCAGCTGCACGAATCGAAGAACTTAATTTCAGGTTGGCTCTTAGGCTTATCTGCAGTGAAGTGTTGCAGGATGCAAATGAACTGCGGAACTATTTCTTCGGGTTCCGAGTTTCTGTTCCATCTTACTCAAAACGCAAATGCAAATCGCAAGCGTATCGTTTCGCAAAACAACTAATTTGTTTTAATTGACGAAATACGTTTTGACTTCATGCTGCGCATATCTATGTTCTCAGAATTCGAAAATACAAACCTGCCTGCGACAGGAAACTCTTTTGGTATGTGACGACAATCGAATGTAAATTGGGCATTTTTTCTGTGAATTGAGCGCCGTTTAAGGGTTTCATTGTTTTCACTGCCTCTTTTGACAAGCACGAGCGTAATTCATTTGGAAATCGTCGCAACTGATATTATGCAAGATTAGATTACCCGATACATTTGTAATTTGGGAGATGAAAACGGCAGCTACCTGACCCAATGATTGTAACACGCCTTTCAATGTAACGGAAAACCACGTATAGTGGGTCAAAGACACCGGGTTTTGTATATCACCTCTCTGTGTGTCCAATTAGTGTGAGTTTGTGGCTTCTCGGCGGGTCGTATGAAAACCTTTGGCGGGTTGAGGTTTGCCAACTCCTGGCCTACCTCATCATCCAAGTAACCAAAATAGAAACGCTTTTGGAAGCTGAGTATATCACACGTCGCATTGACTGAAAGCAATGTTTATCTCACGTACAGACGAAGCGAGCTCTCTTAAATAGTAATTCGTCGAAAAATATTTTTTTCACGAAGACATGAAGGAGTTTCTTCGCACAGGTTGTCAAAATCAACCACTGTCAAACGTCAATCGTCCGTGGCAAAGTTATTTGCACGTTTTGGTGAACTTACTTGCAAACTAGAAAGTCCTGCCAGGTCGTTACTCCCAATACTCTGTATCGAGTTGCCAGAAACGTTCAGCTTGGTGAGGTTGGCTAAGCCTGGACCAAGGTAACCTGACAACGATGTGAGACTGTTGTCATTCAGCAGTAACGTCTGCAACGATGTGGGATTTCTGCAGAAATTGTAGAACAAACTGGTTACGACGAGCAATCCTGTTCTTTAATTCAAAAAAGGTTGCACCTCAAACCACATCGAAGAAAATTCGGACTGCACTGCACGAACGTTTCTACTGTGTAACTTTTTCTTTCGCAACCTCAACCGAACACGCAAGCAGCACACACCGTCAGGAGTCAGGTGACCATGGTGAAAGAGAAACAACTATCTTTTGCGTTTCTGTTCACGTTCAGAAATCGTTCGTGGCTTTTTCAAGACCACACTCGAAAACAGCTTCACAGTCCCGTACGTTTGTGAAAGCGTGGCCTCCCATAAATCTAGTGTTGGGCCTCAGAAAGCTCAAATGTCCAAGGTTCTTGTCGCGAATTTTGATATTCCCTCACTGCCCATTAATTTTTCGGTCACGCACATACATAGGTTCGCCAAGTTGAACGCTAATTAGGTGTTGTCATCAACCGCTGATGCATGCTATCTTGTGTTTTAGATAATTGAAAGAAAGGCCCTGGTACAGTCCCGTCGCCACGGGTGGACTTGGTGGGCTTATCCCCCCCAAACTAAACGCCAAACCCCCAAATTTAAATATGAAAGGCCATAAATTGGTGGAGTTTTCAACAAATTTTCAATGTCAAGTCCCCCTGCACAAACGTAAAGCCTCCGTATTGAAGTATATTCTGGCGACGATTCTGTCCATGGTAGTTATGGATCAAATACAATCGTGGAAGAGGTGCTCGTTCAATAGCTGGAGCGACTTTTGCATTTGCGTGGAGCACGTTTCTCGCTAAGTCGTTCGCGTGTGGCAGAGAAGAGTGCAAAGCAGCCGACTATAGGAAACAAACAATGCTGTTCTTTCCGCTGGCCATCTTGTCAGTGGCGTACTACAGGTTTGAACCAGCAGGGAAGCCTAGCTGAAAGGGGCCCACTAGCCAAGACTCGGAAAAAAAACTGAGAAACGGTAGTGAACCCAAATGTGGATGTTTATACTAAAACCCCAAGTGACCAAAAAATACTTTGAAACACACAAAAAAACACCAAACTACTGAAAACCCAAAGAATACTTCAAGCCGAAATGTAAGCTAAGGGGGGCCAAGTTGTTACATTTAGCTTGCCAGGGGGTGGAGCGATCCGCTACTCTGCCCCCCTCAGTTGCGCCACTGCATCTTGTGGTTGCAGCAGCTGCCAACAGGCTCGTTACACCTGAATAAACTGAATACGTCACGATCACCCCACTGTTTCCCGTTATTTGAAGCCTGCATTCGACTGCGGTAAAGCACCTCTTTAAAACTACTTGAATTGATTTGCGGAATGTTGGCACCACCAAGATCATTTATCACCAGAAAGTGCTTTAGTGTTATTTGAAAACAAAGAAATTACTTTAAATACGAAGCAATTTATTAAAATAGCCAAGACGGATTTGCACCTTTATTTGTGACACACAAAACAAAACTTCGCTATGTTTGATCAGGCAACGTGGCGTAATTTTGGGGGTAACTTTCGCTCTTTCCGTGAACATATTGTTCAATCCAGTGTTTAAAAAGATGCTGACGCAAAATAAAAGAAAACACTGTCTCAACACAGTTAACCATCGACGCAAAACAACCAGCACGCTGTGGTTTGAATGAAATCGCCAGTGAAAATTCGATGGAAGGAGTGCAAGGAACGGCCAACATGAACACATTTAAATCTGCGTGTTTGGAGTTGTTCAAAAAGATGAAGATTTCCTGATTTTATCGGGTACTTCGTCTCTTTGAGGAAAAACCGAATCGTCAGAAACTTTATTCAGAGGAGTATCGCTGTAAAGAGAGCGTCGCGACCGGTTGCTCTGCTTTGCACCGAAACAAACACATTGAACCATGGAATACACCAGCAGGGGGGATCCAGGGGGCAATTAGGGCTATCGCTCCCCCCTAAAACCTACGTAAGTAACTTTATTAACCATGATTTTGTGCAATTCAGAAAACAGCATTCGCGATACAAGGCCATTTTGCCGTCCATTGTTTTGTCACAGCAGTGTTGTGAAGTACACTTCATCTCTCTTACATTAGTGAACCCTTAATGAGACTTGACCACAAAATATTACTGAAATCGGCCCCCCCTAACCTTAGTGGCTGGATCCGCCCCTGTGCACCAGGGACGCCGAAACATCGGTAGGGCTGGGGGGGATTAAAGATTTAATGGCAATTAAGACTTATTTTTAAAAATCATTGCCAATCACCCCTGTTTCTGTTTAGCAACAACTTTGACCTCATAAAGGTAGTAGCACAAATTATAGAAAACCATTCTGCAGTTTCTGGGTGTTCGAAAAGCTGCAATAAATTTGTTTCAAGTCGATCTTTACAAAGGATGAAATTACCTATGATATGGTTATGAAACGACACCGACGTCCCTGTTGCCCCTTTTTCGAAAGGGCAGGGGGAAAATGCCCTCGTTGTGCCCCCGTTCTCCGGCGTCCCTGGAATGTACTGTCATACTTTCAGCAAAACCTCGCGATATCACACCAACCCACTTACTTGGATCACGATATCACACCAACCCACTTACTTGGATCACGATATCACACCAACCCACTTACTTACTTGGATCACAATATCACACCAACCCACTTACTTGGATCGCGATATCACACCAACCCACTTACTTGATTCACGATATCACATCAACCCACTTACTTGAATGTGTCGTTGGATATTTCACTTATACTATTATTTCTGAGGTTTAGAAGTCGCAACTCTTCTAGTGACGAAAAGCTCTCATTCGTGAGAGTAGTGAGTTTGTTATCCGCCAGGTTAAGTGTGGTGGTGTTTTCCGGTACATCTGTAAAACACACAATTTTTAAACATCAAAGCGGAGCGCGACCTTCAGCGAACTTCTAAATATCCGCAATCATCCCAAAGAGATGATGAAAGCTGCAGCAACGTGAACTTTAAGTTCGCCGCATAAACATCTCAACTACAAACGCATACCACAGGCTTACGTGTATGACGACATGAAGGGGTAAGTCCAGCGAGTCTATTTGATAGCTGGGTAGCGTCATGCATAAAGTGACCGAGTGATATGAGTGCAACGTGGTCTTACAAACCAGCATGGCCTAAGACCTGTAGACTCGCATGCAGGCTATGTTGCTCATAAAGCTGTTTTTGTTCCAAATTCTCGCTTATTTCAAAGCACTGCTTTGCTAAACGAGATACTGTTCAAAACCAGGCATTAATTACAATGTTAATTGCAAACGCCTAATTGCAATGTTTGTTCAGAGCGATCACCAACCTCATGGTTAAAGCCTTGCCCATCCTTGTGGAGCAGACAGAAACACTTTTCTGCTATCGCCAAACTTTCCTCATCTTGTTGATATAAAAACAGACATCCGAACAATTTTGACAAACGCTATTACATTGTAAACTTACTCTGCCAAGCTTAGAACATAATGTCTTGAGGATTTTTCTACTTTTTATTTCTTAAAATTGACACTTCTACGAACTCTTGTCAGTCACGCGAAAATTTTGAACAAAACAAAAATTATTTTATATGATGCAATGAACTGAAGCTATTTCTTCAAATTTAACCGACATTTGCTTTCACGACCAAAAGCGTTTAATCCTCAACGCTTGCTTGGTTCAATTCACTGCATGCTTTTTTCTGTTTGTCTCTGTCTTGGCAACTATCATTACAAAAAGTCACGAAAAAGTTTTCCGTTTGAACCTGATCGACGATCCTAAACACAGAGAGTAAAACAAAAGTTCTTTTTTCAGTTAAAAAAACATTTTTACAATTTTGAAAAAACATTTCTAATACTTCCTGACCTTGCATCCGTAACAGGTCGGGCGGTCTTTGTAAAATTCCTTTAATACACGAAAGTTTCAGTTACACGCTTCACTATAGACAAAAAAAATACATCAGCAAAACGTTGCTTTTTTTAAAGAAATAACCCGAATTTTGACGTAGACTACCTGCTTATCTTTGATTTTAATTTCAATGTAGACTACCTGCTTATCTTGATTTTAATTTCAACGTAGACTACCTGCTTATCTTGATCTTTAGTCAGTCACGAGTTATTTATCCCGAAGTATCCGTCGTTTAAATGCAGCAGCACTGAAGCTCTCAACCGGCCTCATGACCAGGTCGCATTATTCACAATCACGGTTGCGGAGAAGCGTGGGAGGCACGCCCGTAATTTTTACAATCTGCGTCGCACGCGTGCCTACTCTTGAGGTTCATTTTGCACGCTCAGGCGTGTTTCGGTTTTTCTAGTGAGGTCTGCCTTCGATTGTAAACTGTTTCAACTTTTATACAGCGGCTGATTCGTGGTTTCCAAAATGTCTCCAACCTAACTGGAGCCTGAAGTATACGTCGCGACGTGAGGGAACCTCTAAAACTAATTCCGTTGAAGTCTAATGCGTATGGACTGCTCTGGACGAACTCCGTGTGCATTCGGTTTCAACGGGAATTTAGTTTTAGAGTATCATTTATTCAAGTGGATTGCTATGCCATATACTGTATTTGTGACTTAATGGAATTTACACCCCTAGAAAAATTCGGAACTCGGCGTCCATGCTCATATTACAAAGTTTCATCGTTTCATGTTTGAATAAGAAACGCTTTTTTCCGTTATTGTGCTTCGCAGCCGTAGATTCTAATGCGCTTCGGGCGGGTGAATACCCGACGCTGCTAATAAGTATGAGTTGAAACTTGGAATGTGAACGTTGTCAAATCTTGCTGGAAACTTGTCAGGAGTCGACTTTCGCCAAAAAACATTTTCGCCAAAAAAAACTTTCGCCAAAAAAAGCGACTTTCGCCAAAAAACATAGTCGCTCAAATGAAAGTTCCTCGGCCATCGCTCATACCAGACCAGACCGGCCCCATCTGAGCTCATCTTTCAAACAGAAAATTGATCAAAATATTTGGCGACAAAGAGCGATTTCTCAAAACAACATTATAGTACGTACCAGGTGGAACAACAGTGAGATTTTCCGCCACACATTCGACTGTTGTTGTTGTTGTGTTACAGCTGCATCTATCAGGACAGGCAATGGCGGAACCGACGACCGTAAACAGAGCAATGAAAATCTGCAAAACATGCCTGAACTGTATTGTAAAATTATCAACAGCGTGACAAGTAATTTGCATGCAGCAAACTATTTCGCTAAACCAAAAAACGAAAGCACTATTGATAAGACACGGAATAAAGGTCACCAGTAAACTCAAAATAGTAACTAAACATCAAAAACGCAAATCGCTTTTATTTTTGTCTTCAAAAAAGCTGTTTTTCTGGCCGGTTTAAACGCATATCTTGTCTCTAAAAAAACGTTTTGCTTTTGTGTTCTCCAACACTCCTCTACATTTGAGTTCGTGATAACGACATTAAGATTCTGATGTCATAATAGAAAAAGAAGCTTGACGGTTGTGGTTCGATGAAAGCAGCAAACAGTGTTGCCACTCGTAGGGAATCCCTACTGTAGGGATTTTTAAGGCTTTTGTAGGGAGTAGGGAATCCCTACGGCAAAAATCGCCATTTTGTAGGGATCCGTAGGGATTTTTGTGTTCAGAATTTTTATCGCTTTGTTTCTACCTTTGTGATACTTCACGGACGTGTTTGGTCAACAATTTATTGTTAGTGCGCTTGCAAAACGCACTGGAAAATGCGTTTTTGCCAGTTTAGAAGGCAATAAATCCTAGTGGTACTGGGTTATTTTTGACGCAAGGACGGCAGTGTGGCCAAGTTTTCTAGTGGCTACAATTGTATTCTGAGTGAAAGCCAAGGCTTAGCTTATTAGGTGTAGCCCAGTCTATTCCAATTTGCAAAGACCGCAGTACAAGTACAATACTAGTGAAGAGTACAGTTGTAATGCAATGTCAATGTGTTTATAACTGCATGACCTCAAAGCACTGTTGAGGTTGAAAGAATGTTCTCCCGCTTGAATAACAATAAAAACAAGCTGAGGGATTGTCTGGCTGTGTGCACTTTGGAAGCAATAATTAAGTCCAGTGAGAAATTTCCAGGTGACTTCGAAGTCAACCAAAGACCTAGGCATTTACATGGCGAGGTAAAGGAAAACATTTTGAAAAATTAAAATTCTGAAACTGTTGGTGCTATGACTAATGAGACTTTTTCCTTGTTAATTGCAACCGGCTGGAGTGTTGCAAGAGATTATGCTTGGATTTATTGCCAAAGGTGCTGGCTAATCTCAGAAAACATTGGGATAATCTTTTTTGAAAAAATTGACATGTGGTTATGCAGTGGTGCTTTCTGTAACCTTGTTTTATTTTTATACATGTAATTTTGATCTTGCACTCTTTATTATGCAACGTACACAGTATGTCGAGTTTCAATACCAGATATTGCAGCTAAAGATGATTGCGTTTTTTGTTTCAGCATGTGTAGAGAAATGTAGAGATTTTCATTCTGAGTGCAGGGAAAACTTGTTAACATAGAGTGGCAACACTGGCAGCAAGTAACGTAACTCAGCATTTGAGCAGGTCTTGGCAGCACTGTAAAAAGTAGTCAAGATCCAACGGCGCAAGTGGTTTTAAAAAGCGCTTGAACTGAGTGCAGTTTGAAGGTTGCTTGATAATTGTGAACAAAAATGGTGCTTTTTGTTAATTGTTTAAAGGTTCACCACTTTAGCAGCTGGTGTTATTTGCTGGCGACCAAGCAACAAAAGGACGTCATGCTGCGGCTAGTGACATGTGACTTCTTGGGGGATGAACCTCTGGAAAGGTGTCTAGAAACAGGTTGACTTTCAATCGAGTCTACATTTCAAGCGATGGGCTCCGAATTAGTGAGTCGGAAAGAAGCAAAAAAAGTTTCATTATACTCGTTTTGTGTTCTCCTTGGCGTGTCACAAGTGGACTGCGGGGCCCATATCCGCCTACTCCTCACCATGGGCCACGCGGCGACCTTCCAAAGTGAATGGTGCGCAGATTGCCAATGACAACGCCACGCGTAAAGCTTTCTCTCACACCCGGTCAACGCCGAGCACGAGGCTACAAGTACCGTCTTCGGTATGACCGGACCGGGAATCGAACCCCGCCTACCAGCTTCAGAGGCGCGTGATCAAAGCTGTCCTTAAACTTTCAATTAACAACGGAACTTCGTCTATTAGTCCGAAACAGTTCAAGGAATAATTATCATTTACTATCACTTCCAACAAAATCATGTAATGACTCACCACCTACCATTTTCAGTAAGATTCAGCAATTCATGGAGGTGATAAAGAAAAGATTTCTGAAAGCTAACTGTCAAAAAATGTTTAAAAGTTCTAATTCCATCGAAGCCATTGTCAAAGAAAGTTTTTTTGATTGGCGACTACGGCAAAGATATATAATTAGAATTTATTATTTGCAAATCAATGTAAGGATTCAACTTTTGAATAGTTTTATGTCTTTTTAAACAAGAGATAACACCCAAATAATCTACTCCTGAGTCTCATAAACCTGAAAAAATAAAATGTCTTCCAGAACAATGTCTCAGTATATATTCAATAGAAATTATGTAGCGAAAAACAAACAATTCATTTGCTGATCGGTATTCACTATTCTTGAAACAGATGACTATTTTAAACTTTTACAATATTCATAGGAACAGGGTACGCAAAACAATAATCCCTTTGCATATTTTATAGCGTCTTTGCTTCTATTGTTCCGGCACATCGCGTTGTCAAAACAGCAACTGTCGCGAGGCTCGTAGCAACAGTTTCCAACAACCTTTCTGATTTTTGTGTAACCTTTCCTATGACATGCTTGGAACCGCACTTTCACTGACTAAGTCTGGAAAATCTTGGCCTACACCTCAGTTTGTTGCGTACTTGATGCATCAGGTAGGTTGATTTTATTTTTCACCATGTATTTAGTCTTTTGGAAAACTTACAATCATTGCACATTGTTTGTATTCATTATATATTATATATTCTTTTTAAGAGATATATAGTACCTCACGAAAATTTCTAACGAAAAATCATAGTCTTTGCCAATAGCAGACACTGAATTTGACAAAGACATTTGTCAGATTGGCACTATCCATGATTTGAATGAAATAGTAGCCACAGATTAACCCGTTTTCACATTTCTCTAAGGCCTGGTGCTTGTTTGCACAACGGTCTTATAAGCGTTGGTTACAAACAATGTAATTAACCGCGTTACCGCTTTGTCCAGAACTCAACTTTCCAAATGACTGTGTGTTGTTGCCTGTCCGTAGTGAACAGTTCTAGAGTCAGTCACTTTTCAATATTGTCACAAATACACAAGTTTTGCATACTCTCGATTACAATTAAATTAGACTTACTGCCCAATGGGACCAGTTGAACTGCAATTAGTTGTTGCTGCGTAAAACACATCGCTTACTGTGCTGTGGCGTGACAGACGTTATATCAAAAGGTGTGCTATTCGTCAGCTGGCTGCTGTGCATTATTGTACGTCAAAATCATACACGGTACAACATTAAAAGAGCTAAGAGGCCTTGTACGGCGGCCAGTCGAGTTCTAAATTATATTTTGTAGCTGATAAATTCTACTTCAGTAGATTCAACTATGAAAAGCGGAGTTGCAAAAATATCAGTGGAAAATTATTTACTCACAATCAACTTACAATTTCCTTGACAAAGAGCTAGTTGCATAAACTTAGATTCCGACGAACTTAATCACACACATCGGTGATGACTTTCAAGAACTCTACCAGCAGCTTTGGAACTTACCAGCGCAATGGCATAACTTATACCACGCGTCCACCATCTACGACCTACGTTTCAGCCATGCATCACTAACGAAAACAATGCTTTGCATTTGCAAGCGGAGCTCGTTGTTAGGTTTGAAAGCGGAACTTAAATTCTTAGAGACTAAGGCAGTGATTCCTAACCGGGGGTTCCCGGACCCTTGGGGTCCGAAGCAAACTTTTCGGGTGTCCTAAATGCGATTTTCGACGGTGTGAGTTTGCATGTTCTTGGATGTATAGAACCGAGATTTATTAAAGGTTGTAATTGGTATTTCAAAAAAACATCATCCAGCGTCATTATTCCAACTAGTGTTGCTAATTTCACATTTTCAATTGCTAAATGCGTGCATTGCTATTTTTATTTCACGCTGCTATTACACGCAGAAGATGGCCGGGGATGGATTGCAAGCGCATTGTGACGTTTAAATGTTCATGACGCAATTATCGCGAGATTGTTGCTTGATTCTATAGAACTCCAAGGTTTTTGGTTATCAACCATGCAAAGTTCCCATAAATTGTGTACAAAAGCCCTGTCTATTTTAGTACTCTTTACAACAACAAAACTGTGCTAACCTGGATTTTCCTCTCCTTCATCTGAAAATCAAGTATCGGAATTGTTTGAACCACTTCAACGACTTGCGCGAAGCTTTTAGTAATTGTGTGCTAAGAAGGTATGAGCGGATAATTTCAACGAAGCAGCAACAAGAAAGTAAATAGGTTTGTTTCTAATGAGCAGTAAGGCATGAAAGTTTAAACAGTAGGCCTAAGACTGAGTGTTTTCCGTCGTCTTGTCGGTATAAGCCTGTATGTCAGGGTTACACAACGGTTTCGTTTTTGCCGACCGCATTGTGTTCATTTTTATGAATTACGACCGCCAGTGATTTTAAGAAAATTTTTGTCTTTGCATCGCTTCTGTTCTGCTTCCACGAACTGAGACTAGCCTGTTTCCACACGTCTTTTCGGCCGTCTTTCTACAAAGTATGCTGATACAGTAGATAAAGAGTTTTCATTAATGCACGTCCGCCATAATTTATAATTTAAATTAGATATTCACGGCCGCTAGATATTCAATTTTTATTTAAGGCCGCATGCGGCCGTAGGTTGTCCACACCTGGCCTGTGCGTTACGAGCAGCAATTTAAAAAATGAAAATACTGAAAAATCGGACTGTTTTCGTGATTTCTATGCGTTTTTAAAAACGAGGGGGTGTGAACGTCACTTGTTTTTATGAAAGCGGTGCCAGCTTCAAAAAAGGTTGGGAACCTATGGACTAAGACCATGTCAACATTTTCAACCCTACATTCATCACACAGAGAGAGTTGTCAAAAAGAAACGTCTGCATTATTTTAGTCAAAAACATGATTGTAGAAAAAAATGTGCTTTCCAACCAGAAAGTTATACAACCTAGCATATTGCAAGAAACCGGTGACAAGGCAAGATTACACAAATTGAACTAACTTGATCAGTAGATAGAAGCAAACACTTTGCCGTATGTGAGATGAATTCAAAAATCAATTTGACCAAAATATTCCTTACGGAAAATGAAAGCAAAGGTAAAATCACAAGAAATCATTTTAACCAGTGTTGTGGTTTAACGTTAAATGATTCCGTTTCCCAGTAACAACGAAACGGCCATTTGGCGCTCGAATTTTCTGGGCCATTCTCATGTAGGCCTACAGCATTTGCTTGACACTAACGGAGCGAGCATATCAACGACTGCCGAAACAACAAACAAACGTCAGATGCAACTCACCATATGATCACGCAGTGCCATCACACAGGCTCCGTATATCCTCGCAACAGCAGCCTTAACAGCTAGCAGCAAACTTAACAATCCCTACACCTTTCAACATTCACACACAAATACTTAGATTTCTATTCCAACCAAACCATGTGATCGGTTTGCTCAAACACACGGCATAACAGGAGTGTAGATACATTCTGTCATGCGCGACAAGAGAAATTATCGAAAACGCTGGCTGTTTAGAGCGAAAAGCCTAACTTGTACAAGATACTTGACGTGCTGAGTAAAAAAACAAACAACTTTTATACAAATCAAATTTCTTAATATAAAAAATATTAAACTTTCTAAGCCAAATAAACCGATAGCTTCTTTCTGCTTCGGATAGCTTTTTTACTCAAGTGGGCTCATGTGCTTTTCATTTAAAATCCACTTCCACCGTTCGCAAATAAACGCCAGGGCTGTTTATACATTAGGTTACGAACTATTTTTACAGGGACCATTTCAGATTGATATGTTTCAAGCTAGCAAACGTTTGGCAATTGCATACTTTGATGACACTCCATAAAATTAAAAAAACATTTCAGGCCGTTCAGTTTGAGAATTTGCATGACTAACTCGTTTATTAAAAACTCAGTTAATGTATAAGTATGTGATAGGTGAAGTGTTTTCCTCTGGTAAACAAACCAGTAACGGAGTCTCGACACCTGGTCTCGGTTTGGAGACTTGGTCGCGAGAGACGCTTTTGTGAGTTTCGGTCTCGAAGGCCTCAGGTCTTTGTTCGGAGCCTTTCGTCACAAGATTTTAAATGCTGCGTTGATATGGCGTGGTGCAAGCTTCCCCAGGTCAACCTGTTCACTGTCTGTCGTACCTTCGGAAAAAGAAAACTTAAAAAAGTTCTGAAAATGCGACAAGTTTGAGAAAATTACAGATGGAAAGTGTTGATGATCTTTTTTTGGTGAAATTCAAGAAAAAGTTTGGCGAAGCAGACACATGGTTCACGTTTTGTGTCGCGGTCTCGAATATTCAAGCCTCGATCTCAGTTTTTTTCTTTTTTTGACAAAATCTCGGTCTCGCGGCACAGACACAGAGCGTTGAATTTCATGCTACAAACCAGCAAAACGCCAAAGGTCCGATGAAGCTCCTGTTGCTGATGAGGTGCTTGTTGCTGCTAAACGTTAAGACAATGCCATTCAATGATGCACGTGTCTCGTTTGTTGGCGTTAGACATCAGCAGTGACTGCGAAAAGCAAGCTAAGGTACAGTTCGCAAGCAACGGAAAATCGAATGACGTTTAACCAGGCTTGCCACTTTAGCGTATTTTCCGCTAGATCTAGCGGATTTTTATCCAGTCTAGCCACTCTAGCGGCCCAATTCCACTAAATTCTCGTGGATAATTGGTCCAGCGACCTAAACAATTGGTCTTATTCAAATGGATTCTAGGGGAATTTTGCAAATTTCCTAGCTTGAAAGGTCTGTTTAGTCTGGCAACACTGTGTTTTACCCAGGTCCGTTCTACCTCTTGTCAGTTACTTGTCACAGTTGGTAACGATCACTGAATGCTAGCAAAAGCAGCGAAATTTCAAACCAGACAGCAGCACACGCAGCGCAATCAATCGCATACTTTCCCAGGGTTTTACGCAAAAGAGCTTTGGCAAGCTTCAAGACAGAGTTTGTCGTAACGAGCTTCAAGATGAATCCACCATATTATACTGCCTGAAGAGAGATTCGACCTCCATGCGTCTAAATGGAAAAACCGAGGGCATGTTGCAGATGCAAAAACACATTCGGTTTCAGGTTTTAAATGGTGTTTTGCTGCTTCAAACGAGCAAACGTTTTCAAACGTAGATGTTAGCGCGTTGTGTCAACTGCATAACCTAAATACAACTCATTAGCCAAGTGGAAAGATTTGCTTCTTGCACACAAATCTAAAAATCAGAGCTCTTTTACTCACATTCAAAAGCTTAGGATTACAAGCCATTTACAGCCAAGGTATGAAAAACATTTGCGTTATGGAGAATGTTGCTGATTATCGTTTCTAATCGTCAGCAGAACAACCTCCTTATGGCTCTCAAGCACATTCAAAGATTTGTCGGATCAGCTGATCTTTTTCTTTCTACTTCTAAAGCGTTTAAATTAACAACCTCTCGCTTGGAAATGCGAGTTTTCCGTCTACTTTCTTGGTTTCTACCTATGGTCATCTAAAAAGAGTTTTCAATAACCTCAGCAACAGTGCTCTTTTACAGCGGTAACAAATCTTTGTGCATTCCACAGCAACTGTAAAGTAAATCAGATCAGAGCAATTTTAAAACAACTGTAAAATGCGTTTCAACAGGAAAATCGAATCTAACGCATAAATTCTCATACAAATACTTTGGCTTCGTGCTTTTCAAAAGGAAAATCATGAAGATCAATACTTATACCGACTACATATCCAGCTGAGTTCCTATATTTTATGAAAGTCTTTGCTGAGTTCCTATTTATGAAATCATTTGTTCGATGCCTTACATGCTCAAGATTTTGCAAGTTAGCCAAAGCCAAGGCTCATAAGGTTGAAGCTTCCTCGCTACGTACTTATGTTAGTAGACGTGCTATAGCTCTTTCTGGCAAAACAGATTCGATGCTGCTGTCTGCATGCAAGACGAGTAGTGACGCATCAGCCAGCCCTGATGACGTGTTCTGCTCAGCCGTAGCAGCACGTGCCTGGCAAACCACAATTCCGAACCACCAGACAGTTGCAGTCGTATCTCAGTCGTCAGCCACGCGAATTGCTTGTGGCCATTTCGAACACCCAGACACTGAGTCAGCCACAGCAACGCACACGCTTCGAACTTGGAAAAACAGCAAGGCCAATGCGTAACCGGATCACCGAGATCACCTGTAGGTAGGATGACCACAGTTTTTTCTAAACAGGCATGCAAAACATGCTTTTTTCTATTACAGTGGAATGGTAGCAAATAATCACTTGCGTTAAAGGTTAAATCGTTTAGGCAACGTTCATTTACATAACACGGGATGATGGTGTGCAACCGATGCATGAATAGTTGAGGAATATACAGATGAACAAGTGAGTCATGCACATAAATTAAAGTCAGTGACAGTGGAGGTGGTGAAGCAGAAAGCCATGTAGCAAACATGACCCCGCCTAAGAAATTTATGCTGTTAAGCTTTTAAATAACACTTATGGAAATTTTAGATAGGCTTGAAGCATAAAAAGTTGCGTAAATTCCTAAGATTTTTTGCAATATTTTTGGTAGCAATACAGTGAACAGCAGAAAGCAGGGTCATCTCTTTTTTCTGCAACCGAAACTGAAATTTTCACGGTTCGTTGTATCGTATCCCATTGCATCCTTGACTTTTCCCATGACCAGCAGACAGTCTGATTGTTCAGAGCAAGCGAACAAATGATCGGAACATGACCTCAAACCCGTCACTGTGCCTGTCAAACGAGAAAGAAAAAAACGATAACAGGACTTTTGCGATGTAACTTAACGGACAGGGCAGTGATGGCTTTGCTTTGCTCACCAACGTCACGAAAAGTAACTACTTCTTAGAAAACTCCGTCGACATAGCTTTATTATGAAAATATCAAACGCAACACTTCAAGACATTCTTGAACCGCAATCAATCTTTTGAAACGTGATCGCATTTAACTCAATACAACCGCGTGCTTTGCTACACTAGATAAGTGGTTACCGGAACAGTTTTCAGGGCACGACAAACTTTCCAACAGCAGTTTTCTTCACGCGGCACACCAAAGCTAATGAATGATACGCAATTTCATAAGCTTCATGGTCATTATTACATAAGTTTCATGGCCATCATTACCAAATAGTTTTGCAGGATGAGAAGACATGTTTTTACTCCGCATCAAACTCAGCAGGTTTGCTTCACGGCAATGGACGTGCCATTATACAGCGCCACCAAGCAGGCTCGTAACCAGGGGGGGGGGCGAAGTCCCCCTAGAACATTTTTCTCCCTCCCTGGAAAAATGTCTTGGACATAAGTTTCAAAAACTTGGACTCCTCTCAGAAAACTCTTTGCCCCCCTGTTGTCTCAAGCTGGTTACGGGCCTGCCACCAAGGCCTCCTGACTGTTTCTTTAGGATGCTTTGACATCACACCCCACTGCGATTGGCATTGTTGTGCAAAGGATGGGAACCTTCACTGCACCTGGAGTAGACCAAGAACACATTTGCCGATCACATTTCAAAGAAGCATGGCAAATCGTGCGCAATAGATCCAACAAAGTCGTTTTCAGTTTTGAAACTTTCTCGACACACTGCCTGGAAAGCATTGCACTGGATACATAACCATCTCTTCTTTTCCTTCTGAACAATTTCTAGTTTCCTTGCACAAACTTGTAGGCCCACAGGTATTTGCTTATATCGCGGATAACTAGCAACCACATTGCTGACAAGTGCGTTGTGGCACTTCTTCAAACACGCCAACGCAACGTGATGGTTCAACCACCACAGATCTAAGAGCCTGGTTTATTGCAATGTTAAATACCAATTTAGCGCTAGCTAAACTGCACTTCACTGACGAAGCCACAAAGGCGGAAACGGCACTGTCTGAATATTGATTACAGACTGACATTTCCTTTCCCTGTCTATGTATGAACTGCAGAGTCACATTGCACATATCTTACAATTTACGTGATCACAACCAGGGGCGGCTTGTCTAGACGGGCTGCAGCCCTCCCTGAAAAATGGAGGGCAAAAGATTCCGCCAAACGGCCAAACTCGCCTTAAGTTTGGATTTAGTTACGAAAATTTCACAACACAATCATTTTCGGTACTTCCGACACCATTTTTGCTCAACGTTTCCTAGGAATCCAACAAAACCAATGTTTCGCTGTTTTCCAACGACGCCGCTTATGCGATGACGTTTTCAGCACACTTGCCGATGAATTTGGCGATTTCGGGGCTGCCTTCGGCACAGCCCTAAAGGAAAGAAACCAAACATTTGGCTACAAAAAACATGGTGGTATATCCCCCTATCGCAAAGCGTTTTCAATATTTTGACGATTAATTTTTAAAGAAAAAACGGAGGAAATATGATCTTGACTGTTTTTTACTACCTGAAGTTCTTGGATGTTGAATTTTATAATTAAATTTAACAATGCTTTTACGAGTACTTTGGCAATATCGGCGGCATTGGATTCAAATCAATCTGGTCGCCAATCTCGGGCTGTGAAAATACAGCCCTTCCTTAATCTGCACCAGTGCAGCTTGCAACAGTAGGCTAAGCTGATAGCTTTCTAGGGTTGGCATTTGAAGATGTACGGCAGTAGTTGGTGGATCTCATTCTTGGACAACAAAAGACATGACTGATTTAAAACATTGATATATGAAAATTTTGATGCATGAGAAATCTGGCAAGCCTATAAGCATTCAAGTAGACCTTTACTTTTTTGGTAAGGTGAACATTGCAGCTGTAACTGATGCAGGATACAAACTTTTACTGGAAAAGCATAACAATCCAGATCAAAAACGGACAAGCGTTCAGTCTCACATTAACAATGAATTTTGTCAACTTATTACGCTTCTCTTTGCACAGTAGGCTATAAAAGTACGTGTCTATCCGCTATCAGAACTCACTGTCTTCCTGCATTGCCTGCGTTCAACATTCGCATGCGACAAAACGCCTACTACCCTAACTTGAGGTGAACACGTGAAGATTCTTTGCCATATTATTGTTACGCAATAAAGACCAACAGTAGAACAATCTGCACGCAAGCTTCGCAACTTGCCTCTGCAGACAGGAAAAGCAGCGGACACGAGTGAACTGCAAACTCATCACTGCACAACACCAGGACAGTGAATATGGTTCTTGTGCACTGTGGGTGTCATACCAGCAAAAAAACTGCCAATGCAAGAATTAAATCATTTCAATCGGAATTAAGCTCTTGACTTCAGTTTTGCTACAAATTTTTCGTTCTTTGTCCCAATTTCCAAAAGGGGGGGGGCGAATGACTGTTTTGCCCCCTTATTGGGGACGCCCATGCCTTTTGAGTCGTAATCAAAGCCCGCGTTTTTTTTGAAAGCCCGATTTCAAACATATGTTTTGTTCAGTTATCTGTAACATAGCAATGCTATGTTAATGTAATAAACCCTATAATGACAATATCAATGCCGTGTTAACATCAAACAATCAATGTTCTATATATTTGTTATAGTAGCCTATGTTTGATCCCACGCAACCGGCGCAGCAAACACGGCCCACAACAACAAGTGTTGCGCGGCCCAATAAAAAGTGCGGAACGGCCCACAATTGGGCCGAGGCCCCCTACTGGGCACAGTGTTATTCGTTAAATAACTGGATATCTCATTGGTGCAAGTTTTGAGTTTTCATTGGACAATTCTGATGCAAGATACATTGGATAGTAGGCGCGGGCTACGAATGCGATTTTATATGACTTTATACGGGTTATTCTATTCTTGTACATTGAAAGGATACAACACAGGTCTATACAACAGTGGTGTGACTGACGGGAGTTCAAGGGTACGAACCTCCCCCCTGACAAGATAAATGCAGAAACTGAGCCCCATTTTGCTTATATTTCGGTATTCAGTACTTTTTTGGTTTTCAGTAATTTGTTGTGATTTTGCATTTTTCGGAAGTTCTTGGACTGATATTTCACAATGATATCGGGTTTTAGTATATAGAAATCACCACCAGGCTACATTTTAATTTCTAAACTTTTTTCTGAATGTTGGCAAGGGGCCCCCTACGGTGACCGGTGGGCCTCTTTGACCTACGTTTCTCACCCTGGCTGAAAGCCAACCATTGCTAAATGCATTGTGAATAGCTTCGTTGTCAGCATTTGCCTTGGTACGCTGGCTGTTGTGCAGGTAACGTTTGCTGAATCCACGTTGATTGTAAGCATTTTAGTATAGCCTAGTAAAAAATACTCAAGAAAATTAAGTTACAGACCTGTTGCGTAGCCAGACCAGAAGTTATGGGTCGCGTGAAGGTAAATTTCTTTAACATATTGGATAAATATGAATTTTGAAAGGGGAAATATGTGAAATCAGTTCTTGGTGAGTTCAGTTCTGGTGTCTCTATATGCCCTAACCAACGTACTCGGTCAGATTTGGGGGCCCCCTTTTTGCCCTGGGTC
>Ga0210059_1003489_pt1 | contig 25183 bp, 12 predicted proteins | sample Ectturendosymbi2_FD_188042 | JGI IMG/M metagenome (GOLD analysis project Ga0210059, IMG submission 188042) | Ecteinascidia turbinata endosymbiont from Florida, USA - Sample 2 (SPAdes) (version 2) | ecosystem: Host-associated > Tunicates > Ascidians > Unclassified | place: Key West, Florida... | reverse complement strand
CTGTTGTGGCTTTACAAATATTGCTGAATGATACGTACAAGCTGAATCATTGCAAGGAGATGGGAGCAAAACTAGGCAGGAGATTCCTCAAACAGCCGGCTGAAAAGCTCAAGGCGGTTTTTGTTGCTAAAATAATGAATCACTTCTTCAACAACCTTCACAGGCTAACAATGACTACTTCAGGTTACATATTAATTTTCTAACATCTCCACAAAAAAACGCTCCTTCAGCTATGTTTACAATGTAACAATGACTGCTTCAGAAAAACAGTTTTTTCGGGACTCATCACAAATCTCGATCGAAATTCCAGAAGTGTGCGAGACACCCAAGACTCCGTCTTAATTGCCTTCCCTGTTACACAGACAACCATTTCCCTGATGCTGAGCATGATATGTGAGTGAGAATACGGCAGACAGTGGTTAGAGCAGGGTTTCTCAAAGGGGGCCCTCGCCCCCCTTGGGGGTCACGGAGCGGTTCTCTTGGGGCCACGAGCAGAGACCTTCACTAGGTAGCTTTACCGTGATATTGCATAACCCAAGTGTCACGATATATTAAGTATTCGCCAGTTATACTTAGAAGGAGGCCACGGCTCATTAAAAGTTGGGGACCACTGGGTTAGAGAAACACGGCACAAGTTCGCCAAACGTTTGCCATACCTTCCTTTGTGTTTCATGTTTGTCAAAGAAATTGATTCCCTTCCGGTTGAACGTTGAAAGAACTTGGGCTTGGCGATTGGTACCGGACATGGGGCGATTACAGCACAAATGTAATCGATTGCGATTACGATTACTTGCCACCTGCTCGATTACGATTACAATTACGAATAAACAAAATCACAATGTAATCGATTACGATTACGATTACATTGAAAGTAATCACGATTACAATCGCGATTACATTTGTCTTAAAACATCTTCAAAACGAAAACAAAACCCATTTGCATGGTTTGATGTAAGTGTATTTTCAGACAACATACGATATTACTGAATGCAATAAAGAAATTACTAATCTGTAAGGATCAAGCACCGGAAAAAATTACAATAATGGTGGAATGAGATCTTCGTGCAGCCAACAAACCTGTGGCGTAACTAGAGGTTTGAGCTAGAGGGGAAACTTGGCTGAAAGAGGCCAACTGGCCTCTGTAGGTGACCTACTAGTCAACACTCAGAAAAAAACGTGAGAAATAATGGTGAATCCGGGTGTGGATGGCTATGCTGAAACCCCAAATCAACGGAAAATCTCCCAAAAGCGCAAAAAGGTGACAACTTACTGAAAACCAAAGGAATACTAAAACCGAAGTATAAACTAAGTGGGGGCCTGGTTTTTACATTTATCTGGCCAGCGGAGTCAAATCGACCCTCATCCTCCAGTCAGGTACTCCACTGCAACAAACACTTTAAATAATATTTAAACAAAAATGATCAATGTTTAAAATATTTGCTACAGTTGATAAACATCAACGTGTCAAATATTTATCAGTCAAACGACATCTACCAGGCTAGAACATTCGTTCAGCAACGCTGAAAATTCGCTTGTTAATAATTTCAAAATTGGTGACTATTTCTTCTCAGTGCGGGTTATGATCGCCTGCAAGCCAGCGTATCATTGTGCAGCTTTTAAGTTGATATCAAATGAAAAGAGACGCCAATACAGCTGCTCATCTGTCGATTGGACCAAATGTCAATGGTCAACAAAACCTCACTGGTTTCGTTGAGTGTTTTTTAGCAGTATCTGGTGGATCACGGATGACATGCTAGTTATCAGTGTTGTGCAGAAGTACTTTCGACTTGCATTAAAGTAACTTATTCCTCTGAAAAACATTAATTTACTGTATATAAATTACTGTACTAGTTGTGTACATAGCCTACTCCAGCACTTACATTCATAAGTTCACTCTAAATATGAATAAATAAAACCAACATCTCTCCTCGTAATGTCCCGCTATTTTATTGCCGAAGTGTCAATCGGTTTTTAATAAGTAAAGCTCTTTTTTTGTTGCTACGTCTCACTAGACTCACTACGTTACTTTTGGCGGCCAACAGGAAGGGTAGCTGTAACAAAGCGAGAATTCGCTACAAACGTTGTGCTTGCCGCTGGACTATCAGGATTTAACGCACACAGACGTGAAATGAGCTCCCCTAAAACATAACCATAACAAACGATGACAAAGGAAGAAACCCAGCCGCCACAACCATGGTTCAGCGCATAGTGATGTTGGGTGAAGATTTCCAAGCTTATTCTCGAACGTAATCGCCGATTACGGTTAAATTGGCAATGTAATCGATTGCGATTACGATTATATTTCATTTTTGGGCAATCCAATCGATTACGATTACTCAAAAAACTGTAATCGATTACGATTGACGATTACGATTGCCCCATGTCTGATTGGTACTGCAGTTTTTGTTTTGGTTTAACTCATCCAAGTGCAAAAATGATTGTGGTTCATCAAAACAAAAGGATGCTAGCTTAAAATCTGGCGTGACAAGTTTCTTGCTACTAAAAACTAAGTGCAGATCGCAAACAATTTGTTGATGTATAGTTGATTTTCCAAACGAATGTTCAGCATGTCTTTCCAACCTATCTCTACCGATTGAATGCGATTAACCACGAGTGGCCAAAGAAAAAACATAATTTAAGTTGCTTCGTAGCTTTAAGAGCGAAAGCAGCACTCATTGATTGCCTTTTTTCGTTTGAGATAATACTGGATAATACACTTACAAGGCATCTTAATACCCCTTAAAGACTGCGAAAGCCACTGTAGTGGCCTTTGAGGCAATTATCGGCCATAACTCGCCGATTGATTGCGCTAGAGAGTCAATCAAGACATCACAATGGTGCGGATTTTTGTGCGCTTTCAGATTTCGAAAAACAAGTGAATCGGGATTTGAAACATTTTCACAGGTCATAAGGGACGTCATGGCGACGTCACACTGCCACTCAAAATTTCAAAGGCAACTACACCACAAAATCCCGTTTCTGCAAAGTTTCGAAGAACAAACAAAACTCAAAATTTTCTCCAGACGATTGATTTGAGTCTAAAGACATTTTGCAATTTAACTTGAAATCAACATCAGTTAAACATGCTAATGTAAGGGGTCATCAAACTCTTTTGCGTATTTTCAATAAAACAACAGATGAACACAAATTCGGCAATTTGGATAAAAACAACAGTTGAGCAGAAAACTGGAATGCCTATAGTTGATACTCGTCACTATCATCAAAGGTCGAAGTTAAAACTTCCATCTTCACATTCGACACCGAACACTTTTCCAAATGAAATGCATGAAGTTCAACGTAAGGTTTGGTTCAGAAAATCAAAAAGACGTCCATACTTGCCTCTCGGGCCTTTTTTGTGATTTGCCCTTGATCGCACGATATGGAAAAAGCCACAAGACGATTAGTTTGATTGAGTGTGCTGTGAGCCGCACAACTAGTAAACTCGACAGAGCATTCGCCCCTGTTGCTTGGTGGCATCGCAAGCGCGATACTTCATACTTGCCTTTCAGCCTCTTCACGTTCAGTCTGATTGTAATTTTAATCGTAATTATCCTCCATAACGATGCATTGTTTTGATGATTACTGAAGCTTCGTGCCTTTTGCTCCTTTCAATTACAGTGAGGTGAGTCACTGCACTTTAGTCCTGGCGATCTCGTGTTCAAGTTTTTATAGGTGTGGTTAATCCTCACTTGACAAATTTGACCGCACCTCGACAGGTATGCATGTGACAAACTGGAGTGTGTTGAGGCGAAATGGTAGGAAAGAAAATCTGTGACCTTCCCAGTTACTACAAAGATGCTAAAAGTCACGCAAAGGTTTGGGATTTAATTGTTTGTAAAGCATACATTTTGATGATAATCCAAGCAGATGATATTCTTGACATTTTGAAGTACTGTATATGAAGCAAGGCAGTGCTGCCGTAATGCTGGGTTTTTATCTAACTAGCTCCATAAAACACATATGCTTGTCTAAGGCTCACTTGATAACCAATGATTTCCACAGGTCGCAAGATAAGAGCCGACTACATATAAAAAAATCGGATCGCGGAAGTATTGCGGTACACCCGATCCCAGTTATGGCATACGTTTATACATGTGGCTTGTTAGTGCAAATCGTAAGATATACGTGTTTTAAGTTAGAAATATTGTACAGTAATAACCTGCGAGAAAACGGGCACAAAATAAAATTCTTATTCTCTTTTGATGTATAAGTATCATATGTGGGATTAGCAAAGATTAGCATGGAAATTAGCCTGCTAAACCGGCCATTTCCTCATTAAAGTAATGCCATATTTCAGCCTCAAGGCTCTCAGAATGATTTTTATTATTTGCTGTTGAAAAATCAGTTCGCTATTCAAACGAATAAAACGTGTTTGCAGCTCCAGAACTGCAAATCACTACCATAGCATCGTTGATATCTGTGTCTTGAAAAGACTTACCTACATCATTCATCGTTCCTTACAATCAGAGGGAATCACAGCCTTGTCAGTGGGACACTTTTTATGGCAACTTATGGCTGTCCCATTCCATGAAATTCCAACGAACCTAGTAATATGAAATGCATTACTTCATGTGCACGTCAGATGTCTGGTCTAGCCCCATGGTCGGCAAATTGCGACTCACCAACATGTTTTGTGTGACCCTTCTACCTGAAAAAGCAATACCTCAAATTGATAGCGAGTTGTCGCCTCATATTTAATGTTTGTTTCATTCAGCAATGCATTTACACGAGTTCGTCAGCTTAGTTACCAGGGAGTCTACGCGATTTGATAATAAAAACAGTGAACCTAAAGCTCAAGTTATAAGCTACTTAAGTTTCCAGAACAAAATTAAATTTTTTCAAAGAGACATATTGTCAAAAATATTCTGTCATTTTTCCCGTGTCAGAATGAGAACGAATGCATTTCGAGAAGATTTCACATTTCAGATTTGACCATTTGCAAGAGTTAAGCCATGCTTTACATTCTTTGTAAATCCATTTAACGTTTATGTAGTTGGTGATAGATATCCAGGTCGCCACAAACTTGTCTCTAGAAATGAAACTGACCGAAATGCAAGAGATCCGGCTCTACAAAATTTCAGTCAATGCCACTCTACAGTTTAGTTCTAACGACAGGTTCCAGAAAGTGAATACCCAGAACAAAAAAGGCCAGCGTACAACTCATTTCTGTATTCAGCGCGACATACTGTTATGAATCTTTATTCTCTTTTATGAAGTTCGAAAAATCGAACCATCGTGCAACCCTAACAATTGAACACTTGGCAGAATCTTTAACAACGTATCGTCCAGATTTTTGGAGACTAGCAACTCATACAAAAGCCTAGTATTGATAAACAATGCGTTTGTTGTTTCAATTACTGTAGGTCACTTTTTGTAAAACTTGCATTCTTGACAGTATTTGTATTGATACTACAAACTGATTTTGCGGCTCACTGGTGTTTTTGGTTTTCTGCAATTGATTCTTGCATTGAACAAGTTTGCCCACCTTGGTCTAGCCTTTCAGAACCGTGGCTAGGGCACACCAAATCTCCCAGTTAGGGGTCACGGCTGTGCGGGGTGCCAGTGAAAATTGCGTGACCCTTTTTTAGTTGTCTTCTCCAAATGGGCTCAAGGACCTTATTTTCGGAAGCCTCGCGTCACTAAGTCAAGGTACGACGACGAGGTTTGCACAGGCCAATTTGAACAGAGGTCAGTCAAACATTTGCCCTATTGTTCCGGAGAAAACTGTGTAGATGCTAAGCATATAAAAGGCCCATTACCAGCCAAAAGAGGAAAAAGGCAGCTCACTTCAGAGATTAGAGAAGTGGAAGGACGAGTCCACATACGCTACTGTCCCAGTAGAACCTGGGACAAATTTCACGTCCACTATTCCATGCCACCCCATGGAGCAAATTCCGTGGGATTCTAATGGGAATCCCATTCGCATGGACTAGCCTGGGGATTCAAATCAATTTCAAAACTTCTTCCATTAATGCTCATGCTAGAACAGCTATGTCCAACCCAAATGGCTTACTGAGCCAAAAAGTATGTCGCTATGTTGACCACGTCCGTACATTGAAAGATATATTGAGGGCCGCACATTGAATGGCTTACTTTGATCTTAGCAAACTAAATTTAGCTTAACTTCTTGCACTGAAAGCGTTCGAATGCAACTGCAATGGCAACAGACGTGATAAAGTAGATGTGAGAACCACCTGCATCAAAAATGTCAAATTCAAAATCAAAAATACAGTTCGTGAGTACGTAGGGCACTTTTGCTACAGCGTAAACCTAAACTGGGCCGCATGCGGCCCGTGGGTTGAACATAGCTGTGCTGGAACATCATTTGCGCAATAGCCCAGCGATAGTTTACATTATATTTCAAAATCTTTTGGGAGTTTTTGTCTTTTCGTTGTTTCTATGTCAGCTTTGTCCTGCCTCCCTTTCCGAAACCTTTGCAACGGATGCTTTAAAGCAACTCAGCGCAACTTTTGGTCTGCATTCCTTCTCTTTCAGGATGTCGTCCAAGGTGCAGTAACGAGACATTAAATAGAGTTTCATTTGAAAGCAATTTAACTTGACCCGCTCAAAGCTTCCATATCAAAAAATGAAAAGTGGTTCTTAGCTTAGTGGTATTCCCGTGGTGTTATTCCTGTTAGGTTGTAGCTGTTGGTAACCAAACTTGCGAAACATTCTGCAGTATTTGATGCATCATTGAGTTTGAGGCGCAACGGACGAACACAATAGCCATATTTATCGCAGGTTCTCGGTGCTAGTTTTCCAGCTAAATATCCAAATCAGCACGATGATCTATGACATCATAATATTTATGTTAAGATATTTAGGATACACCTAAAGTCAGTTTAAACTTTGCCAGATAACGACGGTCTGTTGATGCAAAATCGCCTGCATAATGTGGATCATAGCAGTGGGTCCAGCTACAGGCCCGCGGGCCGCATATGGCCATCAGACAAAGTTTTGGGGGCCCGCGAGCTTTCTCAGTATTGATTTAATGTTGTGTGTATGTTACAGTAGGTCATTGTAATTAGAACAAGCATGACATCTTTTAACAAACGGCATAGAATATACGGAAGAGATTCCGGAAATCAGTCAGCCTGGAAATCAGTCAGCTTCTGGAAATCAGTCAGCTTCTGGAAATCAGTCAGCCACGATAGATTTCCTAAACTGAAAGATTTCGCACTAAATATGCACTCGATGTTTGGAAACACATACGTGCGTGAGAGTACATTTTCTACGAAGAAGCAAGTCAAATTTAAAAACAGAAATCGAATGCCAGACGAAACATTGGACGATTTTCTCCGACTTGATCTGTAATAATTTGCTGTTGTAAAGTAATTTGAATGACGCACTCGCCTATCGTCCTTTTTCAGTTTTAAAAATCCTGTGAATCTGATGTTTCGCACATCATTCTGTTGGAAGTGTCCCGTAAGTTGTCACGTTTTTGTAAAATGATCTATAGGTCAAAAGTAGTTGGACCATGCTGGACTATAGTAAACATCCGGAATGACGAACTTTTTGACTGACAGCGGTTACTAAAATAACTTTCCTTGCTTTTGACCTTGACGCCAAGCTGCCTCAGGTGAACGCACTAATTTGCAGTTAAGAACGAACTCGGATCTCACTACTTTAGTGTTTCCTTGAACAACACAACACTGAAGCATTATCTTATTCATAATTTTCAGTTTTATGTAATTTTCCTAATGCAAGACGTCCAACCAAACCGTAACCACGCGGTAACTGAAAACGGGTTTTGATTAGTTTTGTGCAAACCGTAACTGTACAGCTTTTTTAATCTCACAAAATGAGAACAGAACTGCATTAATATATCTGGTTTAAGGGCTTTTCGGCTGATGTGAAAATATCTGCAGTTGCCAGCTTCTAACTGTCGGTAACCAAACTTGCGAAACTTTAGCGCAATGAATGAATGTCGCAGATTGCAAGCAAGTTAGTTCCTAAGTAATTCGGGACAAGCGTATGTTGACAAATGAAAACAGAAAAATAACTATGGAGAAAGTTTGCATTTGTACGCAGAAGGCAGTGTGCAGACTCTGCCGTTAAACACTTTACTTGAAAGTGGTTGATTCGTAGCGAACAAGCAAACTTAGTCTCGACCAACATATCTTCAAACATTGCATAAGCAACTCTGTTGTTATTTGCTGGAAAAGTCTAGAGGTTAACAATCTGCACCATAGAGAACAAACCTTGTTCAGAAAAAAGCAAAAACAATTTGGAAAAAGTCCGTGCTTTTGTAAGATCGGTTTAACAATCATTTTCAAGAGTGAGTTTTTGTATTCTTAACAACCATAGTTTGCGTCACATCAAAATACAATCTGATCGCGGGCAGTGATAGACGTATTCTTGCGAACTCTCCACATTTATAACTTATACGAAATTCGCAAAAATTTTCAACCCTTTCAAACCATTACTTTTGCCTTAGAATGACTTTTTGAATAAAACATGACAAACTCATGGATTTTTCTCACAACTTAATAGAGTCTAAAAACTTTCTACTATATGCTTTACGAAAAAAAATCTAAAACAATCGAAAATCTAAATTTGTAGCTACATAGCTTGTACCTAAAAACTTTGATAAAAGCAGTGCATGTACGCTGAAACTAATTTTGATAGAAGCAGAAAATGTAAAAACATATCACACAAACAATCATTATTTATAATCCAAGCTGCTGACGATTCCCTGAATTGATATTTCTCTTGGAGTTGGTTACGATAAAGTTCAATACCGTCGGTTTGCTGTAAACAACTTGGCTATTTTTGTGTAGAGAGAGTGTCCAGAAAAGTATTTAAAAATTTACACAATCACAAGCAGAATTGCGCACCACGGTAGGTTTATCGGTTGTCATGTGTCCAGGCAAATGCCTGAAATGGTTGTTTTATGCACTGAGACTGGAATTAGAGACAAATCAGGACCCTTTTAAGTCCCACTTGTGCCACTTTTTTGCGCCACCTTGCACCACCATAACTCGCTAGCCGATTGAGCTAGAAAGTTGTTCAAACCCTCTAAATATGCGGAAAGTCTTCTAGTTGAGATTTGTAAAAAAAGTGGAAAGTTTTGGGTTTTGTTTTTTTGTGGGTGACGTCATCACCGGGGTAGGTTTACGCATTTTTGGCCGAGGTCATCGGGCCCTGGGCGCCAACACCAAGAGCCAATTTTTTGAATCAAGTTTTTAATAAAAATTAGGCTATAATACGAGTCTTTAGAGCCCTTGATTGGCCATCTAGCGTGTGTGGTTCAAACGTTATGGCACAAAAACAAAATTTTGATGAAAAAACTAAATTAGAGTTTTATCTGCGCCCAGGCGCCTGTTTCTCAGTTCGAACCATTTTTAACCTGTTCAAAGACGGTTGGTTGGCGTTAACCCGCTTTGCTTTACCACTTTGTTCACAAAAAAACTCACCAATCCGCAAACAATTTCAGTCACCAACAGGTATCTCCTCTCCAATCTTATACCAACAGGTGTCGCGAGTTGTTCGCGTTGACAGTCTCCGCTTTTTTCCTCCACGGGCCAAGCTGGTATGCGTGCAATGAAAGATGTGGTGGGACGAGTCATCGCATAACACTGTTTGTAAAGCTTGCCCTTGCTACAAGTCCTCCATGGTTAGTAGGGAAGGTACAGGACGCACTTTTCCGAAAGTCTGCAGTATAGCCTTAAAAGGAGTTGAACCTCTAGCATAGTAAAGTTGCAGTGCTGAAGGACAGTTTTGGAAAAATATGCCCGCAAGACCTTGAAAATCATATTTCAAAAATCAGAACTTTATTGGAAGGATCCTGGAAAGACTTATTATTAAAAATAACGCTTCGAACCAACGGATGATGTTTTTTCAAAGTACAGATCATGCAAGCAAGGAATTTTGGCCAACATTAAAAAACTGTGCATTTGCAAAATTGTTGATCAACATCTTGTGAAGTCGACACGTTATACTACCTGTTCAGATCAAAAAATGTCTGTAATGATGAGTTAAAATAGGTCAGCAGCGGAGGAAGATCGAACTCGTTAATAGCTCTCTCGCAACCCAAGTGTGCACATTTAATCTCCAGGTCCACAACTTTACGAAAGGTCGTTCCAGATAATGATCACAGAAAAACTTTTTACAAAAATTTTCAGTGTTTTTATTATTGTGACCAGGTTCTACGACTACGTGAAGGGTTGTAACTTAACAACTGCTGTGAGATCCACGAAGTGTGTTCTCAAGTTTTTCATCCGGCATGGCCGTTCTTGTGGCAGATCTCTGGTTTTAATTCCAAACCCCACCGTAGCTAAGGAAGAGAAACGATGAAACTCAAGTTTTACTGCATAGTTTATTAGATTTCTATTTATTTGCAAGGGCTTACCTTGTGCCATCTATCATGGACGAAATATGTGTGTTGTCCTTTTGTCAGAGGATTATAAGTAACCACTGGTTTAGAGTTGAAGAATAACTATTGCAAAACGATATCGCTGAAAAAAAACATTTCAGCATATATGGTAGTGTGCATTCCAAACATAAAATCACAGCTGTCATTTTGCTTCACCAGCATAGTCTCAGTAATCATGTAACTGAGTTTCGGTTTTCCACGCATCAGAACAAACTGCACTGGCTAATCTATGCAACCATTCCAACTTCTGCAAATTTTCTATAAGTTCAGATGGGTTTTCTTTAAGTTCAGATTTTCAATACGTTCAGCTTTATGTGACTCTTTCGCGTTAGCTAACTTGTCTGTGTTTTCGCATTACAGTATAACTGAGTTAACGATACCATTGGTGAACATGCCCCGGCAAGTTTGTTTTTGGCGGTTTTAAAATTTTCTGAATTTAGTAACACGATGGTCTTTTCAATTAAATTATTCGCTTGTAACCAGAAGCAAACATTGCAAGTTTGAAGCAAAAATATAGCAAGGAACCGTTTGTGAAACTCAGCTCAATAAAAACGTGATCTTGAGTCAAAATTCCTTGTTTGATAGCACAAAGCACTTTTGAAAAGTATGAAACAAGTTAAGTCCCTAAAATAAGTATGTACACAGCGAAAGCGCACAGACAAAACCCTGCTGCGGTACCAGGCAATTGTAGATAATGATTTCTTTAGTGGCATCGTTTTGTTTCACAAAGCCATATGACAAATTTTGGTCAAATACTGTTAAATTATGAATTCATTGTTGGCTAGTTTAGACACAGATTCACAAGAAATATTTTTTGTGATTCGCAAAGATTTGTTATTTCCATTTGCTAACAAGCCCACGACGAGGTGAAAAACAGTTTTGTTAAGATAGTAGAATCTTTTTTGTATTTTCACCAGAGATTGTTTGCGGCAAACAAACTGCAATATCAAGCAATGCTGATGAGGCCAAGATTTCAGTATTGACGAAAGGCGAAATGTTGCTTGTACGTATTCACTGCAAAGCCAACGTTTATCCACATTGGAAAAAAATTAAGCTCGAGGCATTTTGAAGAGTGCGCTGAGTTGTCTAACAAAATGCCATCGCCATTTATCTCATCAGAATATCTTTCACCGCGACAAAATCTTAGCATTGCTGTGCCTTGTGATGTAAAAAGCAGATAAAATCTCACCTCGAAATGACACAAGCTACATTCGTCTTTATCTCTGGCTGGATCTGTCCATATCCAAACTTCTAAGCGACCGAGGTCGCAAGTGATGCAACAGCCATAGACTGCGTTTACCTGCTGTTGCAACAGCTGGGGACGATTTTGAAAGCGAGTTTGATTAAATCCCCAAGAAATTGTTAAGACTGCTGCTTTCCGTAAAGTTGCTGTAGATCCATTAGCATAGAGCAGGAAACACGCAGCGAAGTCAATTTCTTTTAAATTTAGAAAAAACAAAAATCATATAAAACGTTATTTGAATACAATCATTGTATGCTGAATCGAAACTATAAGGTAATGAAAATAATCAGAGCCAGAACAGGGTATGTTGCCATAGATGCTCAACAAAAAATGGATCCGACATGAAATATCATGTTGGTGCTGCAGGATGCCTTTTTGAAATATTGACACATTGCAATTTTCCATGATAATAATGCGGGTTTGCCCCATCATGGTGAGACTTCCATTAAAAGTAAGATGATCACACGCCCGGTTTTACGGCAGTGCCTCGGTGCTCCGAACGATTTTAATGCTTATCTAGGTAAACATACAGAAAACAAGCTTGCAAACAAATGATTTAATTACGATGTTTTGAAGACCATACTTGGCACTGCCTTCTGGCCATTACTGTCAATTACTCTAGTATCATTCACTGCACGCTTGAGGTTCAAACCACATAAGCCATAATTAGTCTACTCTAGTGTGATACCTGAAATATTTTTGTCGTTACGTCCCAGTGTTTTGCCTAGAAAATCTACAGCCTGCGTGTCAGTAACGATTGCTGCACGAGGCGATGATTGTATTTCAGAGCTCGATAAGCTGGATACGTGCCGCCAAAACAGCCACTAGTTTCAAAAAACATGCAGACGGCTTTGCCATGTTCGGACACTCAAGTGTATCTTTGATTCATTGAAAAAAGTAAGGTAAAACTTTGCAGTTCCCCAAAAAGAGCATGCAGCTCAGTGATGAGTTATGGAGAGAACCTTCGTTTTTACAGACGGTCGCTCTCATAGAAGACAAGTTGCAAACCAATCAATGTGTGTCTGAGTTTCCGCCGCTCGCTGTGGCCGTTCTGATTTGACTTACAGTGAACAAGAGAAGTGACGTAGTTTGTTTATAGCATAAGTGAAAAGATGAATCGCGCTTCGCAGGAAAATAAGCTGCTTTCATGAGTTGTGCTGCCTGTCCCGATGCTGTTGTGAGAACAGTAAATTTTTTAGTAAAGTTCACTGAACTGTTTTTGATTTGCAATTTTGCTTTGGTGGTTTCGCAAGTAATGAGTTTCGAATAAAAAGTTTCAGCAAGGAAAATTATATAGCTGTCTTCAAAACCACTCAACGTAAAAATTGCTATGTACCGTAAAAAGTTTTTTTTATCCAACCAGTTAGTGCCATGTTTTTCGTTCGCCATCAAATTGTGAAGTGTGCAGTTTGATCAGGTAAAAATGATCAACTTTAATTCATTTGTTCCTGAACCACATGTGAAGACCATCCTAATAAAGTTACGTAACAACTTGCGTGCCACACAATCACCGAAATGTTTTATTGTGTATTGAGCAGCTATTCTCTACCTTTGGTGACTTCAGCTTTTCCCTGATTACGTCTTTGATGTTCACCATCCCCTAGTAGAACCTTGCCACAAGGAGTTATTACAAAACTGCTTTTATTGCTGGTTATGAAAAGATTTATAGAATCCTTAAAAATTTGATGCTGCACGTGTAGTAATTAAACGTGGCATTGCTAGCTCAAAAAGTTAACAACAGTAGACCTCAATAAATTAGACGTGGGTCACATGATTATACAATGTCCTGACATAAAACCTTGCCTCCTGAACTGGTGGTAGATATGCTCTAAGTATTCCACTTCATTTTCTTACGTTTGGGAGAGGCTTGTGACCAGGTTTGTTATTAGATGGGACAAACAGGATACGGTTGAGTCGCACCTGTAATTGCACTTCAAACCATATTAGTGAAACAGAATTATAGGAGAAAGAAGAGAGAAATTAACTCTTTACAATGGTTGTCAAAACTGTTTGCGTCCTCGAACCTAGGAGGATGTGTCCTTGATCTCTGCATTCCTGTCAATGTGTCCGCACCTGCCCGATTACCGCAAAGCGTTTGAAGTCGTTCACAAGATCTATATACTGTAGATGTTTAAACACTTGTGGAGGAGTTGCGGCACAAGGAAAATGATGTAGATATTGCATGCGGTCTCGAGAAAAATTTATGCGACCGTGTACATGCAATTTATATGGCGGCTGCGCATTATTAAAAGCCTTTTATCTCATGTATGTAGATACTTACTAGAAAGACGGCCAAACTGACGTGAGGAATTTTTCTTGAATGAATTCACCAAAATGTTTAACATTTCATTATACTTATAGGCACGAGTAAATAGAATACTATCGGGTGATCTTATTCCTACTCGTAATTCTTAAAAATAACATAGAACTCTCTGGCGGGCATACTTCACAACAATAAATGTAATGCTGTCGGGAATAACGAAACGATTGCGCACTCCTGCTCAATAGACCCGTTCGAGATCATCATTCACATCATTCATCATTCGCTCACATACCGACGAGATCATCATTCACAACTTTAACGTAATAACAAAGCAAAAGCCTCAGTTTAGAGCAGCAAAAGTATGGTCCTCTAATTAATGGACACCGCCTACGAAGACAGATGCTGTTTGTGGAATGTAGCATCCTTGAAATGTAAGATGCTATCACATTTCGCCAGTTCGTTTTTTTTTTCAGGTGAAACAATTTATGCTTTCTTCTACTTTGCTTAAAACTGCTTTCAATAAGATAGTTTTCGAAATGCGGATGTTTTTCATGCTGTTAATGACTGGTTTCCTTTCATTTTTTCTTAACCGGGTGGAAGCACAAGGTAAAATATCGTTGTCACATGAATCCAGTTCTATTCGTTGATTAAGTTTCATGAGTCTTTGGCTTAAAAGTATATTATGGCCCCTCAAAAATATATTTTTCTCCTCAACCTCAAAACCTGGCTACGGGCCTGAGCAAATAGCGGCCCGCGGGCTACATGTGACCCGTCACAGCGTTTTCAGTGGCCCACTAAAACTTTTAAGAAAATCTTAAAATCTGACATTTCCTTCACCTTACCACAGTAAGTATTAGTACTGAGGATAATTTGAACCAAAACTTGCTACTATTTCCGTTAGAACAGGGGTTCCCAACCTGGGGTACATGTACCCCTGGGGGTACATTTGCCTATCGGAATGGATACAGTTAAGGTTAGCAATAGAAGGTAAAAATGTATTTACATAGTTGTTTATTTTCAAATATTTGTACATATATTACTTGATATTATTTCAAAAGTCATTCTATGTTTATTGTTAAATATATCTGTGAAAAATCATGATAAAATATTTTGTCATGAGGAGTTTTAGAGGTACATGTTCTTCTGTCAAAAATCTGAAGGGGTACATCCTTACCTGTTGAAATGCTGTAGGGGTACATGCTCATTTGTCGGAATGCTCAAGGGGTACATGGTACGAAAAAGGTTGGGAACCCCTGCGTTAGAAGGTGGCGCCCTCCGCTAAACGCGGCTTACTAAAAGTGGCTCCCGAGCCAAATTAAATGATCACCCATGCCCTACGAGGTCCGTGAATGCGATTTAAAGGGTAATAACCTTTTCTCAGACATTTCGTGCGGGTTAATAGGCTTTGTAGACATTTCGGTTACTATTACCTTAGTTTAAACTTAAGTTCAAATATTTATTGCAACGTTTCTTCTTGAGGTGTCCGTAATTTTTGTTAGGATGTGTTAGGACGAAAATCAACTGTATTTGACAACACTCTGAAGGTAGTCTAAAATAGCTATAAGCACAACCTGTAAATTCTGTCAAAGCTCAGACCTAGGAATTTTAAGAAATTGTCTTCGACTTTTTTACTTTTGAAAGTTTTTCTTGGTTCACTTTATTTAGATCTGTCGTATATTTTTGGTGATATACAGGTTCTTGTGGCACAACAACGTTGCAAGCACTGTTGACCTCTTCACAGGAAATAACTTCAAGAAACTATCCTTCCAACTACAATTCTCGCGAAAACTGTTGGTGGATTATCACTGCGCCAATAGGTTTCCGAATTCGTGTTGACGTTATAGAGTTCAGCACGGAGCGTTGCTGCGACAAACTTAAGGTAGACAAAACTTTCGATGCAATTTCAGATATTATTGTTTGCGAGCCATCTGCTCCTAGGCATGATACAAATCGTGCTTTATGATGAAAGTTAATGTAAAAATGCTGCAGAAAAGTTATTACATTCAGTCAAAAGTGATGGAGGAATTGTTTAAATAATTTTTTTATGGCTAACTGCAGAAAAGTCATCAATATCTCTTTATGCTTTTTCATTTATCAATAAAGAAGGTTTTGCTTTTTGTCACACCTCACTGCGTCATGTTGATTGGAATCCTGGAGCACATTAAAAAATCGCAATCTTACCTGGGCAACTGCAGGTAATGGAAAACATTCATTTCACGCCTTTTTACATGGCATATTGGCGGAATTTGGTTATCTGCGTTGTTGTAAAATTGATGAGTCTCCACTCGAAATCTGGAGTATTTGCATTTTCTGCATTCGAAAGGTTTTATAGGGAACGGGGTGCAACTGAGACAACGTGTCAACAACGCTAAAAGCAAGTCTTCACTTCCCTGAAATATATTTGCTACCCTTTGTGTTGTTCTGCGTGCGTGAAAACTTCACTGCGCAGCCGGTTCAACTGTTAGGCATTTTACTACACAACTTGAAAATGATGAAACAGCGAACCTAGGCCTTTCGTTAATTCAAAAGCACGTGCGTTTAATTTAATTTAAGACTGCGGTTCTGGATAAACATTTCATTTCAACTTCATAAAGAAATAGATCTCAAATATTTTACATAGATTTTGCTACTGCTATAGTCTGTATGTTTTGCTACGTTTTCACTGGCAATTCTCCCACTAAATTTACGAACTATTTTTTTCTCAACTTTATAGTGTGCTCAAAATGGTGCAATTTTAAACTTGAGCTGTATCTTCGTAACAGATAATGAAATTCCATCTGCAGATTTCATTTCGAAAATAAAATATAATTTTCCTCGAGATTAAGGTGTTTAATAAAGCTGTGTTTTATCCAACACTTTATAATTTGTACATCAAATTGTTTATGTAGAGAACGTTTTCACCACTTTCCTTGTAAGCAACCACATAAACACTGCAGTTAGAATGCGCAAATCTTTTTTTCTGGTGTTTTGGTTTACAATATTTGCATGAGCCAAGGAAATGTTGCATGGTGCTTATAAATACTTCGGTCTCGCTTTAATAACTTGTAATTTTTTTCTCAGATCTATGACTCCACCAGCACGCAGGCGACGAGAACGCAAGAGATTGCAGATCTGTTTGGAACGATCACAGCCCGACTACCGATTTATTCAATTCAGCATTATATGGCGTTAAACTTTCGTTCTGATTCATCAGTGACGTTTAAAGGTTTTAGGTTGAGCTATCAAGCTCTAGGTAAGTGTTGAAAGCTATCGGAATTCGCTTTCCAGCAGAAAGGTCTTTTGAAAGCTATCAATTTCAAAGTTTTGTCCATGCATCAGCTGCGGTAACTTGATGCATGTTCCTCCCATCTACAGTGTCCCAAGAAATGTTGCTCCTTTTGCAATTGCCGCCCTTATAAAATCGGTGATTTTTCTTACTCTTCTTTTCGCCTTTTGCGAATTTTACCTTTCTCATTTCTGACTGCCCTCGTTGACTACAGGCCTAGATCCGTCACTGTTATACATGATGGCGAAAAAAAGAAAAATTAATTTGTTTTGAAAAATGGAGTGAAATATCCAGGTAAAAGTCAATACCAGCGTACTTTCTCGAACCATTGTCGCAATAGCACCATTGAAAGCGAACAACATCACGGAAATTTTAGAGCAGTGACATGAAATACTGTGGCGGTCTGGGAACCATGGTAGCGGTGGGACCTCTGCAGTATAGTACAGTGGTTATAGGACCTATTGGCACAATGAAACTGAGTTGTAAGTAAGCAAGTTTCTTTATTTTCGCTGACTTCATCTTAATCCAAATAAAAACTCAAAGACAATTTAAACAGAAGATGTGAACATATCAAACGAAACTTAAGACGTCTCCAACCAGTGCTAGTGCAAACAATAATAGCGTCTCTCACCCCTCTCGCACATGTCGAGCCTCGTGTTTTAAAAGGTGTATCGCGTCATCGCGCACGAGGTGTGTTCGATCAAATAATTAATCTGCGCTGCACTTTCGAAAACCACGCTGCGGGAAGAAACCAGCGGCCACCACAAAATCCTAAGATCATTTTAGGTCACGAAAAATCACCGTTTGCGTTTTACGAAACATTCTCTAAATTGAATTATAAGTTCGTCTAAAAATTTGAAATACCTACTGAAACCAATAAGTCAAACGTTACGAGTTTTTACACGTGAGGAAGTGAAGGCTTAAGGTTCTTTGGGGAGGACGGTTACTTTTGTTTTTTTCATAAATTCCGGACGTACAAAGATCATCAGTGCGGTAGACGCGTAACACAATGTCGACCTAGAAAAGCAAAGTATGAGTATCACAAAAAGAAACGGTATCTCAATGTCGACATACAGAGAAAATGAGTATCATCGTAAAACTTAATATATCAATGCTACATGAAATCTCTCTTAAAAACAATTCTATATGCACAGAATTCAACCGAGTCTTTTTCATGAAGTAAACAATCTATGACGTATTTAAGATTTGCTTCTTCCTTACATTAAACGATGGTAAGAGCCTTTGAAGTCGATCTTTCATGTTTTGTTCAAAATGATTCAAAAATACCCCTCAAAAATGTGTGCATCCTTTTTTGTTTTGAAACCAACCGCTTGTTTGAGATAATTTTTCTTTAGCATCGGTAGTATAAAAATATAAAGTCTCTGAAATTTCAAAATGCTTGAAACATTGCTCCTGTTGCATTTGTCTCGCAACTGCAACTGCTTTTAGCTAAAGACCGGTTGAGAGGTGGAAGCACGGATCCTGTTATCACCACCACACCAGTGAGCATTCCAGGTTAGTAAAGGAGAAGTGATCATTGTTGTTTCTGCCAACGCGATCCTACTCTTTACAAGACAAGACACTTTTTAGCAATGCTTGAGGTTTTGATTTGTGTTGGAGGACAAAGAACTTTTTCTCAAAATTTTTGTAATTAATAAAAATGTTACAATAATTTTAACCGGTACTTCTCAGCATTTTCATTGATAAGAGTGAACGAGAAAAAGATATTTAGCACATCTCTCAACTACATGTTTTCCACTCAGTTTTGTGCCCACTGTTGTGTCCAGCACATTTTTTTGCTTCCAACATACAAAGACTTTATTTGAATAAGAGCTGAAGAGATCCACTCCGTAAGCGATATTTATACCACAATAAGATAATAGTGCCTGACTCTTGAATTAATTAGCTGCAACTTTCTCATGCATCTTTGCTGTTGTATCGCAATTGTGTCGTTGAAATAATTCTATTGGTACTTATTTTTCAGTGAACATCGCCGCACTCGTAACTTGATTGCGACTGTACTTTGTGGTACAAACACATTTTGCAAATATGGACAATGCTATGTTCAACGACCAATCGGGCCAATATATTGGCTCGCACGTGTTTGGCCATAACTCGCCGGCTGCTGCAGCTAGAGAGATGTTCAAACCCTCTACGGATTCAGCAAGATTTCTAGTTCCGAGTCAAAAAAAATGTTCAGTTTTGAGTTTGGGGTTCTCTTGGGGGGACGTCACTAGTGGGGGTGTTTTAGCGTTTTTATGGCCTACTTTACGTGGCCCTGGACGCCCATGGAATGGGCCCACATTTTGGCCCAAGTATTTTTTAGAAATTAGGTTATCCTACGAGTTTTTAGAGCCCTTGATTGGCTTTCTAGCATATCTGGATCAAAAATTATACCACAAAAACCAAAAAGTGGTTAAAATCTCTACCCCTAAAAAGGAAACCAGGGGTTGAATAACACCCCGTTTGCATATGGCCATATTCCGCCGTTAGAATAGGCTAGAGAGTAGTTCAAACCCTTTAAAGACTCGTAAAAACCCTTTAAAGACTCGTAGTAATTTAGACTGGAAAAAAAATTTTCAGCTTGAGATCACGGGTTTTTTGTTGATGTTTACATATTGAGAGCATGATATTTATGCATATTTGTTTACATTTGGATAATGACGTCATATCCTGGGAGTCAAACAATACCTCAGATTTTGTGACTCAAAGTTTTTTTGGATTCTAGGCTACAATACGTGTCTTTAGAGGGTTTGATGGCTTTCTAGCATTTCTGGTTCAAAAGTTATGGCCAAACTTCCGGAAATTAATTAGAGAAATCCCATGAAATTACTCAGGCATGTCCTCAATGATTTGGGGTCTTCTGACCCTAACTTGGGCACCAGAAACGCTAGGAAGTCGATCTACAGCTTCAAATTCCAGCCCAGAATACAACCAAACTTTGAGACACAATTCTGGTCCTTTGTCCGGGTGATGACGTCATAATATAACAACCAAAAATAGCAAAACCTACCCTTTTTCTAACGACACCGACCCCGAACCCAAATCTCAAAAGTTTCAAAAGTTTTTTTTAGTGCAAACTACAAGACTTCATGAGTCTTTGGAGGTTTCGAATAGCTCGCTGGCATATTCTAGCGGCGAGTTATAGCACATCGAACTGACGCCAGTGAGAGACTCAATGCATGCAATTACAATGTTCTGATTTTGGGGTACAATGGGGTTTTTGGGCCATAACTTTAGTTTCAGACATGCTAGAGAGTTAATCGAGAGCTCTGTCGACGCGACTGATCGTCTAGTTTCCAAAACAATTTTGAGCCACTAAAATGGCTCATTGGATTGGCGTCCAGGGCCCGTCAAAGTGGGTCAAAAATTCAAAAACATGTCCTCTTCGTGACGTCACCATGAGAAAACCCCACACTCAAATTAAATATTTTTTTTATTATTCGAACCTAGAAGACTTGCCGCATCTGTAGAGGGTTTGGGCAGCTCTCTAGCTCTAGAGGCTGGCGAGGTATTAACAAAAATGTACCAAGTTATTAACCAAAAATGCGGCCGATAAAGGGTTAACCAAAAGCTCATAAAATCTAAAAAAACGACGAATATCTAATAAGAAAAACGAAAATGGATCCTAATTAAATAACACTAAATCTGGCTTATTTCAATCTTTGTCAGGTTTTCTGAATGGAGAATGCAGGTCAATTGTTCAAGCGTTTTCTTTGCCGCAAGAACTGTCACCGCCGGGATATCCAACGCTGTACTGGAACAATCTCAATTGCGAGTGGCGCATCGTCGGACCTCAAAATACTAGAGTGCAAATTACCATTGGCAACATCAATACTCAGTCTTGCTGCGATCACATTGAGGTTGGCGAGACACATTTATTTCCAGCAACAAATACCTCAAGCATTTTCCTCTTCGATCTTCATTGTGTGTTGTGCAAAATCTCTTAACAGTTTCGCTGCCGGGCGGTATTTTCGCCAAGGTGATCGCTTGCGCCCTGAGGTTTTGGGCGAAATCGACGCTATATAAATCTTGTAAATGAACTAAGGATATATTTCAAACAAATGGAATCAAGCATGTAACTCTTATTTTAATTAACACGTTAGTTTCCTCCAAACTTGGTGGTTTGGGGGAATTTTTATGCACAAATTGACTGTTTCAGCGGGTTTTCTTTCACATAAAAAATATGTGCGCCGATTTCGCTCAAAACCTCTTGCAATAATTGCAAATGTGTTTGAAACAAGCGGAATGAAGATTGCAATTATTATTTTTATCGAACAAAAATATCCCAGCGGTTTTGGAACTTTTGTCATTTTTTCAGCTACACCAAAAGTAAAACCATAAACACAAAGATGCATAGTGCACTGACACCACCACCGTGAAGTCACAGCTGTCTCAAAAGGCATGATATCGTTAGAGAAGTGGATGGTATAGAGTAAGTTATATATTTAAAATCAAACCTTGTCAATATTTTATAGAACTTAGACATCATTGCTTGTTACCACACTACAACACTAAAAAAGTTTATTCAAAACACCTTCTCAAGCAAAAATCGGTCCCAGCGTGCGACCTTGAATAAGCAGCTGTTACATGGGCGTAAAAATAGATAAAAATAATGACATACATCAACAAACAAACTGTAGCCAAGCAGCAAGCTTCTGAGGAATCTGCCTGCTTTCTGTTTTCATTCTTCTGCGACGATTAAAACTTGCAAGCGTATCTATTTATCATAGTTGAAGGCCACAAAGATGGCGGCAAGTAAATAAGTCACAGTTTATTGACGGGGAAACTAGTTTCGCGTTTTCCAACGCATCATCAGTCCTGTAAATGTAAGACAAATCTTACATGCGAAATGTTGGCATTTGAAAACAAGCAAAGGAAAACACACGAACTGTGGCTAGTTACAACGACATTACTAAAATTTTTTCGAAGCTAAAAGGCTGACCTTCCCAGAGCCTCATAAATCAGTCACTGCTAAGAAAATCTGCGTTTGGCAGCGGTCCAACAGACACTTTTCCTCTGGAGATAACACACGTGCGCGATGACGAGTGCCAAAGAGAAACCTCGCGATTAAACAAAGCGTAACAGTTCACGAAAAATCAAGAAAGACCGGGCCTTTCAACGTAAATTAGAAAGTTTGACCAAGTGGTTAATTTCGATCAAATAGAACAATCAGCTGAACTGAAAAAAAATGTTTTATACAAACAAACAATACATTGGAAGCGTGCAATGAAGCCAATTTTCAGCTATTCCTTGTTCCAAACACAACTTTTTTGTTGGTGAGACAGTTCGTCAAATCTCACTTTTCCTATCTCATAGTTCTTTCAGTAAACGTCAACATTTGCGGAAAACAGTAGTGGCAGGGATTCTCTCAACAGATCGAAGACAACAAACAAACTTCAGCCATGCGGAAAGCTTCTGAAAATACATTATTTTCACAATTTTACACACTGGCATTGTCAGTAGGTCTATTTCAAAAAAATAACCCATGGTCACTTTACATGCGGTCACTGGTCACTGTACAAATTCATCACTTGTTTTACCCGTTCACAGCATTTCAACGCAATCAAAATGGAAACAAACACGTTTTACTTTAAAAAATCAAATCTCTAAAACCAAGTAGACAGTTCCGTGTATTTGAAACTCACTTTGGGTGAGACGTCATCACTCTATTTCTTCTAGTCAACTATACAGTCAACTTACGTTCAATTTTTGTAATCGATAAATAACTGTGGTCAAAATGGGCGAAGAAGGAAATTGATGATTACAACACTAATACGTCGTCTTATTTTCAGAGAATAAACACATGTTAGAAAAAATGTGTCAAAATCAGTCATAGTTTTTACATGTTTTCAGCGTTTTTGTTTCTAACATAACGTCGCAACTCTAACAAGATTTACACTGTTCCGTAGGTACATATTGGTGTCATAATTAATTTCAAAATGTTTTTAAAATATTAATCTAGTTAAGCATGTGCTTTCACGCATCTTCAATTTCTTTGTTTTTTTGTTTCCTAACTTCTGCAGATTTTAGAAGGACGCAGGAGATTAGCTCGTCTCAGTGGAAGCATCAACGAAGAATTCACGTATTTATCGTCAAATTCAAGTGGTTTGACTGTTACTTTTCGCAGCGACGCATCAATCAATCACCAAGGATTTTTGGTTTTATACAGAAATGGTTTGTAGCCAGAGCTCAACTTTTGAAGTTGCTTGTTTTTAGTTTCTACCTGAGATACACCAATCACGATACTGTAGACAAGAATCTCAGCGCAGTTGAGCGTATGCACGGCCTTGATCTTGTTCCAGTCTTTCTAAAGACAAACTAGATTTGATGTCTGGGCATTTTGTTGTCAAAAACTTCTGAACAGTTGAGAAACAGATTTTAGGGAAATTTCTAAGAGCTTGAGTTAAGAAAAACAAACGCAGGAAGTTTTCTGCTGTTGTACTGCAACTTAGAAGAATTTCTATCTGTATTCCCTAGTAAGAAACACTTGAAATTAAGTTTTTGTTCCAGAAGACTAAACTTTTTTCTTTTCGCAGTGCCCAGAGTTGGATCTGTCCAGCCACTGTCTCTTCACAGTGAGTTTGTTAACAAAGTTGAGTTGACTTGTGTTTGTAGGATTCTGTCAGATTGTCTAATTCCAGGGTTCCCAACCTGGGGTACATGTACCCCTAGGGATACATTTGTCTATCTGAAAGGGTACATTTAAGGTTAGCAATAGAAAGGACACATATATTTATTTTATATATTATTTATTTCCAAATATTTAAACATATATTAGCGAATATTATTTTCAAAGATCATTATATGCTTATTGTCCATTATATCTATGATTATGCATGATAAAATATTTTGTCATAAGAAATTTTAGAGGTAAATGCTCAACTGTCGAAATGCTAGACGGGTACATGGTCAGAGTTAGGTTGGAAACCCTGGTCTAATTGCATAACGCACGCAAGTTTTATAAAAATCTGTCCTAAAAGGATAGCAGATTACTTTACTTTTGATGGGGCGAAGTAAATACACTCAATAAATTTAAGTTGCTGAAACGCTGTTGTGAATGAACCTTTTGGAAAAGTATCATCATTTTGTACAAGTTAATGTTGCAACGTTGGCAAAACCAACTGCACAAACACTGTTCTTTCAGCTTCATACGTGAATGTTCCAAGTACACCCCCAAAACAAACAGTATTGGAACTGAGAAGATTTTGCATCGCATCAATAATTTTCAAATAATGGTTAGCAAAAAAGCTTAATCAGAGTGCACCGTTGCATCCTATCTTTCGCAAAACTACCAAATGATCCACTGCCTGAAACGGAAAATGCCAGTGTTTCGTTCTGAGCAAACCACTGAACGCAATATCAACTCAAACTCAACTTAAAGACAAATTGCATTCCAGCCATATGTGGTTTCAACGCGACAGCCACAGTTCGAAGCCAGTTGATATCATCACCAAACTGGCCTAAACTTTACCCGGAGTCAGTCAGATGTGAATGGAACGTCGAAAACAATAACGAACGATTTCAAATACAATTGTTCATCCCAAGTTACAACATTCAACCACTCGGTGACTTTCTTCAGGTATACAGTAGTTTCCAAGCTGAAATTTGAACTAATTGCCTTGATAAAAAGTGTCATGATTTTTTCTGGGCACTGAAATTAACTCAATCATAGGGCTATTGCTGAACAATAGAATGGAGAGCGTTCTATCATTTGTATACGTGAATCATCCTTTTGTTCCAGCATTTGGAAATTTTTTCTGTTTTCAACATTCTGAAAAGCGTGAGAAAGTTTAAGTGATATGCTAAAAGCAAAAGTTGCTGCCAAAGGAATAACTATAATTTTGAAAAACTTTTACTTCATAGCACTTACAAATCGTTTGTTTATTTCATATTCCATAATGCAGAGTTTGCCAAGCTCTGAAAAACTGAATGTGGTGTAAGGTCTTTATTTGCAAACTCCATCAGTTTTATCTTTCGATGTTTTATTTAGATGTGGTTAATTTACTACTGCAGTTTCAAGCGAATAAACATCAT
>Ga0210059_1003488_pt1 | contig 25184 bp, 14 predicted proteins | sample Ectturendosymbi2_FD_188042 | JGI IMG/M metagenome (GOLD analysis project Ga0210059, IMG submission 188042) | Ecteinascidia turbinata endosymbiont from Florida, USA - Sample 2 (SPAdes) (version 2) | ecosystem: Host-associated > Tunicates > Ascidians > Unclassified | place: Key West, Florida... | reverse complement strand
AGGAGTTACATTTGTGCTAAATTTTGGTAATCTTCAATTTTTGTAACCTTGAGTTTTGATCTTAGCAACAGTGCGTAATTTTTTCTTTTTGTTTTATATGTCGACTTTTGCGCAGGACTGAAGATGTGTAATACACGAAACTAGTTTCCTTACGCAATAAATTGCCATAGATTCGCTTGGTGTGGGTCACTGTTGTGGCTTTACAAATATTGCTAGTTTTCATTTATCTCACAAAGATATTAAAATGTTACAACTTAATGTCCAAAATGAACTTGATAAAGTCGATACTTGGATGAGGTCTCACAGATGATCAATAAACTATAATAAAACAGCTTACATGATATTAACTACAACACGTTCTCAAAATTGTAATTTTGAAATTTCTATGAATGGTGTGAGAATACAGCAAACTGACAGTATCAAGTGACTTGGTGTTATAATTGATAATAAACTTTTGTGGAAACCACAAATTAGTAGTCTCTGTAGGAAACTTTCTCAAGCCTTTGGCGTAGTGTGTAAAATTAGACATTTTGCTGATATAAAAATTTTGCGTTTGATCTGTTTCAGTCTTTTCCATTCACATTTGCAATACTGCATAATTGATTGGGGACGAGCGTATAAAACTGTTATCCGGCCAGTGCGAGTGCTACAAAACTGACATGTGAAATACATGACTTTTAGCAATAGAACATCAAGTGCAAGCAACATTTTCAAATTACTTAAAATTCTCAAAGTTTCTGATTTGTACCAACTTAATTTGGAAAAGTTTATGTACAAGTAAAATGCCGATATCCTGCCCTCTTCTTTTGATAACTTTTTTTCGAAACTGTACAACATACATGATCATGGCACAAGACAAGTTTCAGGAAATTTTCATCATAAACGTGTTAGAACTGATTATGGTAAAAAAATGCTGCAATATGTCGGACCTGTTGCATGGGGTTGTATTTCCAATAATATGAAAATGCTACGATTACATATGTTTTCAAATCAAGTAAAATCGCGAATGCTTGCTGGGTATTGACACTTGTGTGTGATATATACAGTACGTGATTTTTAAGATTTTTTTGAGAGTTGACCTTAAACTAAACACAGTTTTGTTTTTTTGTTTCATTTTGAACTCATATTTTGTGCTTCACCTGTAATATTGAAACTTGACAGTCATTGAGTGTAGGCTGGGCTTGATTAAGTGACTGCTTTAGCCGTCTTTCGCCCAACCTGTGCTGATTGTTTCAAGCTTTGTCGATTGAAATGTGTTTTACTGCTGAGTACTTACAGCGCAAACATGACTTGACTTGACTGAGCTGTTACAGATGTCACGGTCAACTAAGCAGGACATGCGTTCCAAACTTGTCATGTGACTACTTCAACCAGTCGTCAGAGGTGGCCGGAGTCACTTTTTCTCCGACTCAGCTCCTGTTCCAAAATTTTTGATTCCGGGCCGGATCCGAGTCCTGCTATTCTTCAAATTTGAGAATCCGACTCCTGTTCAGACTCCGGTAACAATCATCGATCCAACCGTAATTTACCCATGTTTTTACCTAAGAAATGACCGCACAGACTCCTGCAACTGCCGAAATGGAAAAGTGACTCCGGGTCCGTTTTTTCACAAATTCTTGACTATGGGTCCGGATCCGGGTCTGAAAGAAAACCGCAGAATCCTGTCGGAGTCGACTCCCGTAATCCGGATCCGGTCCCACTTCTGCCAGTCGTGTGCAGCTAAAGAAAAAATAACTCCAGCAGTTATTTTTCCTAACAAGGCAAAATAGACACAGCACAAAAATGTATGTTGTGCATCATAATACACTTTCGGATAGTGTTCGGATACGAATAGTATGATTTCAACCGAAACAGGATTCGGATCGGATATGGATATCATTTTTCAAAAACAGGATAGGATCGGGTGGTAAAAATCCACTATCCGATTATCTCTGATAGTTACCTTCATTGATTGTGTGCATTTTTATTATTTCGCCATAAACAAAAATGCACTTTGACTTTGAGATTTGTAATGGGACGTTTACACATATCATTAACTTCTAGAGCTCAAGGCTATCCGTTAATGGGGTAGAATCGAATAACCATTTTCAAAATGGGTCGCAGAACAAAAGAGTGTCAGGTTTAAGTTTAGGGTTAGGTTTCAGGTTTAGGTTAGGGTTTAAATTTTACCAGTGATGTGGCCGTTTGGCTAGTCATATTTGTTTTGTCACGGTCTCACAATCATATTTGTCTAATCACAAACCCTTGTGGCGGCCAGAAGATGGCGCCACATGTAAATACGTCGTCACCGCTAGATGGTGCCCATGAGTAACAAGTCAATGTGATAGTCACCACAAACGAATTATCGTAATTCTCTTATCCCTATATAATGAAAGTGCAACCTAGTAGTAGTAGAGTGAACTCGTCGAGGGAGCTTTATTGCTGGTGGTTGCTTTCCTGTTAGTTAATGCCCCGAATTGCCGTCTTTCTCTTGTGCTTGCCTCAGTAGTTCAAGACGATGCAGTCAACTGCAACACCCTTCAAGTCAAAGTAATCTAAAGATTTTTCGAGTCTAGTCATGACTTGAGTGAGGCGAGTCGAGTCACAAAAACTCATTCGAGTCATTCGCAAGCAAGCTCGATTCAATGTCGAGTCAATGACCGTGAAAACGAATTCATTGGGTAAAAAAAAAACATTTTCCTTAGGATATTTCATTTCTAAATGCCAAAATATTTAAATGAAGTTGTTCCAAACTGCTTTCACGAAAAAGCGTAAAAAATCTCATTTCCTTGTGTGAAAACCACGGGCGGAGCCAGACATTTTCATTTGGGGGGGCCACTGGAGGGGCCAGTTTTGCAACAAGGGGAGCTGTCAATGGTCTGTGTAGGACCTTCAGAAATAGACCTGAAAATTTTTGGGTTGGCCACTGGGCGGACAGGCAAAATTCTGGCACCCCCCTAGCTCCACCCCTGGTGAAAACTAATTGTGTTTGTGAATAAGTCGATTTAGGATCTTGCAAAAATAAATCTGAATCGAGTATGAAGTCTTTGTGCTGGTTTGGTTTGTGGACCAGTATTGCTAGTTAGGTGGGGTTAATGCAGCAATAAATGAATAAATGAATTTGTGAATGTGTAATCATGGATGGTGTTGAAATGGAACCATTGTTACCAGTGATGGAGTCTCAAGACTTGGTCTCGGTCTGGAGACTCGTCTCGAGTCTTATTTTTACGAGTCTCGGTCTCGATGTTTTCAGGTAGAGATGGCACGGGCCAGGACTTTTTCAGGACGGCTCGCCAGGAGCTAACAAGAAACCGCCCAGCCCATCCCGTTTATACTAAACTAGAACTTATTTTGTGGTCCGGCCAGTGGCCCGTAATATAATTTAACTTCAAAAGCAAAATAACAACACTTAAGTTGTCAGTACTCAGTGCATTGTCCTTTGGACACTAAAGCCATGTAGTCTTAAGCCAGTGGCTAAAAATCCGCCTTAAACATTGGAGTTAGAGTTCAGCAGTGGCCTAAGTTAAAATTTTTGAAATTGGTGGAGGAAAATCTAAACATGTTGGTAGCGGAACCGATGCAGAATCAAAAGAATATAACTCTCTTCACATTGAATTTGCCATATGTCTTGAGTCCGTGAACAAGTCACGGGGCACCAGGGGTGGCTGATGATGGGAAATTTAAAGTTCAAACTTTTTTAACTGCGTCAAATTGTGTTGTAATTTTGCATAGCAGAAATCACCATTGATTTGAATACATCATAGAACACATCAAATATAAGAGAAGTTTTCAAAAAACCTAATTATAGTCTCTGAACTTGTCATTTCACGATTGCATTTCATGCCTTGATAGTACACGAACTTTACGCTAAGGGCCATGGAAGTTATTATTCACTTCCCAATAGTTTTTCACAAACAGCACCCAAAACACAACGTTCAGTACACCGATTACAAATCGGCTTAAAGCCATAAAATTGGATGTTCGAAATTTCTGTAATGTAAACTGATTGATGGAATGTGCAAGTTCTAAAGTCATTGAAACCAAGGTCCCTTAAGAAGTTACTGAACCGGTTTTTACAGGTTTTGCTGCACACATTATTGCTCTGTGGTGCTCCAAGTGGTACTTTTTTTCATCAGGTTCTTCCTGCTGGAGTAGTTCTCTTTTCGTCGTAGCAAGCAACGTGGTTACAGGCCGTCCGATATGGTAAGTTGTATCAATTGAAATCTTACAGGATATAAGATGCGTTGGCTATTGCCATTGTGTTACCAATTTTTAAAAGTTAGTTTAAGTCTTGTGTCTATTCCTAATTTGTTTGAGAACTGTACCTATCACAAAAATTGATGGTAGGGTTGAAGCTTGCAAATTAATCGTTCGGTAATCAATGCTCTAGCCCTGTATCAAGTTTAAGTAAAGACAAATGTTGACCAATAAAGATTAAATGCGTTTTTCTAGTTCGTCACCCCACAGTGCTACTGTATTATGTATAACTGGTTGTGGTTATTAATCTGAACTGAGCATATTTAATCCATTGCACTTGTGGAGGAGTAGGGTCGGACCACCAGTGTGCGGATCGGCCTAGCATGCAGAAATTCGATAAACCAACACCTTTTAGGGAAAAATTAGAAAAGGAAAAAAATGTTTTAAACATCAGTTGAACATTAGTTGTATTCCTTAGTCTTAGATGCTTCTACCAAATTTCAAGCAGGAGATTCAATGAAATCTGGCCCTTCACCACGCGCTTTTCTTGCACCAACTAGGCCTATGCGTTCATAGTGTACAACCTGAAAAACTAATATCCCATTTGCCCACACCAACACTGCTACCCTGCTCAAACTTAACTGCTCTTAGAGCTCCCAATTTTTGGGTGCTTGCTCCGGCATCTATCTTCTAACGGCTTGAAACCTACAAATGTACCTTTTTCCTTTCCCCATTTTTTATCTTCATAAGAGACAGTCATTAGTCAATGTCTGTGTGCGTTTGGGCTGCTATAGAAAGTGGATGAAGATTCGTTGCTCGTGTAATGTCATACACACTACTGATCTATGTGAATGGTATACTGTGTCTACTAACAAGCCAACATCTGAACATGCTGTAAATTTTTGTGAATTAGATGAGTGATTATCAAAAATTTTACTTTAAAAAGACTGGAACAAATAATTTTCTAATTCACTCCTGTTACCAACGAAAATCATCAATTTTTTCATTAATTTGTATGATTTTACACAGCACAAAATCTGCTTTCTAGCACCAAACACACACGTGGACTGTTTCCTATAAATCTAAGAAAATAGAAAAAGAAAATGTAGACAAGTTACTAAAAAATAGTTGGAGAAAGAAGCATGTGAAAATCTTTTGAGTTCTTGGAGCAAGTTTAGGCAGTGTAGTGTTGTTTGTGTGGGCAAACAACAGGAATTTTGGTTTTCTGGGTTAAAAGCAGATGCACTGCAGTGCAACAAAATTGTGTAGAAATCAGTCAGATTTCATTGAATATGCTAAGATTTGGTTGAAGCATCCAAGGAAGACTTGCAGGCCAATCTACACTGAGAAGTTGCCAGGAGTAGCCGCGCACAATTCTTTGTTTGTTGTATTGTGCCCAGGAGTTGCTGTGCATGAGAGCAGAATTACCTGACGCAACAAAGCAAACAAAGGATTACGCCTGGCACGTCCTCTGTAGATTGGCCTTAAGGAATAGGCAGTGGCTATAGATACACCTGTGGATCTTGAAATTTGAAAACTTATTCATAAGCCACTTGTAACAATTACACACGATGAGAGTGCAGTAGGCTTAGTAGAAATGACTAAACGTAAAAGACCCTAAACCTAACCGTAGCCCTATACTAACCCAACCCCTAAAAGTAACACGTAAGCCTGAAAAAAATAAAGAAAAAAAACAAACGAAAGTTGGCAAGAAGGTAAGATTCGAACCAAAATCCATTGGCATAAAAGCTGTAACGCATAACAGTTACACTATGCGATCCACATAGTTTGAATGACAAACTGACCCTTTCATTTAAATTGCGTCAGAAAAGGCGTATCTGTAGTCACTTAAGGAATACAATTGTTGTTTTAAAATAGGGTAGTGTTAAATATATGAGTTTTCAACAGTGTAACACTTAAAAAATGTTGCATCTGCTGTTAAAAAAGGTCTGGATGAGGTAAAATGTATGAATAGGTCATAGGTGTGTCACTATCTGAACTTAAAAGTTGGGATAAGTGAAGTGCGATGTCAAAAGGCTGTGGTTTCATTGTAGGCTATGCGGTTGTCAGGATAGCTAAAAGGGGAGTGAAATAGTACTGCTTAAAGAGACATATCGAAAGCGCAAACAATTGGAAAGCGACAAAACTTACAGAAAGTGCAAACAGTCAAGCAATAGCTATTCATTCAAGAAAAGCAAACTGGCAGGCAGCAGCACTTCAATACACTCAGGATGGCTAAAATCAGATCCATCTTGCGCACATGCCAAAAGTTAACACTTTGACATCCAGTTTAATTCAAGTGGTTTGCAAAAAAGCAGCTGGATCGCACATGGCTCTGCGTGGAAATATCTCTGCTGTACGGGTTACGGACCTAGTTGAAGTGTCAAAAGATGCGGCAAGTCTTGTAGTTTGCACTCGAAAAAAATTTTTTTGGTTTGGGGTGCGGGTTTTTTGTGAGTGATGTCATAAGTGGAGGACTTTTTGACCAACTTCACCTGGACACCAACCGTTAGATGGTAGTGTTTCGCTGAAGTTTTTATTGGATTCTAGGCCACAATCTGAGTCTTTTGATACTTTGGATAACCTGCTGGGGTTTCGGGTTCAAAAGTTATGATCAAAGTCAGTAAAAATATTTGACTAATCAGACAATTAATTAATTTGTTTATTTAAGATCATAACTTTTGAACCAGAAACGCTATAAAGTTGATCAAAGGCTCAAAAGACTTGGACTCGAGTCTAGTTTCCAATGAAAACTTTAGAGAAATACTTGGCCTAGCGCTTGGGCACTAGGCCAGGCAACATGAGCCAAAATAGCCCAAAAACTACTTCACTTATGACGTCACTCAAAAAAATCCGCAACCCCCACCAAAAACTTTTTTCGAGTACCGTCTACAAGACTTGGCCAATTCGTTTGAGCCCTTGAACTGTTCTCTAATGCAATCGGCTGAGGAAACTAGGGCGTTGATAAGGCAACTGACAACTGCTGGTTTTAGGCCGATTTCAAAGTACAAATATATCGTACCCCAGCTCTCAAAGTGTTATCACCTTAGCTGCTGGATGGATTTACAAGAGAACTCCATTGCTTTTCAAGTCATGAAATCTTTCATTGAAGTCATTAACTCTGGCGTCCGGCTAGTTTTGGGGATTTTCGGAAAAAACGCCTAAATGCACATGGCCTTGCATGGGAATTTCTTTGGTCCGGTATGTTCTACAGACCTGGTAAAAGTTTTAAAGAAGCTGCAAGCCTTCTAGTCTGCATTCGAAAAAAATTTTTTGCATGGTGGATGCTGGTTTTTTGTGAGTGACGTCATAAGTGGAGGACTTTTAGGCCACCTTGGCCCACTCTGCCTGGCCCTGGGCGCCAACAGTTAGGTGGTAGTATTTTGGTAAAGTTTTTACTGGAAACTAGGCTACAATTCGAGTCTTTTGATACTTTGGATGACCTGCTGGGGTTTCGGGTTCAAAAGTTGTGATGTAAGTTAGAAAAATATTTGGGTGCGGATTTTTTGTGACTGACGTCATAAGTGAAGTAGTTTTAGGGTCATTTTGGCTTATGTTGCCTGGCCTAGGGCCCAACCGCTAGGCCTAAGTGTTTCACTGAAGTTTCATTGGAAACTAGGCTCGAGTCTGAGTCTTTTGACCCTTTGATCGACTTTCTAGCGTTTCTGGTTCAAAAGTTATGAACTAAAGATCAATTAGTCAAATATTTTTACTAACTTACATCACAACTTTTGAACCCGAAACCCCAGCAGGTCATCCAAAGTATCAAAAGACTCGAATTGTAGCCTAGTTTCCAGTAAAAACTTCAGTGAAATACTACCACCTAACGGTTGGCACTCAGGGCCGGACAAAGTGGGCCAAGGTGGCCTTAAAGTCCTCCACTTATGACATCACTCACAAAAAACCTGCACCCCCCAAGCAAAAAATTTTTTTTCGAGTACAATCTACTAGACTGGCCGATCCGTTTGAGCCGTTGAACAGCTCTCTAGCGCAATTGGTGGAGGAGCTAGGGCGTTGGTAGGTAAGGCAACTGAAAACTGCTGTTTTTTTGCGAAAATTGCTGAATCCTAGCGGACGCCAAGGAGTTAAACACTAATTGATTTAGTTTGTTGCGATGAAGTACCATGATGATTTCATGTTGTAAGGCACATCTGTAATAGATTGTGCTATTAAATAAGCTTCATCGAAGAGCCACTAAATGCTTTGTGCTGCAAGAGTGCAAGGCTGCAAGAAATTTAAAGCTTAACTAATGGATTGTGTGGAAGCAATAATTTTTAAATGTAAAGGGATTTGTATTGCTTGGATTACCCATGTTCAGCTGTGAAAGTAGTTCTGATATTCTCTATGCTGACCATGGGTTTAGTTGACATAATTTACTCTGTAAGACTGCTGGAATTAAAAAGCCTTATTTGGCAAGTACTTGTGTTTAAAAGGCAAATATTTTGCATGAGACATCAAAAGGTTGCGTCCATTCATGTGAATAATCAGAGTACTTGCCTTAGCAAAATCACTAAGCGCAGGAGAATGTGTCTGCAGAAATACTTGGGCTACCATTCAGAGGTGTAGCCAGAGGGCCTAAAGGGCCATGTACCCCAATTTTGTAGAACATATCGTCATTTTGTGCTTGAGGCATTAATCCAAACAACATCGGAACATTCTGCCCCTTCAATTTTTCGGCTGGCCATGCCACTGCTGCTATCTAAATGCAGAGGTGGAAACAGCCAACTTTTATGGCCAGCACAGAGATAAGGGATTCTGTTTAAAGTCTGTACAAAACTAGTGTTTACTTATGCAACAAATGATGATGATTTGTGTCTCTAAACGTAATTCATCCAGGTGTTTTCAACTCCGGTGCAGAGTCAGTTGTGGCATTTCCAATATGCGCAGGAAGGCAGGTGATCGAAGGCAATTGCTTCAGCTGGCTCGATGTTTGGGGGGTCTGACTCTTATCCGATCTTTCCACAGCTCTAGCCGAGTTTTTTCAGATGGCCTGGAAAGTGGGGATGTGCTGTAAAGGAAGCTTTTTCTTGATTTTAATCTTTGATTCGCTGCCTGGGATCCGTACAGCGTATGGCTTGGGTCGTGCATTGCTTTGTACCTTTCCCGTCTGCTTATCACATCTCTTCAGATATCAGGTGGGCAATTCCAGTGAGAAAGTACAAACAGTTTGTGTTGGTGGGTTTCAAGCATCCTGTAACAATGCGGCAACGTTTAGTGCAGGGTCGAGGTATTTAGCAAGACTAGACCGAGACCATGCTGGACAAGCATACTCAGCTGCAGAGTAACATAAGGCAAGTGCAGACGTTCTCAGAGTGTTGGGATTTGCTCGCCACTGCAAGGAGGTGAGCTTACGGAGGATGTTTCGCGTAGTCACTTTGGCCTTGCAGTTCTGAATATGTTTTTTGAATGTAAGCGAGTGATCAAGGGTAACACCATGATATTTTGGGTGCTTGCAGTTTTTCAGCTTCTGTCCATTCCACATGATGTTGAGGGGACGGTAAGCATCTCTGTTAAGGTGGAAGGAGCACACTTGTGTTTTGTCTGGGTTGGCTATGAGTGAGTTTTCTGCGTAGTATTGATGCAGACCATTGACGGCATTAGTTAAGCTTGCTTCTACCGCACTGAAAGTATGCTGCTGGCATGTTACACAAAGATCATCAGCATACGTGAAACTTAGTTTGCAAATCCAGTGGTTGATCGTTTGTATAGATGTTGTAAAGGGGCCAGCACATTTCCTTAAGGAAGGCCGTTCTTCTGGAGACGTAATCTACTTGCAACAAATTATAAATATGCAGTAGGCATGTAGTATTATTACAATTATATTTGAGTTTTATCAAGTAATTGCCTGTACAACCGAAATCCGGACAACAGAGTCCCAATGCATGCAACTGTTACTTGTGTTTCAATGTTGCATAATCACAAGCCAATAAGTCAAAACAAGTTTTAAGTTTATATGGGTAACTCATCAAGAAAAACAAACCCACAATAGGCACGCAAACACAGGTTGCCAAGATGATGTAATTCTAACACTTGATTTCTTTTACCAGCCTAAAGGAAAAAAAGCTCGTGGAAAAAAGGTGGCACCTGCGCCTCTTTTGGCAAGAAAAGCTGCTGCCAAGAAAGTTGTCAACCCTCTCTTTGAGAAGCGACCAAAAAACTATGGTATAGGTAAGTGCAAATTGAACTGAAATCTGCGTAATGCGTGTTGTCAATGATGATCCAAAATGGCTAATTCTGCCAACAATATGCAAGAAACCTTGCAGATGCTGTCAATCTAACCCGTATTGCTGAGACAACTATTAAAATATAAAATCAAATTTCCTAGTAATTATAATTACCAGTGTCGTGAGTTTTTTTAATACTATTCAGGCCAAGATATCCAGCCAAAACGAGATCTTACTCACTTCGTGCGATGGCCAAAGTACATCCGGTTGCAGCGCCAGAAAGCTGTACTGCAGCGTCGACTCAAAGTACCGCCTGCGATTAACCAGTTTACAAATGCACTGGACAGGCAGACAGGTTTGTGCTTCAAACGTTTTTCTTATCGACAATAATTTATCAATGAAAACTTAAGTTGAAATCAACCATTGAAATCTAAATTATTGAAATCTTCAGCCATCGTATGACCAAAATTAAATTTTTGCAAATTGCAGTGTTAAGCTTTCTTTAAATTTAATATAGAAAGTCGCATTTCATTTCACAAGGTTTGAGTTACGTTTCAGTGTCCTAAATTATGAAGAGTGTTAAATTTCTTTAATGTTGCTCCCTGCTACTAATGGAATTCTAAATTTCGCTCCTCGTGCGTTAGGCAATTGTAACCAAAGTTTCACCTGTTAAAGTTACAACAGATACTGTTATCAGTGATTATACACGCAGGTCTTACTATATTTGCTGTCCCTTGCACCGGCCACGGCCGTGCAAGTTTAATGCGTGCATTCTAGAATGTAGCGCCTTCGCAACAATGCAACAGCTGCAAACGGTTCGCACTCAACTCGCGAAACTGTTGTTGCATTGTCTGTGACACGTGGCTCTCCGCGCAGCGACGTCTTTTTTCCGACTTGCGAAGAAGTATCAACCCGAGACGCAGCTGGAGAAGAAGGAACGTTTGAAGAAGCGCGCCGAGGAAAGGTATGCTGCGAGGTTGCCTGACGCGGACATTGCTCTGAACGATTCCGCTGTTGTGTAGTGTGCATACTGAGGTAGAACGTAAGATGTACATAACAATGTGGAAAAGTAGGAGCATCACAGCGCTCTGAGGGCAAAAACATGAAAAATAGTGTCGGACCTGATTTTTTTTCGGTCATATGCCAAAATGTTTTTGAAACTCCATGGCAAGCAGACATGTAGACAGTAAGTCAACAGAAGTCTCTCGCTCCTTAACATAGTTTTCTCTCCTTGTATTCCATGGGAAGATAGCCTAAAGGTAGAATTTTGAGATGAAGTTATATAATTTATGCTGCCTGCCAGCGATTTTCTACAGTTAATTCGGCCCATGATAGAAAATAGGTTCCTCATCCATGCTCTAAGATAACCTCACTAGGTTATCTTAGAGCAAGGATAAGGAACCTATTTTCTATCATGGGCCGAATTAACTGTTTCAAGCCTACAAAGGTAGGCTTGAAACAAACTAAGTTAGAACTGATGATGCACCCTACGTATATGTGTATGAAGTTTCAACATCACAAGCTTTTCTCAAAGATCTATCTTTATCAAACTATCCTTAAAACTTGTTAACCTGACATAACAACTGCGTTTTTCCAGAGCTGCTGGCAAACCAGACACTCCAACCCGTCGGCCACTTGTCCTTGCCAGTGGTGTCAACACAGTCACAAATCTCATCGAACGCAAGAAGGCGCAATTGGTTGTCATCGCTCATGACGTTGAGCCAATAGAGGTAAGTTCGGTTTCAAGACTGAGTTATTAATTAGTTCTGCAAATCAACACTAGTTTTTAGTCTTAGGTTGTCAACTTAAGCCACATTGCTTGATTCTCTTAAATTGTGAAGTATTTTAGGTTTTCAATTAAGGCCATGTCTCAGCGTTTTCGCAAAACGTGGTTCGTATCAAAGAAACATTTACGAATAAATGCCTAAAAAAGGAATTCGTGACAAAACAACATTACCAAAATCAGTATCATTTATACTCCCTAAACTAAACAGGCGTGGCCGCATGTAGGTCAAAGTTGGCATTCCTAGAAAAATGCACAGGCCTGAACTGTTTTCTTTTCGCTGAGACGGTCATTTGACTCACAATTGTGTTAAAACTAGCCGTAACAGTATTCATTAGCCTTTATTTTCAGACATTCTACCTGAAATTACTTGTTCAATCGTTTCAAAAACATCTATGACCGAAATAAAAACCCTGCTAAATATCATGTAAGATAAACGTGTTTACTGCACGCTTTGGTTTCAATTCGGAAAATGTGACCATACGGCCAACGCAATTCGTCCGAAACCAAATAATCCACAGCTAGAGTTACTAACAATGCAACATTCATTTTTCCCATTGCGGCGGTAATGAAAACCAAACGCATGAATACTTTTAATTTCCATGGAGTGTGCTGTCAGTGACGACTCCATAATTCTGCCATCTTCGTGCAAGTGTTCTTGCAGATGCTGAGAATTACCCGTCTTATCTGAGACAGCACTGGACATGCTTTCCAATCTGTGCGGCTGTAAGAAAGTCTCAATATTAAATGGGTGAAGCTGTTACCAACTTCGATGTAGGGTTGCTAGTTTACTTGTACGTGGTTCGTCGTGCAGTGTCTTCAATTATAATATGAATGGGCTAATTATCGTTTTAATATTAGTCGCCGAGCGTTTCTCCCGTTGCTTCGGCTTCAACAGTTAAACATACTGCAAGTCAGGGGCGGATCCAGGGGGGGCGATTGGGGCAATCGCCCACTCTAAAACCTACGAAAGTAACTTACCATGATTTTAGACAATTTGGAAAACAGCATTCGCGATATAAGATCATTTTGCCGTCCATTGTTTTGTCGCAGCAGTGTTGTGAAGTGCACTTCATCTCTCTTACAGTAGTTAACGAGACTTGACTACGAAATAATGCTGAAATTGTCCCCCCAAAACTTGCTGGCTGGACACGCCCCTGCTGCAAGTCAACAACCACGTCTGGCTATTCGAACACTAATCCGTCGATTGGAAGCAACGCCACAACTAACCTTTCAATCTTACCGCAGATCGTACTCTTCCTGCCGGCTCTCTGCCGCAAGATGAACGTGCCTTACTGTATCGTGAAGGGTAAGGCTCGTCTCGGCCGTTTGGTCCATCGCAAGACCTGCACCTGTGTCGCCATTACTGACGTCAACAAGTAAGCCCTGCGTGCCGAGTTGAACCGCTGTAAAGAAGTCTGTGATGACCAATAATATTTGCTATATTGATTTTCAATGATTACAGCTTTCCACCAAGATCGCTGAGACGTTTCGTTTAACGCCATGTTTGAGTTGAACTCAGCTCGGCTGTCGCTTTTAACCTTGTTTTGATGTTTGCAGCGAAGATAAAGGGACCTTGAGCAAGTTGATTGACAGCGTACGCACAAATTACAACGATCGTTTCGACGAGGTACGTTCATTAACAAGTATGGCGCGGTTTTGCTTCCCTGAAGTCCCATTTCCCACAACACGCTTCTGTGAATTTGTTCTTCGTCACGGTCAAGGTATCATGAGCGGCGAACTGCCTGTCAATCTATCGGCTTGTGTTTTTTCTCAGATCCGTCGTCACTGGGGCGGTCAGTTGATGGGGAACAAGTCAGTCGCTCGGATTGCAAAGCTGGAGAAGATCAAAGCCAGAGATGCTGCTCAAAAGGCTAATTTGTAAAAAAAAATAAAATGTCGCATTTGAAGCGACTTGATCAACTGTGTTGTAAGTCGTTGCAATCAGGCAGTTGCTATCTTCATTCCATAGTTGCAGAATAGTTTCTCTGGTTGTATCAAGTGCCTCAGTCGCGCCTTCCATATGCCATCCTCGCCGAGCACGAGTCGTATATCAACACAGCTCGTCGTATATTGACACATTCGCTGGTGTCCCCGGAAAACCGGGAGTTACTTCCGAATTGTGTTGAGACTCCTGGAACCAGTACCTTTTATTCGGTATTTTGTTATAAAATGCCTTGTGGGATGAGTTTTTTTCTAGCTACCACGGCATCTGGTAAATAATTTAAAAGGGATTCTTATGTAAAGCAACATTTGCAAATATTTCTTGCTGGATTAGTGTGTACTCCCGGGGTTTTGCTAAGTGAATGTCAGTTCGGTGGTTAGAGGGTGTGGCGTGTGAATACGGGTTCTGTATCCTACTTGGACAGTCCCAAACGACTCCATGCCCTCAAGTAAGAGACATGCGGATGTGGACAGCGTATACTTGGTGATGTTTGCGCCACTTGTTGATTTCCCTGCGAGGCGGCACTAAGTCTCGGGACAGGTGTTGAGGAGCAACCGTTGTATTTATCTCATTGAGAATAATCGTGAGAGATCGAATTTTGATTAGCTTTACAAATCCTGAAAATCGTATGAGGATTGCTCCCGTAGGATATAGAGCCGTTAGCGTTTATTAAATTGATGTTTAAATGTAATTCGTCACCTCAAGGGGATTAGAAAAAAGTTAAAAATTAAGCAAATAGGTGAAAACATCACGGAAGCTAATACTTTATCATAGTGTTCTGTTACGTGATTGAATGCAACAATTAATTCCTCCATCTGGACTCCATTTAATCAAGCACCTTTTAAATCTTCAACAAACTGCGTAGACTTGTCACATTCAATAGGAGTCGGGTCGCGCTTCACACCTCGTGTATAAATTCGATAAACAAATTGCGAGGTGCGACAATTCTCGGATAAAAGATGTTTGTTTAATTTGTGTGAATTCCCTCCCACACGTACTAGCTGCTTAGACATCAAAAGCGAAACTAAATAACGTATTAGCAGAACCGTCGCCTGAAAGTCGTCGGTAGTGGGGCTTTACGTTCGTGCAGGGGTGGCGTGACATTCAATTTTGATAAATTCCACGTATTTAGTGTTTCATATTTCAATTTGGTGGGGCTTGGAGCTTTGTTTGGGGGGGGCTAAGCCCACCAAAGCTCCCCGTGGCGACGGGACTGCGTATAAGCCGAACAAAACGTTTAGAAAGAGGTGACGAATTAAACGAACAAAGCACCCAAAAGATAGGAATTCTGCCGGGACCGACGAAAAATTACGAATTAGGCGAATTCACGAATTAATCGTTGACGAATTGTAAAAGTTCTACTGTACACCAGCTGATGGGCAAAGATTGTGCGGCTTGACAATTTGCACAACCGCCTCAGCGGACTTTTGCATCGTAGTTAATGTCTGACGACCTTTATACTAGCTGCTAGCTAGCTAGCTAATACATAAGATTTCCTAGCTATTGCATGGGACCTCGTCGCACTGCATAAAAATAGTTAAAACTGTTTAGCTCACTTGCCCTGTATGAACCGAATTTTGCGCGTAAAATTGTTGCCTCATTTAATGAAGTCAACCAAGCTATTCTTGGCTACTCATTTACACGTGTATTGAGATCGGTTGGGTTTGAGTAGGTGTTTGAAATCCTAGGAAGTGATGATGGATGTAAGCTTACGACCCACCTTGGAACCACTGACAAGTCATTGCAAGCAACTCCAACGATGAAACGAGATAATGGTTGCAGACGTCGTTATTTGTCAGTACTGAAGCCATATTACTATTACACCATGCTATACACGCAGTGGTTAACTGCGGTGTACAAGACTGCGCTTTTGCTTTAATCTGCGAATATGGGGTACTAAATCGTAGTCTTCATCACTTACGGATCTACCTTATGTTCGTTATTGTCGGCAAAGCAAGTCGGGGCATGTCGTCCGAGATACAAGGTACTCCGCTGTTTTATTGCGAAGTTTAGTTACGAACAGGGACGGATTTAGGCAGCGCGGGGCCCTAGGCCATCTTAGTTTTGGGGGCCCCGCGCAGGTGTGACCTATTTAGCCGTTTGTTTAAAGCGTGAAAGTGTGCCCCCTCAAAAATATATATTTTTTGTGCCCACATTGATTCTACGATTGCCTTAGATCAGGGATCTCCAAACTATGGCCCGCGAAAAAAATTTGTCAATATTAATGAAAAAATTATATATTACCAAGAATTTCTTGATTTAGCAAAATATAACAATATTCCGAAACAATTCACATTACGTGAGACGCCAGGCCCTTAGACTGTTGTTCAACAGCTTATGTGACCGTCGGAAAAAAATGGAAACCCGAGATATAGAGCTTCAACAAGCAATCTCTTTGCGGGAAATCTAGTCAAAAACAACCAAACATAGAATCTAATACTGACAATATTGCTTTTCATCGGAATTTTGTAGTGTCTGGACGTCTTGCGTTGTTGCGAGCTTTTTGTCAGTGAAAAATTGTGCTTAAGTACTGTTTTTTTCATTCTTTTTTGTAACCGCTTTCATATAGACGGCCTGCATCTCTCTCACGCCCAGATGCACAATATTGTCGTGCTGTTACTGTACTGATAAGAGTCTAGAGTAGACAGTTGCATTTCCCCTTGTATTAAGGTAAATTGCAAAGTTATACCTCTGCGCAGTTTTGCAAATTTGAGTCGTCAGGAAGAATTGCGTGGGGCCCCCAAAAGCGCGGGGTCCTAGGCCATGGCCTATTTGGCCTGTGCGTAAATCCGTCACTGGTTACGAAGTACATCGTTTCCACAATTTTACTGAGTGCTTGTCCATAAGGCAGGCTGATTTTCACCTCAACCTTGTATCGTTATACCGCACACGCATTACTCAGTCTTTCACTGATGGCCTGATTACTTTTGTTTGCTATAAGGAAACTCGTAATGGTCGTGTGCGCCGTAAAACTAAAAAATGCTACGTAGTTCTAAATACATGTCACTCGAACAAGAAGCTGGGTCCAGAGCCTGAAAACATGAACGGATATGAAACAAGAACGGATATGACGGGAACCTGTTTGGAATGTTTATTGTTTATTAATGGGCATATTTAAAAGTTGTGTACCAATCTTCTTTACGCCAATCGGGATTTTTACGGCATGTTTACTTCATGGAAAACCATGCGTCTGTTGGAAGTCGTGCTGATAAAATCTGTAAATGTCTGTGATTAAAATCACAGAGTGTAGATGGATTTTCGCATTTCAATTGTGCAAAAAACATTCCCGGGGTAGACTGATTATAGATGACGTCCTGCTATAATCACTATTACGTAATAGGCTAGATTGGACCCCCACCATACATTTTTTCCGCTTACCAAGGGAAGTTTGTTACAATGTAACTAAAGCAAATCTACTAAGTGAAATAACGAAATCGTGAATGAAGACTCACTTTCAACTGGAGTCGCATAAATACGTCATAAAATGACATTTTATACCGCGACGACGTACGAGGATTGCTTGTTCAGAATTAGCTCTTAGAAGACATTTTACACTGTTGTTTTTCAATATAACACTGAATATCGTGGATGACTTCGGTTGTATGTACATCTGCAAACACTACGGCACGGCAACTAGTTCAAACAATCAATACGTCGTTTCGGTCCACAGTGCATGCAGTAAACGATACGATAAACTGTCGCAGTTTTTCAACCAGCTTGAGGTTGTTTTTCGGCTAGGAAGAATTTAAGTGAGACACTCGTCAATTGGAGACTTGAACTCAACTGCGTAGATAAAAATTCGTCAAAGAGCACCTATACGACATTCGAAGCTGCAGTTCTTCACAAGTACGCCGCGGAAGTAACAAAAGCTCACTGCGGGTTAGATCTTGAAATCAAAATTGTTACCAGTGATTATGAACTACCTGGTTCTACCATGCTAACATTTTCAGAAGATTGAGGAGTGTCGTCTGGAGGTATTTGCAGATCTTCAGTCATGCGAATGCACAGCAAAGCTTCACCTGTCCGTTTGTCAAAAGCATTTTCGCCCTGTTCCTCGAATTCTACTTCGCTCTCCGTGTCGCATTCTTCAATTTCTGCATATTCAAGATCGGATAGCGTCTCACCGCAATAGATCGGATCAAAGTGTTCATCTTCGTCAGAAGAATCCTCTAAGTCCTCAAGAAACACTTGACGTCTGCTCACTTCCACTACTGATGGGCATACAGTACTCGACTGGGAGTGTGGTTTTGCATCTTTATCGTTTTCGCGGTCAGTACTGTTTGCGGAATCGCTAGAATCAGAAATATCGATTTCCAAGCCGCCCAAGCGCTTCAAGTATTCTTGTCGTTTTTGTTCCACGTCGTCGAATTTCAGTTTAAAGAACGTCTGACTTCCCAAAGATATTTTTTCCATTTTCACGCCAATCTCTTCCTCGCCACTGGATGTATCAACATCATCGGCACTCGCACTTTCGCTTTCAGAAGGTTCGTAGTCTTCGGAATCACTACTGTCATCTGACGTAAGGTCTTCATCTCTTACCGTTTCGCACTGTGGGCTTGCCGAGTCGTCGCTATTAGCCACTTGAATTTTTATTTGTATTTCGTCTTCGGTTACAGAGCAAGACTGTTCTGTGCGTATCTCTTGATTTGTCTCCGTTTTGCACTGCACGCTTAGCAAATCATTGTTATGAACATCTTTAATGTTTGTCAAAATTTTGTCTACCTTTTCATAACAAATGCCTTCCATTCTATAGTGCTGACACGTCAGAACACCAACTGCACCCTCAGCGTAACTTCGCAAAGTGATTCGGAGTTGACATGTGACATGCCCTACAAACCATTGCTTTTTTCGGATGATTACATTTAGATTGCAATTACAAGAAGCTGCATGTGCCGTAAGCGGAAAAACGCGTTTTGAACCTTGTTTGATTCAACAAACTGTTTCTTTCCGGCATAAACGCCTAGCGGTTAGTTTTTTTTTGCTAACCACATTTACAAACTCCTCCAACAAAGCTCCTTTGAATAATATTTTAATGACGAGAAAAGCTTCGCGGAGATATGCTTTTCGAAAACAATGAGAACAACGGAAAGTTTTAATTCTATCCGATTATTTCTAAATGATATGTAGAAAAGTTTCTGTATTACAATGTCAAGGCACTGTTTTGTAGAAAATCGTGCAGTTAAATATCATGAGCCATAGTTAAACGAACCAAAATCATCTGAGTTCATGTTTTTGTGTAATACCGCGCACAATGCTACTTCTCGTTTGCACAGAAAGAAGTTAACTGCGAAATCATACGCAAGGTCGGTGTCAGAAAAACAGCCAGGGAAGTAAAGGTGGTAGATGAGGGAGTTTCAGCAACAGTCAAATAGAAGTATTTTGTTCATCATAAGATCTTATTTTAGGAATTTGCAAGCTACTGCCCGCGGTTCAAATAACACCCTTTGGGATTTTTCAATCAGGCCTGCCGTATGATGCTACAGAATTTTCGAGACCATAGAGGTACAGTAGAAGGCCGAAAAAATGTGGGGGGGGCTACAGCATTATGTTCGAAAAAGTGTGTTCATGCTCAAAACGTAAATTTTCAAAAAAATTTTAAATTAAAGTAACAAAAGACACATCTATGGCAAGTCTCACCACCTGAATTAACAAGAAAAATTGACAGTTCAGTTTATTTCTGCATCCCGACCAAGCACAGAATACTTCATCAGGAATGCAGGGACACGAAGCGACGGCCGTAGCTGTCATTTAAGTCACTGCCTCCACAAGTTCATGCAAAACAACAAAATACAAATGAAATTCCATAGCAAAAAAACAACAAAAAAAAGCAAATGCAAATATCAACAGGTAAAGTTTGTAATATTGATGTAAGAATCTTTTTCCATGTGTAAAATTATTATTGCTTGAAAGCAAAACAGTGGGAGGGGTACAACTCTTCCTGCACTCCCATTTCTTACGCATATATCATCTAGAGCAGGGCTTCTCAAACGTTTTTGTTTTGTGACCCCATTTTGAAAAATAATTTTCTATGTGACGTGTGACCCCTTGATGATAGCCTAGATGTTAATGATACGTGTAAACGTCCCATTACCAATCTCCAGTGGCATTTTTGTCTGAGGCGCAATTATACTGCACAAATGCACACAATCCATGAAAGTAATTATGCAGTAATGAAAGAACCACGCAATAGAAACAGTAAAGTGAATGAAAAATTGACGAAAAAACAATTCAGCTGCTAAATGTTATTAATCACAACTGATGGGATGGATGCAACTGATGATTTTTGCACAGATCATCCATTCGTAGTAGGACGAAGAAAATTCCTAACATTTTTCACATAGGATCGGTTTTTGGAATTGATGATTATCAATTTGGAGAATGCCGCTTCACACAAACATGTTGTGCAGAAAAACGTATAGATTCAAACGCAGTTTTCTCATTGCAAACCTACTGTACAGTTGCAAAACTTCATTGATGTTAACAAACATATCTTCACCTCTGGTGTGGCTGACCAAAAGACAACAAAAAGCAATTCTTCTTCAATACTTTCTTCGCGAACATACAGCACGTATAGCAGCAGCTGTGCCATATTTGATACATTTGTCATTTCGTGGAGCTGAATTGCAAACTTTGGAATTTTTCTTAAGTAGTGTGGTTAGCTGCTGGAACTGATCATCACTAATTTTAGCAAATGTTCTGCAGACAGTGTCAATAGATAAGGGAATTTTGTGACTTTCCATACTTTTTTCGTGTGCTGTTTGTGACATATCAACAGTTGCTACTATACAGAGATATTGACCAACCGAGAAAGGTTTGTTGGGTTTCGATGTCAAATAACTAGCTTCATAAAACGCGCGCAATTAGCTTTCATTCACAGTTAAATATTTTATGTAAAGTGCTTATGTTTGCTGAAAGCTTCAGAAGTCTTTCAAAATATTTTATTGGTTTGTTGGATTATTTCGCATGTTTGATATCAAAATACCGTTTTTGAAGGGTTTCATGCTTTCCACAGCCAAACTTTCATTACAAATTAAGCAAAAATATTTCTCCACTTCATCATTATCATTACAAACAAATCGATACTGCAAAGATGTTTCATGACATTTTCTTTTTCGTTTATCAAATTTTTCCGTGAGCTTTCAATGTTTCTACACGAGTCTAAACGTAGCCACTGGTTTACAATGAAATCAACACTTTTAGCTTTAACGTTTAGTGTAAAAAATAAATAGATCTGAGCATCGAAATGCCGGCGTATTTCTTTAATTTGAACATAATTCTGCATGACTTACGAAGTTGTGTTTGAAGCTTCCAATTGAGTTCATCAAGTATAATGCCAAGACATTTTATATTACTTCATTTTGATGATTGTATAAAAAGAAAAAAATTTCAGGGTTATTCATGAGCACTAAACTACTTTTGGAACAGCTGATACATGATTTGTCAGCACAAAACCAGTAGACAATTTTTTAAGTTCATCGTTTCTAAGTTTTTGTAGAGTTTTATTGATTTTTCCTGAAACACGAAGATTTATGTCACCAGCTTATTAAAACAATATTAACGTTGGATCTTCTTACAATATTATTTATATATATCAGAAATAGTAAATGTCAAACGACAGATCCTGTCATAAGTGTAGGAGCAAGCAAATATTTGGAGGTGCGAAGGATTTTTACCCGTATTTCTCCAAACTTGCCCGACAAGTTTTTGTACGAGTTTTGTCTGCAACTTTTCTCCGACAAAGATCATGAAGACCTTTTTTGGTGTGACTTCCAAAAAAGGTCTTCATTTGTTTCTCTTAGGTATACCATATTTTTGTAATTGAAAACCGGGCCGCTTCAGAACAACGAACCTTATCAGATAGATGTGGATCATATCTTACCTGGAGTATGTACGGGCCCGCAGCCACGGGGGGCATTCAGGGGCAAAGCTTCTAAAAGTTTTTTGTGTCCAAAAAAATGTTTTAAACATATAATAAAAACAAAAACCTGTCCCCCAAAAATTTATTTTGCCCCCTAAACATTAAAACCTGGCTACGGGCCTGAGTATGTAGCTGTTTTGATTCCTATAGTTAAGACACAAATAAAAACTAAAACAATGCATTTTGCTAAAAAACAAAACAATGTTCAAGCATTTGTAAATTTACACAATCGCCCAATCATACTTTTCCGCAGGCGTAAACAATACTTTCTTCAAGAAGTCTTTGCTCGATTTTATTTGGATGTAAAAATCACGGCAGCAAAAGTCAGTATTAATTTTACAGGTGATAAGGGGTTTCGTATTCTGCTTCTGTTATCAGACCACATGTTATTTGTTATAGAAAAAATTATCTCAACAGAAGCAGATGTACCAGGTGTAGGACTATACTGGCTGACTGAATGCCTAACCGGGATTTTTTGGTGGACTGACTGGGAAAAAGCCCTTTAAACCGGGACTGTCCCGGCTAAAACGAGACGTATGGTATGCCTAGTTTTTCTGCAAACGTTGGTCGCCATATTTTGAAGTCAAACAACGTTCGGCGCCATTTTTGCCCAGATGTTCAGTGATTTTGCCCAATTTTTTATGGATTTTGCCAAGAGTTTTGACCAGGATTGCGGAGTCGTAAGGCGTCGAAGATTTTTGGGTGGAGTCGGATTTTTTGTCCGACTCTGGACGTCCAATTGGTTTATTTTTTAAATTACACTCTTAAATTGGGAATTCCTGTAGAAATGGTAGTTTCTTTTGTTGAAACAGAGGTTTGTTGCTGCGCACCACGATTTCCATTGATTTTAACAGCCAAATTTCATTCCTTCTGTGTTAAGGAGTCGGAAAGGCCAGAGTCGGAAATTTTGGAAAGGCGGAGTCGGAAATCATGAAAAGGTCGGAGTCGGATATTTTACCTGCAACTCCGCAACCATGGTTTTGACAAATCAAAACTTTTGGGGGTGCGCTTGCACTCCTCCACCCCGCCTCCTACATCACTGCATCCTGCAGTAGAGATTCTAACCTTAGCAGGTTTAGACTGGGTTGAGGGCTAGCAATTTTCCGAAATGGCGGTTTCGCCAAACTTCACGCACACAGCGAATGTTTGATAAAAATTATAGAAAGACAAGATAAAAAGACGCTGTGGGTATCATAGAACCACTGTCAATCGGACAACTGCCAACTACCTCCAACACAACGATAGGACAACTCAGAACCGTTGCCAGAAAGTCTACAAAAAGGGGTGCTTGGCATTCTAACATTTAACAAGAACTCCACTGAAATCTGGAGGGGCATGCCCACTAACGTCCCCCGTGGCGACGGGACTGGGACAACTGCCAACCCCATAACAGCTTCTGTGAAGCGTAATTGTAAACAGTTTCTTTGACCTTTGCCAGTTTTCCAGTTGTTCTGGAACCCAGTTCAGGAGATTGGCTGATCACTTCCCTTTAAATGGCTTAAACCAACATATCGCCAAGATAAGCCGGTGCAGCACTACTAACCCCTTTGAAAATGAACTCTTGCGCATGAGCGAAAATGGTGGATTTCGTTGCGTTACTTAACGATGCGGAAATCCGAACTGCGTTCGCGTTAATGGAAGAGCATTTTCGATCGCTACACAAGTATTTCGCATTCTTGTTCTTGCATTACAGCCTGTGATAAAGTGTAATGTGCTTTAGGCCTTTTCATTGCAAGCATCAATCAACTCGCAGCTTTTATGCCCTGAGCTTACTTGTTCCGATAGTATGCGGTCCAGTATTGCGTCCTCGGTGCTCAGCTGTATTCGACGTTCTTTGATTAATATCAAAACAGTACTGTTCACTTGAATGTGCTTGCAATTATATTTCTTTAAGATGTCTTACGTTGAAACGTAGTGAGAACCGAAATGAGCTTTACTTCTCGCCAAACAAATTCAAGCAACGTAAATAACTACTGACAAAATCACCAAAATCCGAATCGCGAGCTTTTTGAAGTATCTTCGCGCGGCAAATTTCGGATGATTTTGAGTTGTCGTTCACTGCTTGGCCTGGAAGCTCTTACAGGGCAGAGCGAACGAAGGAACAAGAACATGAAATTGTGGTTTGGTTTTCGAAACGTGTTTAAAGTGCAAGCAGAAAGAAACAAGTCAAAGCAATGATTCGAAAACGCAATTCGTGAAGAGCCGACGTTGACAACCAAAAGGAAAATAGGCGTGATGACTGAACTTTTCTTCTAATTAACGCAAACGCTAAAAAAAGTGCAGACGACTCTTCTTTTGCGTTGACAATCGAAAGGCTTCTCCCACAAACGCAAATTCGCAAGAAACTTAATCTGGTGCACTTTACCACCCTATTCTGTGCGCGCTGTGTATGCACGAACTCAGCAGGGCCATACTTTCCTGTCGTCAGCGGTGATTAGGCACGTGACCTGACGATCAGGACTGTGGCCAGTGTGATCGATTTGCATACGCACGTACAGTACGGCTGCGTCGGGTCTTGGCAGTTGGTGTGCGAGGATGGGCGACAGGCGCTTGCTTCCGATCGCGGGTGAGTGGCAAGAGGAAACTTTCCTGGAGGTGGTTTGTTCGATAAGGGCGATGACGCGCGAATGCAAACGTGCGACACAAAATAAGGGAACGAAAACACTGAGGAGCATGTTCGTCTCACACTGACGTGAACGCGCCGAACGACCAGCGAATAGATGCGCATAGTGAAACGGTATTTCTTTTTCGCAGACATTTTTTGCTGAATGAGTATCAACAACAGCGGCGACGTTGATTCGATCACAATAACGGACACGTTTTTGTCACCTGACAACTGTTCGAAGTGCTGACCAGAATGTTTTCAATTTCGTGCCAGACAAAGGTTCAAGTATTTGAAACGAGATGGTAGGCGGCGGGCCTGTGGCCAGGTTTCAAGGTTCTGGGGGTTTGGAAAAATACATTCTAGGATGGAAAGATTTTTGCTTTTAACTGAGGGATGGCACTGCCCCCGAATGCCCTCTATTGCTACTGGCCTGGTGGGCATGCGGGCACATGAAGAACTGTTGTGGCATGGGCCGGACAAGCGTAAGTACGATATGCACAGAGAAGCTACACAGATGTAGGAACTCTATCACCGCAGCCCCAACGGTTATTTGGGGTACTTCCGTGAGGAGGTTTGTAGCTGGAGAGGGCCCG
>Ga0210059_1003487_pt1 | contig 25190 bp, 13 predicted proteins | sample Ectturendosymbi2_FD_188042 | JGI IMG/M metagenome (GOLD analysis project Ga0210059, IMG submission 188042) | Ecteinascidia turbinata endosymbiont from Florida, USA - Sample 2 (SPAdes) (version 2) | ecosystem: Host-associated > Tunicates > Ascidians > Unclassified | place: Key West, Florida... | reverse complement strand
CGCACATACCCAAAGCCCCCCCCGCAGAAACGCAAAGCCTCCCTATTGAAAACTTTCTGGCGACGGTTCTGTGTAAAATACGGGAAAAGACAAGATTAACTAGCCTGCACTGTAGCCAAGGCTACAGACATTCAGTGGAGCAAAATGTTGACAGTTTGTGATACCGCGCGTGTTCAAGCTGGGCATGTTCTTTGACTTCAATTATTTTGTAGCATAGTAGTCTTGAGCCATTATGATTTACTTATCAGCTCAATGCATAGCAAAGATTTCAACTACCTTTGACCAGAAATAGACAGACATGTATCTTAATGTATGGGTATCGCCAATTTGTAGCTTGAGCCTATTGGTGTAGCTAGCAAAGTGAGCTTCGCGGGTACTGTACGGCAAGGTGTCAGTTGTTTTCTGTTTTTCAGTGTAACCTGGATAAGTAAATCTCATCTAGGCTAGACTGTGTTAACTTGAGAACGTCGAAATGTGCCTATGAGAGTAGATCTAGTAAGCGAAAGAAAGCAACAGCCAAAGAAGATGCACTACGAGCTGTTACTGAAAAGACGAAACCACTAATCCAGTCTTTAGTGTGCCAGAAGGGTCTGGAGATTCTACAGCACGAATATATTAAAACTGTGTTAGCAGGGTTTTAAATAAATTACAGATTTTGTGAATCGTTAGAATAAGTATAAGATCTTATCAAAATGCGAACAAAGTACATATTTAAATCAAATAGCTTCTTAATTTCGTGATTTTCCAATATTTCTACACTGTTTGCAGGTTGTCTATAGAAAGAAATCCTTTCTCAGCAAAGAATCAGACATTGAGATCTTACGGAGTACCAGTATATATTTCGTCTACGAAGTAGGCATCATCAGCTCTTATTCAAATAGAACTTTTTCCAGGTTTATTGTCAAATCTTGCTGAGAAGTGCGACATGCTTAGAAGAATTCTACTTCTACCAAAAAATGTTAATGATTTTTTACTTTAAAATTTTGAATTTTGCGAGTTCGCGAGAATGAGATTTCACTGCCCAAAGGTGCCCAAATGGTCAGGTGGCCAGATTTCACTGCCCAAAGGTGCCCAAATGGTCAGGTGGCCAAATCTAAGGTGCCCAAATGGTCAGGTGGCACTGCGCAGTTGCGCACCTTAGAGGGAACATTGTTCACCGCTGCCTTTTCCGTTAGTTTCATTGTGACTATTTTTGTTTTTCCGGATATCGAGATAGTTCAGAAGAAAGTAATATGTTTATGAATTGGAACAACTTGTCCAGTGAACGTAGCGAGAACGTGTAGTGCTAATTTGTATGAAATTTATCGCGATTCTTTCAGAACGGGCCTCCACTTTAAAACAGCTGAGGGCCCCAAATGAAAATATGGGTCTGCGTGTTGCATATTCAGTATTAGTTGCAGGTTTTCTATTTTATGGTATGTAGATTGCAAGGCCAGTAAAAGTTGTATCTGCATATGCAGCAGGTTTTCAAGGTGTTTTAGGGACCCGATTCGGGTCCCAACAATCAGAGAAAATTATCATCGAGTCCCTATAGAATCAGAGAAATCGGGTCCCCGCAAGGCCATACCGGGTACCTAACATTTTTCTTAAAAAAATTCTGATATACAGTAATAGGTAGACTATCACCGTTTTCTTCATTTTAAAGCTTAAGAACAAAGAAGATGCAAAGAAAAATTGATCAATATTGGAGGAGAAAAGAGAGTAGCAAAGAAACATTGACTGCAACAACAAGTAAAGTTCAAATAAATGTGAGTGATGTTGGCACCAAACTATAGCACAATCAGTGACCCCCTATCAACGCAACAAGAACAAGCTGATTCCATTTTATTTCAATAAGCTAGTTCAACTATTTATCCATTAATATGGAATAAACAACAATATGAGGATTTTCAACGCAAAAAGAGTTGGATGTACTCAATGCTATTACAGTAACGCAAAAATAGGATGTACTTCTTGTCATGAGTAAATAATTTGGGAATGAGAGTATCCTGTGGTGTTATTATTTCGGCTTGATGGGCAGAGGTCAATGTCACTTCTTCTGGCAGCACAAGAAAGGCCCAGTTATGATCGTTGCGCAAAAAAATCAGCGAGCACAAAAACTATCAAACATATGAAGAAACTATCAATATTCTTGAAATAGCAATGAAAGACGTTCTGAAAACTCGAGCAGTGGACTGAAAGACCATTTGCTCACTTTGTGCATTCACGTATTGCCAAACATGAATACACAAAGTGAACAAACTCTTTTTCAATCCACTGCTCGAGTTTCCAGAACAGCATATTATATGGAAATATATAACAAACCTTTCACAAACTTTGAAAGTTTAATTGATTTTCAGGAAGGTAATTCCATAGACATGGGGCGTGTCTTACAAAGTACAACTCTTGCCGTTGATACAATAGGTCGTGTGTCTTCACAGATGAAAAAAAAATTTAAACTAAAACCTTTGAGAGGAGGAGCAAGATAAATGTTCTAGCCAACGAATCTACCCGCGTTGGTGACAAATCAACTTTAATCATTTTTGGAAAAAGCTAGCGTTGATGGCGAAGCGGCACCTTTTACCTTTCCACACTGGATTTGGTTGAATTGGAGACCATGTGTGCTTCTCATGTTAAAGACGCATTTTGGGACTGTTTCTTGAAGAAGCAATGTCATTTCAGGATGTACAATTGCGAGAAGGTAGAGGCCCAATCATCAACAAGCTCAGTTCACTCGAGTTGTAGCTGACTACATGAAATAATTAAGGCTCTCCACTACGGTATCAAACAGAGCAGGCGCGCAATCACGGGGGGCCATTTGGGCATTTCCCCCCCAAAAAAAATTCAAAACTTTGCACTGCAATTTTGGCATTTGCAGAAACGTTCAAAGAATAAAGATTAAATTTTTGGTGTTCTAACCATTTAGAAAAGGCTTATTTGATTTTATATTTGTCCGACTGGTTAATTATCTCCTTACAAGATTTATCTTGAGTCAAGCCATCTGATCGAAATTTCGTAAATTATTGCTATTTAACCACAAATACGCTGGAATTACCAAAACTTGGGAGTTAATTGCACATGTTGGTATTTCTGAGGCATATTTATCCTTTTGTTCATGTACCACTCTGAAAATTTTCAGAAATGCAGTGTGTGTGTACGTTTGCTTTTGTATCTTGCCTATATTTTCTGAGGACGACAGTTTGCACAGACTTTCGAAACGTCAATAATAAATACTGCATTGTTGTCACACCAGTGGAGCAAAGCTTGCAGCCAGTCGACTATGCATGGTGACAGAAACTGCACACTATGACAGAAACAACACACATTGTGTTAGCTTAAAGTTTGCCTAGGCCCTAGGGTTAATGTAAGCTACTTATGAAGAATTTTTGCATTTTTTAAAATTTATTAGAAATGCTTTTTCCAACACTTGCCTTGTATTCGACATAGCAGTGCAAGTTTGCGATTGCATTCAGTGGTGCTTAGGTGTCTCCAGTGAACAATAACGCTAGGTCATATATTTAACGATATTCAGTCCCGTCGCCACGGAGGGAGCTTTGGTGGGTTTAGCCACCAAAACAAAGCTCCAAGCCCCGTTAATTGAAATATAAAACACTAAATCAGTGCAATTTTTGTCAATTTTTAGAATGTCAAACACTTCTGCACAAACGTAAAGCCCACCTATTGAAGACTATCTGGCGACGGTTTTGACGATATTCACAAGCCTATGTTGGATTTGATAGGGTAAATCACATCAAATTAATGTTCATTACAACGGGAAGTCACCATGTAGGTGAGACATTTATGTTTGACACCCTCCTTTTTCATTGGTCCTGTATTGGCTTCCCCACTTTTTTAAATCTAGAATCGCCACTGCTCCGGAGCAGGAGCCACATAACAATCACGAGCTTCGGAGCGGGAGCCACGTTCATGAAAAAAGAGCTCCGGAGCCGAAGCTGTATCATTTTTACGACGGCTCCGCAGCCCTGCAGTTGGAAGCAAGCAAATTGGAAACATCTTGCTCTCGAGTTATTGCCACCAATAAAAGTGTTAGGGTCAAAGGTGGTTGAGGTTGTTTCGGTACATCAGTTTTGAAAGGTGAAATATCTATCGCTGCAGTGCCAGCAATGTCTTGACAATTAATTGCAAAGTCTGCAATGCAGATGCTAACGGCATTTCACTTCTCTATTTTTTGCACAAGATTTCATCATTTTCCACGTGTGATTTAAGCTTCCGAAACTGGCTTATCCCAACCACGGTATAACTCCAATAAGAAAACCGATATCTTATATAGTGGGAACACACATGCCATGGATCTAGCAAACTTACTTAAAAAATTCCATATTCGATTCAGCCTCAGTCGTCCAAAACCACATCAAATTCGCCTGAAGGTTTCTAAAGTACAAAACACAAATGTTCAGTTATCAATAGATCCTCAAAAATATGTTTCACAACGGTCTAAATTTTGTTTTATTTACATTCAAACATGACACAACCATACCAAGCGAAGAGTGACAGAATTTATTTAGTAACCACATATATGCTAAACTTACATTCGCCCCTGTGCTAAGACATAGATTAAATGCTATCGATTTTTGAATGTGAACGTCACTTGAGGGCTTTTGTAACACCGAAATTTGAATACTACAAATGTGCACAAGAACAAGAACTGTTTTCAGACTGCTCAGCTTTAATATTTTTACACTATTTACGACAAAACATACCCCTTTTTCCTCTGCGTCTACGAAATAACTTACAAATTACACGAAACTAGAGAAGCATTACAATTGAAAAAATTATATCCTTTGTATTTCAACACGATAACAGGAAATGGTGCAAATGCTATTGAAAATATCTTTTCAAAAACAGATTTCATTTCAATTTCAAAAAATGTCACCTCTTAATTAGAAACGAAAAATGCTAAAGAAAAATAATTTGACATGCTAGCAGGTTCTCATTATTTATAACTAAGACTGTTATGTAACCTGCAACAAGCTTGACGATAAATTGAACACTTTTAACACAGTAACGGTAATCATTATTTTTAATACGTAACACACGTAACAATTCAGACTTCCATGCAGGTACATGGCCAAGAGGAAATGTTCACGGGACATCATCAAGTGGGATGGAGTTCGAACCCCGGTAAAGGGTGGTTGAAAAATAATTTCACATGCCAGCAGGTTCTCACTGTTTATCACTAAGATCGATATGCAACCTGCAAAAAGCTTGACTAGAAATTGTACACTTTTGACACAGTAAGGGTAATCTTTATTCAATACATAACACGCGTAAGAATTGAGACTTCCGTGCAGGCACATGGCCAAGAGGGAATGTTCATGGGACACAATCAAGTGGGATGGAGTCCCCGGTGAGTGTAGGTAGTGTGGTAGTGCCCGAGCTAGCCATAATACAATTTTTCACAACAGTCGCTATCCAAAATACGTTGATCAGGTTAAGTTTGAATTCTGGACGTTTACAACTAGGCACATAGGCTAGCTTCACGTTCAACACTCCAAGCAATGAATGGCGACGCTTTATGCTCAAACCTCAAATATTTTCTTACCTCACAAGCATACAAGAAATGACCCTGTGGTGTTATTCTAGTTAACAGCTGCAGGTGCTGCTCTGCCTATAAATTACAGGACAAAACAGAATAGCCTATGGATTGATAAAACTACACTGATTTCTAGTGTTTCACATTTCAATTTGAGGGTTGAAACTTTGTTAGGGGAGATAAGCCCATAAAGGTCCCCCCCTGGCGACGGGCCTGAATTTGGGGCCCCTGTGTCGCTTGGAGGAAAACTTGGGATATTTGTCTGATACGGATAATCGCATATTCCGGTTAAACACATGCAAAAAATCTTGTCAATTGGTTATGGGATTAACTGGAATCGTCTGTATTAACACCCGAAGTCACCGCAAAACTCTCCGAGAAATTTTTTAAAAAACGCCAAAAACAAAAACCCCGCCTGCTAAAAATCAAAAGAGTACTAAATACCGAAATACAAGCTAACAGCAGAGTCCATTTTTTACATTTAGCCTACCAGGGATCCCGGTTTCCAAACCCTGGCATTTGTGACGACTGCAAATCGACATTTTCGATACAGCAAAGAACTTTTGACTCGTTTTTCTACCTAGGACCCGAAATTTATGATCGGTACTGAACTTTCCTCTTACGTGGTTGACAGCCGCAGAAGCCAAAGATGTCTTGTTTCTATCTGGCAACAAAGCCGCAGTGAAAATACCCTACTTGCAAGCAACCAACTTTTTCCATGCTTTTTACATCTGAATACTTTTTCGCTAACGACCATGAGGCATACAACTACATCAAAACAGCCACTATAGGCCACATTAGAATCAGGACGTCACGGACGAAATTGCTTTAGCGAAGAACCTATTCCGCAAATAGACGTGACATTGTAACATTTGAGGCAATGCTGAGCATTATTTCAATGATTACGGGTTAATACCAAACAATCTCTAGTCTTCAACTTGCAAACTTTCAAAGAATAAAGATTAAATTTTTGGTGTTCTAACCATTTGGAAATAGCTTATTTGATATTTTCTTTGTCCGACTGGTTAATTATCTCCTTACAAGATTCATCTTGAAACACGCCATCTGATCGAAATTTCGTAAATTATTGCTATTTAACCACAAATACGCTGGAATTATCAAAACTTGGGAGACAATTTCACATGTTGGTATTTCTGAGGCATTTTTTATCCTTTTGTTCATGTACCACTCTGAAATTTTTCAGAAATGCAGTGTGTGTTTATGTTTGCTTTTGTTTCTTGCCAATCTTCTGAGGACGACAGTTTGCACAGACTTTCGAAACGTCAATAATAAATACTGCATTGTTGTCACACCAGTGGAGCAAAGCTTGCAGCCAGTCGACTATGCATGGTGACAGGAAATGCACACTATGACAGAAACAACACACATTATGTTAGCTTTACGTTTGCCTGGGTAAGCTACTTTTGAAGAATGTTTGCGTTTTATGTTCAGTGCTTAACCGTTGCTAGGGTTTCACAGCCAAGCTCTAAAGTTGCAAGGGAAATTTGAATTTCACAAGGGCCTCAAAGTTATTAAGTGTTATGTAAGTAGCTGTGGCAAAAGTGCCGAAGCTCACCCACAACGAGCCTGGCCCAAATATTCGTAATAAAATTCAAGTTGCATTCCTGCCTGCATTCCTTTCAAGAGTATTTCAGTTGGCAGACGAAGTCTCGTATCTACGATGGATACAATAGCATCAGTGATTAAAAATATATCCTGACATTCATACCAGTCTCTTGTATCTAACAACTTCACCACACGCAATATCGTCGGCAGAAATTATCTCCCAGCAAATATATTCAACCGAAGTTTTAAAAATCTAGATCAGGGGAGGGAACCTATTTACTATCACTGGCCGCATGAATTGTGCATCATCGCTGGCGGGGCGCAAAATCAGTTAAGTTTATCCTAAAATTCTTCCTTTCTCTAACTATGAGGAAGAGTGGCTTCTTATGACTTAGTATCCAAGTACCTGCTTATCATGGAGCTTCGTTTTGACGCAATTTTGCACTCTAATTGAGTAACGAAAATTCTGATGCGGACCATATCCAGTGTTCACGCTGGCCGCAGGTTCCCCACCCCTCTTGAGGAATTTGCTAAAACAAGACGAAAACTTAGGTTTACTAGCAGCCTAAACATCTGACACACTAAAGCCAGAACTTCACTTGCTGAGTACGGAACCAAGTGTTCATAAAAGGCTACTAATTTTTACTCCCTCCTCATCGTTCGGTCTGCATCTTAATTAAAACCGAAAAGTTCTCATTTTCGGAAATGCTGCGAAGAGAACGGTTTTCGAAAAAGTTGTGCTACGGTTGAATAAGCACGATGGCGTCATCGAATGAAATTTCACGAAAATTGCCCCCTCCCCGAAAATGAAGAGCTGGTTGCGCCCCTGAAACGGAGCATAGGCTAAAGTTGTTGCAACTCGCCAAGTGATGTAGAAAAACCTTGTTAGTCAAATGGTTGTTTTGAATCCACACAATTAAGTACATGAAAATCCTCGATTTGGCAAAGACGAAGTAAAAAGTTCATGTAAGACTTTTCATCTCAATAACTAAGAAATCCATCGTGGTTTTATTGAATACAAGGCAAGTGTTAGCAGTTGGCACTCCATCACCAAGCAATGCCGACTGTGAGCGAGGGTTTAGCGCAATTAACAATATCATTGTATAAACGATAGAAGAGGTCTGATAATTACAAGAAATGCCGCCAACTTGCCATTTATCAGCACTGTGGGATCTCCGAGCAATCCATACGTCAAAACATGGCTTGTAAAAGCAAGAGCTCACTCAGCAAGTGGCATGGCTAGCCAAAAGCAAGCGGAAAGAGGATAATTGTCATGAACCTTTGTGGTAAGCTTTAAGATAATTTTCTACATTTGTGCTGTTGTGTTGTGGTATTTATCCTCTTAACGCGCGGAAAAACGGTAGAGGTGTTACATTTAGACGTCTCAAGTTGCACTGCCTGACCCACTTTCGGAGATAGTGCAAGTTGCTGTACGTAGCCTATAACGCTTTTTGGTTGAATTTTTAATGGTTGTTTTCAAAATGTACAGTAGATTTTTTGTGGTTTTGAAATGTACAGTAGCCTACAGGGTGGACAAAAGTAGAAGTGCTTTTGATTGCTTTTTTACAATTAGGCTATGGCTAAAATTTCGAGACGGTATATTGACAAATACTGGGTCGTTCCGGTAAGAAAATTATTCTACTTTCATCACTGGTGCTCACATATGAGAAAGCAAATTTGCCAGAAAATGCAACATTGGCAAAGCAATACCAAGTGGTTTCATTCACTTCTATTGCCACTGAGTGGTTCTTCCAGTGGTGGAGTCTCGATACTTGGTCTCGGTCTCCAGACCCGTTTTCTGGTGTCTCGGTCTCAGTCTCAAAGGTCTCAGGTCTCGTCTCGGTCTCGAAGGATTTCGGTCTCGGTCTCGAGCTCTTCGTCTCGAGACTTTGCATAAGTTATTTTTTGTGAAGTTTTGCAAGAAGAAGTTCCTTATAAAAACGGTTTTAAAAAATGATTGTTCAAAATTTAGCCTTTCAAAGAGGTCAGTGGCTAAGCTTTCTTTGTTGTTATGTTGTTTGCGAGATGAAGAAAACAATTTGCTCTCTACCCATTTAAAATTTATACTGAATTCAAAGAAAAATGTGCATCTATCAAAGAAACCCCAGCGCGTAATCTCTGCAACGAGAGGTTGGGAGTAGGCTACTTTGCTAAGGACTATCTTTGAACTGTTTTTCCAAGAGTTTTGTTATGAAACCCATAGTCTTATTCAAAAGAGGTGGGAGAGTGCCAAAAGTTTCTTTTTTGAGAAGCCAAACAAAACCTTTTTTTCGAAGTGCTTTTCAAAGTACTCTGTTGAAACACGCTGGTGAAGCTTTTTTTGTTCTGCGTAATGCAGACTTTTTAAGTTAAAAAATGCCTCGGAACTCTCCTGAGGAAAAGTTTTGCTTATAAGAGTTTTATACAGAAAGCAAACAATGCGTCATTGCTGATCAGTCACTTTGAAGTACCTACTGCTATAGGCTTTATGCGTTTTCTAACCGACATGCGGTGTTGCGAAAACTACAACTGTGTCAGCAAAAACGGAAATTTGGAACAGTTGTGAATATCAGTTTAACGTAAAAATATAGAAATTATGAAAAACTTGAAAATATGAAAACTTGACAATAAAAAATAGCGAATCTAGGAATTATACACTGAGCCATAAAATCAGCAGGAAGGTGCTACACTATTTCACTGCTGGTCAACTGCACCGGTAATCCGGAACTTCGCTCATTCTGCTACTGCATTCTGCATCCCAACAACGCCTGTCAAAAACGTTTAATACTTTCTTTTTATCAGAGAAAGAAAAAATCTTCAATACGAAGGCAATGGTTACCTGAAAAAGATCTGCCGCTGTTGTAAAAAAAAACTGACAAACTACGAGCACCTTGCTCTAAGTAAGACAAAAAAGCAAACGCAAGTTGTTTCAGGGCTTCCTTAGCCCTGTGCAGTTTGTTGTTGCCATAAAAAACACATCGAATCCACGGTGCCAACTGATTCACATGTAATGACAAAAAATAAAACTTTCCCGCTGAACCACAGTCTAGCATATGCCAGCTATGCTATTTATTTAGCCATGCATACATGCATATGTAAAGAAGGCAGACAAATAGGAAAAGTAATGACGAGAAGGGTGGCTAACAAGTAAAGAAAGCAAGATCCATTATCGAGAATTGAAAACAAGACCCCTTTCAGTTTGTGAGTATTTGATTGTGATGTTCAAGATGCTTTACTATTCCTTATTGTTATAATAAGCATGACACATGATTTTCTCTCATTTTACATTGTTGTAAGCAAATGTGAGGAGTGGAAAGGGGAAGCATTTTTATGGTCGGCCGCCGGCGACATTAACATCGCTACACCACTGCAGTTGAGCATGCGGTGGGATATTACATCGCTGGTTCAAAGTGCAAACCTAATTTGTGCCAAAAACGTCTATTACTCTAATAGGTCTAAAAATGTTTTTCTTTGTGTCAACAGCAAAATCACGAGCAACATTTTAAAAACTTGTTTTGGACAGAGTGAGCAAGTTTGGATGAATGAAAAATTAATAACAAATTTTGCTTTTTGAAATTCAAAGTAGTGTTTTCGTTTTTCCAATCTCTAAATTTATCACCTCTTAATTCTAAATCTTTGGAGAATTCTTAATCAATTACTTGTCGTGTGAGGATAAAAGTAATTAGGATAGGTGTAGGTAACGTTACAAACAATGGCAAAGCTTTGTTAGCGAAAATACACGAAATATGTTGCGAAGAAATTTGAGTGTCAGTGCAGATACCCAGTGTTGAAATGAAAAGAATGTAGTGAAACCGGTGAGTGGTAGATAGTAAACAATTTTAAAAATTTTGTTACTTCTTTGGCAAATGATACAAACGACGAAACTCCTTGCAAAAAACTTGAATGATGGATAGCAACCTTTCCTGTGGAGTTACTACTTTACCGTGCTTATTTGACCAGTGCTGCTGGGGCTGTATACACTCACCTACATCGACTGTGCTTGTTTTAAAATAAAAAGTAATGATTCGCCTCATCTCCACTTTCTCAAATAACATAGGCCTACTGTACACGACGAAATTGCGTGGTCGCTAGTGAGACTTAGCAATTTGTTGTGCTTTAGGTTTAACCTTACGCTAATACATGGGTTCGCCTTTTAGCAGCTAAATCAAGGGGGACGCTTATGAGTCTAGGCTCACGTAGTCTCCCTAAACCTTCTGACTACATTTTTATATAGTTTTACTCACCACACATGGAAGTCAGTTTAAGTATAAGTTTATTCGCGTATGTTACAGTAAAAGTACGAGAGTACTCACCAATTACATTTCCTTGTAACTTGTAATAGAATTTCTCTCTTTTTCTCGATCTCTCGATCCATTCCAACAGACCAGCAAGAGGACGGCCAGCAACCAGCAACATAACAGGTAGTTTCCATCTAATAGGAGTTACCTTTACCTAACTCATTACGGCAACTGAATGCCTCCCTACGGAGAACAAGGCTTTTATGGAGAACAAGGTTAATAAACAGTCTGTCAGCGGTTATAAGGAACAAGCCAATTTATAAAACTGTTCGTTAAGGGGTGTCCCGAACAAACCGTTTTGTAAAACAGAGTGACAGGGAGTGCTTATACTAACGCCATTTTAACGAGACAGGGTGACAGGGATTCGCCTTAGGATTGAACAAGGCAATAAATTGCCTTTTGACAATATCAATCCAGAGGACGGAATGGCGTGGCAGAATTCCACTAGGACTGAGCAAGGCAACAAGCTGCCTTTTGACAATATCAGTCCATGTGGCAGGAGCGTGTGTAGGGATCGAGCAAGGCAATAAATTGCATTTTGACAATATCGATCCACAAGACTGTCGGCAGAGTTCCACTAGGACTGAGCAAGGCATCGGCATTTTGACAATATCAGTCCATGTGGCAGCGAGTAATTTGCACAAGCCAAATTTGTGGTCCTGAACGTCATAGGTTCCCCCGGACAAGCCACTAATGTTGACTAAAAGACAGATCATTGAGAACTGTTTCTAGTCTGAGAACTCAAGCTACTAAGCGGATGATGCAACCATCAATCGGCAAAGTAGCACTCACAAACCATCCGTAGAGCTAAGGCGGCAGAGCCTCGAATTTACTTCAATGGCTAAACCATTCAAAATGGTGTAGACCAAGGAAGGAGAGTAGTGCCGTCAGGAAAGGACTAGCCTTTCAGGTGATGCTAGCACCACTCTGCCCTGGACGTGCAAATCTAGCCCTTTTTATAGGAAAAAGTCACGCCTTGGGCGTATGCCTTTACTTAGTTAATTTAACAATCGTTTCCTAGGTAACGTGCATGATCAGAACATGATTGTTACATACTTTCACAGGGAAAGTCCCCGTATTTCACCTAAAGGTGTTTGCACTTCCTGTGTTGCTAAGCAACATTGTCATGCTTGTTTACAAGCTTTCAGTTCAGTCGCTTTAGCAGTCTGTACTTGTCTCCGGCGCTTTCCATAGTTCATTGTTTCCGGATTTCTTTGGTTGAGACTGCTGTATCTCCAGCCCTCCAGCAACTGAACAGCCTAGCAGCTATTCAGTAACCCCTCAATTAGTCTCCAATTCGCCTTTCAAGTTCGGTTGTTGTAACTTTAAGTTCTTTTACATGTAGTAAACAATGTAATTGTTCTGCTACACTACTTCAATACTAGGTAGGAGACCAGAACATGGGAGCTTCATCAGGGCATCACCTCCTGTCCTTACACAGAAGCGTTGCTATTGTTTTGTAACGGACAAAACAATCAAAATTTTTCTGAGTCAAAACAAGTTTATCGAAACATGGCAACGGGAAACACCTCGAATATTCAATTGGTTCACCGACACTTTTCGAGTGAAAAATGCGAAGACCCTCTAAACGCTGCCAACATTTTCAAATGTCCATGCGTTTCTTCATGGAATTTGTAAATAAGGCCACAGGTTTGAGGTTGTAAATTCCTAAGAGGAAAGTGAAAATGAACGTTTGCAGTATTTGGCCGTTTGCACAAATTTCGGATGATTTTTATTATCTTGACATTTGGCAATGCACCAGATATTTTGTTGCAGCATTATTCAAGGAGTTAGCTTAATTACCATCAGACAAATGTGAGGTCTCGACTCTCGAGTCTCGAACTTCCAGGTCTCGGTCTCGAACTTCCAGGTATCGGTTTCGGTCTCGGCTTTTATGACAAAGTCTCGGTCTCGGTCTAGTCTCGAAATTTGAGCGAGGTCTCGGTCTCGGTCTCGAAGGTTACGGTCTCGACTACATCACTGGGTTCTTGTAACTCAAAAAATATGTGAAGGTTATACCAATATTGTTGGGCGGCTCGTAGCGGCTCGGTGAAATCCAACCGCTGAAAATATCGTCAGCGGCCCGTTCGCTCAACCTCAGTGGTCCGCCTAAAACCGGACCATTCGCGGCCCGTGCCATCTCTACGCACTTCCTTTCTTGGTCATTTGGTGACGTTTGATGATTGGTTTGTTACCAGTGGAAGAGATGGCACGGATCAGGACTGGATCGGACTGGATCAGGACTGAAGCAAATTTTGGCCGGAACAGGGCTGGATCGGACTGCAGTTTTTTTGAAAATTAGTGGATCAGGATCAGGACTGGATGGGACTGAGAAAAGTTTTGTTGTTTTAATGTGATTATTATGAACATACCAAAAATTTAATTGTGATCCAATTTCACAGATTTGCTAAATGGTAGTGTGTATTTTGCCATTAATAACAAAAGCTCCTCTGAGACTATTTTGCAATTCGAATAGCAAACGCTCAATTGAGACTATTTTGCATTTCGAACTGTATCCACCTTTGTCCACATACAACGTTGAGTTCTAGTAGCAACGTGAAGATAGTTGCGTGGTTAGTGTCTATGCCTGTTGTGTGAATGTTCGTTGGTTCTGTTCACACCATTTCTATGACATAGCTAGTGAGATTACACATTTGATAGGAATTATTTTTATCTACTTTTTCAAAAAGCTTAGGTTTAGGGCAGTGATTGTCACATTGATGGTTGTTTGCCTTTTTTCTAGGGGTAGCAAGAGCTTCTGATAAATATATTCATAATTTCTTCCGTATTTTATATTTCGTCCATTAAATCACTTTTTGGCGTAGACAAAATAATAGGATTACCTGCCAGAAGTCCAGTCAAAAATTTTCTTCGAGAAAATTCAGTCAATGACGTCGTCAGTCACTGACGTCGTCTGAGTCCGACTGTTTCTTCTGTCGATTTTCTAACAGGTGAAAATTGATACAAAGCACCAGCAAAAAATCTGAGCAAGTTTGTTTCGGTTGAGGCCATGGCCTCTGCTTCTTCGGCTTCATTCTGGCTGCGCTACTGTTACCTGGCAAAAACGACAGCCTACTTTTTTATTCAAAATTGTTTTAAAAGCGTGATTAATGGCCCTTACAGTAGGCTAATGTTGCGTTCGGCAGCACAAGACTAACTTTGTGACCTAAGAATGTCCTGTGCTTGTAAATTAGATAGGCTACATTATGTGATTGCAAAATGGGTCGCTGCTTGATAAAGGTTGAAAACCACTGGTACAGGGTTTACGTTTAGGGTGTACGTTTAAGTTTCAGTTTAGAGCTTACGTATAGGATTTTGGTTGAGGGATTAAGTTTTGGGTTTAGGTTTTAGGTTCAGCTTTTGGGTTGAGGTTTGGGTTTAGGTTTTGGGTTTGTTTTGGGTTTAGGTTTTGGGTTTGGTTTTAGGTTTAGGGTTTTAGATGATGTTGTTGTGACAAGAACCTCATGCCAATCCAAGTGCATCATCCTTGGTACTTGGCCAATCCAACCAATCGGATTCTCCTAATGGCAAAACAACTCCATCTGCGCATTTGCCTCTGATGGCAAAATAGACACTGGCTGGTTAAATTTTGGAAATGCCAAAAGGCTGTCCCTACTTTGCCTCATGAGGCAAAAGCACTGCTGGAACTATTTTGCTTTCAACCAATCGTATTTGGATGAAGGCAAAATAGCTCCAGCATTGATTTTGCCTCATGAGTCAAAATACATGATTTCAAACGGGCGGATCAGGATTGGATCGGACTGATGATTTTCAAAAATTTTGCGGATCAGGACTGGATCGGATTAATTTTATCGGATCAAGACTGGACTCGGACTGAAAAATTTCACAGTCCGCTCATCTCTGACCGGTGGTGTAGAGGATTCGGATTTTAGAGTACAATCCGTCCGGATATTGGGAATTTTTTGGATTTGGATTGGATTGGATTGGATATCGTTTTCTCTTCAACAGGATCCGCAACCGGATTATCCGAATAAAATGAATCGTGACCATAGAAAAATCTTGAAATGGTTCAATTGGATTATTATTTTTATGGAGAAAAAATACTATATTTCCAAATGAAATTGGTTAAAATTTATTTTCAAGTATTCTCTCGGTTCAATGCAATATTCCTGCCGCTCGGGATCCTAACTTTCAGGCTGTGGAAGTGGACATCTCAACTTTCAAGCAGGGTTGCCATGTTCGATGTTGGTCCTTTTGGGGGCAAATTTCAGAAATTTGATCCCAAATAACACTTGCTGGCCCCAAAATTTTGGTTTAGCCCTTTGGCTGTTTTTTGGCCCTTAGTTTTCCAGGATAGGCTGGCCCCTTGCAGGAATTAGATCAGACCACCCTGTGTTAGTGTGTGTCCTGTCTGAGAAACCATACCATGTTTTTTCACTTTTTTGACTATGTAATTCATTGCAGATTTTCACCAAATTCTTATATTTTGAAGGTTTTTGATTACAAAATTTTGTTAGGACTTTTAGAGTTTCTGAGTTATGTGAAAGTAAGGTCATCAGAATACCTGTTACTTGCTGCAGTTATTACTATTAGTTAACTTAAACTTGTACTTGTCGATAGCACTAGCAGTTAGAACTGTTAGGCCTACATTACCTAACTTACTCACTGTTTTTCTGGTGGTGCACGCGTTTGTTGGTTTTGTTCAGAGTGTTGTTGCGTTAGCACTTATCGAAGGATGGTAAATTTATCTCAGTTGAGTTTAGGGCTGCACATGGAAATTAAGTTGTTATCTTACGATCTTTCATCACGTACTTGCTGTGCTGTTCCGCTACAATTGTGATTGAGGAACATGGCTATTTAATAAGGGTTCCCTGTAAAAGGCAGCGCTCCATAAATAGCGGAGCTTTAATGACGTGACTGGAGTGGAAAAGTTGTATTGCAGAAGCAAAAAAAGGAAAAAAAGTGAAGGAAAAATGTTGCATCATTGCAACTTAACATGCGGTTCCCCCAAACATGGAATGCATGGAAGTTTGCGTTGTTTAAAAATTGTATACATTCACAACTGTTGAAACCTATTTTTATATCCCCGAACTGTTGTGAAACTCAGATGATAAAAATTATCAAACTTCAAAATAGGCTTTTTTTCCACAGGCTAGTGTAATATTACCTTTTGCAGTAAAATTATTTTTGCTACCGTTTAGTTACCATTACTCAACTCAAAATATCGGTTTTAACGACTCTGGTTTGGTTACGTGATTAGATTAAACCTCTGCAACGAAGCTCCGCTTTTTACGGAGCTCTGCCTTTTTTAATAAGTTGCTAAGTATGGGTTCATGTGACTTGTAACTGCTGCAAAATTTGGAAAAAATGGTTGCCATTTTATGGCCCCATGTCTTCGAATTTGGCTCTTTCTGTACTAGATTAAATCTAGTGCAGAAAGAGCCAAATTCAAAGACGATTTGGCCCCTTGGCAAAAAGTAGATTTGTCAACCCTGCTTTCAAGCAACATGCTCTGTAATTTGGAACTGTGTGAAGATAAAATGATTCTATTATTTTGTTATGACGCAGCCAATCGTTGTTCAGACGAATGTTGTTTCACTGAAATGCATTTGCTAGTAGATCATAGTAAAATAATGGTGTATATATAGAGCATTACTAAAACGTTTTTTTCAGCGTTGAAGTTGAACCAAGCAGCCTACCAGTTTCTGTCTAAACAGCTGAGCATATAGCTGACTCGAAGTGGCTTTACCTAAAAATTATGTAATGAGCATGGTGAAAATGTATTGACTTCTTGAAATTGGAAGTCAGTTTTGAAAGAGGTTGAAAAGAAAAAGAGATTTAGGTTAACACTGAATAAGTGATTCATTGCATTGCTAAATAATGAACATTATGGACATGAAATTTTTGTGCTCTCTTTCTCACCATTGAATTAGCACACAGTATAATAGCTGTTGTTATTGCAAGTAGTCCAGCAGGTACACACATTTAGGCTAGTTGTAGCATTAAGCTATTGTTTGATTTGGATATCCAGTAGAGCATATGAGAATTGCGCACAACTGTAACATCCAGTACAATTTAGAAAAAGATTTGTGCATTTCTTGTGAACATCTTGCCTATCATGATCCGATAATGGTGGGTAGTTAGCTATGGCATTTAAGACAAAATATGTTCGTTGGTAGTGTCTACTTTGCTTCATCAGGCAAAAACACTTCTGGAGATCTCTGCCTTTAGCTGAACATGAATTGGTGCAAATGGTGATATGAGAAGTTCAGAATGCATGACCTGCTTAGCTAACCATCACCATGACGTCTATAACAGCTCAGTTTAATGGACAAGTGCTGTCATCGTTTCAGTGCGGACAAGCTTTAAGTGACTTGTTCTTGTCTGCAATGTGTGAACTGTAGGCTAAACCTAACACTTACCTCAGTCTCAAACCTTAGCCTTGTCTTTTGTGTATCATAGCCTACTTGTCATATGACCACTTCAACAACTTTTGTCTGACAAGAGGCAAAATAGCCACAGTTCTTGCCTCGTGAGGCAAACTAGACAATACTAATTATATTGGCTAATGTGCAATTGATGAGCGGTTTCGGATTTGGCTTGGATATCGGAGTCCATAGATTGAATATGGAGTCGATGAAAAAATTTCGGATTGGATCAGGATTGCAAAATTTCCATATCTGTACACCACTGTTTGTTACTGTTAGAGAGAGAAGTTATGGGTGCCCTGTAAAAGACGAGCTCCGTAAACAGCGGAGCTTGGTTGCGGAGGCTTGATCACGTAACCGGGAGTGGCTAAAACCTATATTTTGCGTTTAGCAATGAGAACTAAACGGTAGTAAAAATAATTTTACTGCAAATGCTGATATTGCACTACGGTAAAACAAGTCGATTCTTATGTTTGATAATTTTTGGTTATCTGAGTTTCACAACGGTTTGGGGACAAAAAATAGGTTTCAGCAGTTGTGAATGTATAAAATTTTGAACATTGCAAACATCTATGCATTACATGTTTGGGGGAAGTGCATACTAATTTGCAATAATAAAATATTTTTCCTTTGGTCTTTTTCCGTTTGTTCCTTTTGTAACGCAACTTTTTTCCATTCCGGTTATGTCATCAAACCTCCGTAACCAAGCTCCGCTATATACGGAGCTCTGCCTTTTATAGGGCACCAAGCAAAGAGTAGGGCAAACTAGATTTTTTCAATTTGTACTAGTCATGTTTGTTGCTTAGCCTTAGGGCGGTGATGTGATCCAGATTGTGACCTCTGTGATCTCGACTTGTTTTAAATTTTGGTAACAAAATTCTTTCAAAAAAGTTAAGGCCGAATCCTGAAGTCTTGAAATCTGCATTGTTGGTGTGACAAGAGTTTTTCCGTTTGATCAAACAAAAATCATCAACATTTCTAAGTGTTGATATTTTCAAATTTTATCCACTTGTGCCAGTTTTCTTGGTTATTAACTTGTGGTTCGGTTGAGGCGGTCGAAGAATGCACTAGCCTGTTGGCATGATGTGGTGAACAAAAGAAAAGAAGCTACAGTACAGGCACAGTAGTAGTTCTTAACCTTTCAACTAAAATCATAACCCTGATTAAACCTGATGAATTCCAATAACTCCTTTAAAAAAGTAACATATTACATTTGTACTACTGTAATCAGTTGACAGTAAAGCAACAAAAAAATTATGTTGTAACTTGCATTAAAATGTCCATTAAAAATACAATCAACATGGGAAGGCTGATCAGACTTACACTTGACAAGACCTTTAAATTAAATAGGCAGTGTCTATTTTGCCGCCAAGATGGCAGCAGCAAAAGGCTTGGTAGAAAGGAAGTAATTGTAACTAAAAGATAAACCTGCAACCTAACCTTAACTCTAACCATAGCCCTAACCTAATGCTAGCCCTAATTCTAATCCTAACGTAACCCTAACCTAACAACACTAACCCCTACATGTAACACCTAAGCGGAGCCTGAAAAAAAGAAGGAAATAAAAACAAAACGAAAGTCGGCAAGGTAAGAGTCGAACCAAAAACCATTCCATTGATGTAGCAGCTGTAACACATAACCGTTACACCATGAGCAGGACAGCGTTTTCTTGAAAAAGTGAACTTTTTGTTGGTATTGGGTCATGCCACGAGACCGAATCTTGGACTGGCGGCACAATAGCTCCAGCTGATCTGTTGCCGCCAGAATATCGCCGGTGAAAGAGACACTACCAATTAAATAACAACTTTCAGCATAAAATTACCACTGGCATAACGTTTGGAAGGGACATGTTCCCGTTCAAAAACTTTCCATGTTGTAGAGCATATAACATTGTAAGAGCTCGCAACCCCTGGAAATTTCTTGACGCCCCCTGCCTTGGTTAAGAACCAGTGCTCTAAAGCCTTATAAAAGTGAAGATTTTCCATATATGAAAAAATTGTTTTTGGTATGGTGATTTGTTTCAAATGATATTTTGCATTGTATTACCATATTATTAGAGGAAGTTACTATCAGCTGTTCTGTAAAGCAGTTTGTCATAAAAAGTTGTGATCCTGAACATAAATGGGTGGCTTGCATATTCTTGTGCAATCAATTTTGTTGGAAGTATTATTGGCATTTTCTATCAAACTTCTAGCGTTTTTTATCAAGTAGCAAAAAATAACTCTGTGAATTGTTTATTATCAAAAATATTCAAATTGGCAAAAGCAGCTTTTTATGATAACTTCATAAATTTGGTTACTAATGTTGCAAAGTAATCTTTCATTTAAAGTGTCACTGTACAATGCACAGTAATGTACAGTATACATTAACGTATGATATTATTATGTCTGAGCCATGCATGTAAATATAAAACAAGGATTTTTTATAGAAATGTACTTTTTTTCATTTTGCAAGGAGTTCTTATAATTAAGAGGCAATTGTAAAAGTACCTGGTTTTAAGATGGTTGGGCATGCGCTAGGTATTTTTTGTTATTTTAACTGCTGCAATTATTTAACTTGTTCAAGTAGCTTTCAATTGAGGACTTTCTGATCAAAGGATGGTTAACCCTTATAGCAAGAGATAAAAGAGATAAAGTTTGTTGTATAAAGAAGAGGATTTTTGCTATGATCTGCATAAATCATTGTGCTTAAATTCTGCTGATTGTAGCTAACCATGAAAAATGTTGATGTCAAACAAAAAGTGAAAGATTTGATTCAAACATGCAAAGGGTACATAGATAAAAATAAGTAAAAAACATTTGGAATATGTTCTTTCTTAACATACACCACCAATATTACCAATTGTGAATACATGTCAACATCAATTTTGAAATTGTATGTGTCTATCAATCCGTGGGGTCGATAATATGTGATTCCTTTTCTAGTCGCAGGATGACAACTTAGTTACACTGGTCAGTTTTTTCCTGTAGGCCAATTGTAGTCTACTTCAACTGAATCGCTATGTCTATTAAATAAATATGAAAAACAATGTCAAAAATATGAGAAACAAAGGTTTGGAAGCTCAAACAACTTTGGTATACCTGCATTTTTTTCTTTTGTGAGCTATGTGTAGCTTACTTTTATTGGTAATACAGTGTCTTTCCACATATTTATTTATGAATGATATGTTTTGATAATAAATAAATCTTGATTTCTTCTGTAATTCATCGAAGAATGATAAAGCTGATATCTGCAAGAGCTCAAAACACCTCTAATTATATTAAATTTTGTCAGAAATTTTCAGGTCCATACTGGGTACCTAACATTTTCCTTAAAAAAAACTGTAACATGTTTGTGACCTCCACATAAGTATGACCATGGATTTTTGGTAAATAGGAAAACCCTGTAGTTTTTGAGATCAGCAAAACTTTACAAAAAGCTACAAGATCAGGGGCTGCCAGACTTTTTGCACTGCAGACTGGCCCTCAATAAAATAATGAATGTTTGGCACATGCAAATTTATTACAATTTGTCAGTTATCATTACACTGATTCAGTGAGAGATCTGGGCTTTCTTTGCTGCAGTAAGATACTCCAGCCTGTAGGGCAGTGCCTCCCCACCAGGGTGCCATTTGCAATACTCAGGGATGCCGTAAGTTAAAGACATTTCTCAGTATATCAATAACACCTTTGAAGCTGGTCTAAATCTAGCAGTTTGCACCAAAACAGCCGGATCGCACGTGGCTTTGCGTGAGCATAACTCTGGTGCCGAAAGCGCTTGAGAGCTGTTCAAACACTATAAAGACTTAGCAAGTCTTGTAGTTTGCAACAAAAAAAATTTTTTTGGGTTGGGGGTGGCAGATTTTTTGTGAGTAAAGTCATAAGTGGAGGACTTTTAGGCCACCTTGACCCTCTCCATCTGGCCCTGGGCCCAAACTGTTTCATGGTAGTATTTCGCTGAAGTTTTATTTAAAACTAGGCTACAATCTTTGTCTTTTAATACTTTGGATGACCTGCTGAGGTTTTGGAATCAAAAGTTATGATCTAAAGCAGGGGTCTCCAAACTACAGCCCGCGGGCTAGATGCAGCTAGCGAAGCCATTTCATCTGGCCCGCGAAGCCATTTTGTCAATGATGAAAAAATAATATACAGTACTTATGAAAAATTTGTTGAATTGGTAGAATATAACATATTAGGGTTGTTGTAAACAAAACTAACCCCAAAAAAACAACCTGTTTTTTTTAAAGTCCACTTCAAAAAACATAATAAAACCCACCAAAAACCCACTTTTTGTTTTTTCTTTGAAAAAATCTACTAAGAAGTAAAAAACAAAATAGGCAGGACACTTGTAGTACAGTTAACTTTAACTTTTTTTAATCAAACAAAACAAACAGCAATGAAATTTGAAGGATTTGAAAAAAATACTTATACAGTTTGTAATGGCTATCTTTCTCCCCTCTGCACAATCAGTATATTTTAACCAATATTTCTGCCTTATGTGCATCTATCAACTTTTTCTGATGTTGGACCATAGCAAATCATATGTTGAAAAAAACACTCTAAAAATCAGGGGTCACCAATGTGGTGCCCATCGCCCACAAGGACCAAGCAGGTTGTCCGCGGGCATAGGCGTAACCAGAAGGCATGTCCACCAAATTTCTAGCGTTCCTTGTTGTTTTGCGCTTTGAGAGGTGTTGTCCCAAACAAAATACTGTTGCTCGAAAGTAAAAATTTTTGGCTAAAAAAAAATTTTCAAGCTGGCTACACTATTGCCTGCGGGCTTGCTCTAAAAATAACATTAGCATGATCAGTGTCTTCACATTGCGGAATATCTTAATTGTTAATACTAAAATAAATAAAGGTAAATTGAGCAACATTGTTATTTCAGAAGCGTGCATCAAACTAGTAGCTCATTGCATTAATCGGCACGTAAGAAGTAGCTCTCAGCTTCAATAAGGTTGGTGATCCCTGCTATAGATGCTGAACTAGCAGGGCATGCAGATAAACTTGACATGAAACTGCAGAGTTTGTGTGGAAATGATTTTTCTTTGTTTGCTGTGCGCATTTTTGCCAAGCCTTAAGGTTTTGGAGTGAATTGACCAAAAATTTACAAAAACAAAGATGGGGGGACATTTATTTACCCTCAAATTTGAATGGAATAATAGGCATAACAAGTTATTATTGTGTAATTTTGAAAATAATGATATTGCATGATGCAATAAAAACAAGTAAGAATAAGGTTTTTCCATTTTCCTTAAAAAAAGAACGAAATCTTGTTTCTTTTTTTAAAAAAAAACAGAAAAAATGGGGTTTTCTAAAAAAAAACAAGTGGGACGTTTTTTTTGAAAGAAAACGGGTTTTTCTCAACCTTGTAACATATCCCACAACACTCACATCGTGTAAGACGTCCGGCCCTCAACATGTTCTGTATTACCTCATGTGGTCCTCGGACAAAAAGGTTTGGAGAGCCGTGATCTAAAGTAAAGAAAATATTTGATTTATTAATTAGATAATTAATTATTTTGTTTATTTTAGATCATAAATTTTGAACCAGAAACGCTATAAATTTAATGCAAGGTTAAAAAGACTCGAGCTTAGTTTCCAATGAAAACTTTAGAGAAATTCTTTGGTCTAGTGGTTGGGCCCTAGGCCAAGCAACATGAGCCAAAATGGCCAAAAAAACTACTTCACTTATGATGTCACTTACAAAAAATCTGCAACCCCCAACCAAAAATTTTTTTCATTGCAGACTGGAAGACTTGCCGAATCTTCTTAGGGTTTGAACAGCTCTTTAGCACAATCAGCAGAGGAGCTATGGCATTGGTAAGGCAACTGAAAACTGCTGGTATTAGGCTGATTTCCAAGTACGAATATATCGCACCCTGGCTGTTAAGGTGTTAAGTGGCTCACACAAGTCTTAAAGGTAAAAATAGCCTGGCGCCAAAGGTATTAATGTTTAGCATGTCCTAACCACTAGCATTTTTGAAAGCAAACCTTCACATGTTTTGCAGCAGTTCATTTTTTACCATTCATATTAAGTGGATATCACAATGCTAGATGTAGCTTGATTTGAAAAACCAACTTTCTGTCTCGATTCAAATGGAATTCACAACCCCTTATCCTTTCGATGGGGTTGGTCAAAATTTGAATGAAGTTGGCTTGACCAACTTTTTGGCAAACAATGACAAGCCTATTGCCAAGTCTCCATTATACCTTCTCAAAGAGCTCCCGCCACCTGTGCAAGTAACAGGAAGTACGAACTTGTTGGTACAGTTTGGTTTGGAAGCAACATATAACAAGTTCTGTGGCAAAAAGCCAAAAGAATCCTTGCGTTCATTCTTGCCTGACTTACCTGGTGGAATTGACATGGCTGATACAGAGAGTGGTAGCACTCTACGCTCTCTCATTGAAAAGCCGCCCATAATTTCCAGCAAAGAGATACAACCTTTATCATCTAATGTGCTTATGTCTGCTTTTCGGCTATATCCTGGACCTTTGCCTGAGCAGTACAGGCCTCTGTACCAACAGCAGGAAACTAGGCGTCGACATAAGCAACACAAAAAGAACAGCAGACCTGATTTATCTGTGTATGATTCACAAACGCCAGAAATAGATGAAATAAAGAAACACAAGAAGAAGAAACGTGATGACACTGAAAAGAAGAAAAAGAAAAAAGATAAGGAAAAGGATGAAAAGAAAAAAAAGAAAAGAGAAAAAGAAAAAGAACGAGTACAGACATGAAGAAGCGTGCAAACTGAAAGCTGCCATTAAATATTGTTGAAGACAGGTTAAGTTGACTTTTTCATGCTTGTGGAGCATGCCACATTACTGAGTGCAAGGTGGACCAATTTTTTTTGTGACAACCCTAGAATGCAAAGCTACTTTCGTTCAGTCACAACTTGCTGACTGATTGAGCTAGAAAGCTGATCAAACCCTCTAAAGATGCAATAAGTTTGTGGTTTGCAAGTTATGACCTAAAAACCACAAAATAAATAAACGAGAAATTAATTAATCCCCTAGGGATTATTAAATAATTTGTTGTTTTTAGGCCACAACTTCCAAACCACAAGCCCTAGAAGGCCAACCAAGGGCTCTAAACATGCGGATTTTTACTTAGTTACATTTAACACTTTGGCGTCCGGCTGCTTTCGGGGATTTTCGGAAAAAAACACCTAAACACACGTGGCTTTGCGCGGGAATATCTCTGCTCCTGTTCAGGTTACAGACCTGGTTGAAGCGTCAAAAGACACGGCAAGTCTTCTAGTCTGCACTCGAAAAAAAATTTTTTGCTTGAGGGGTGCAGGTTTTTTGTGAGTGACGTCATAAGTGGAGGGCTTTTAGGTCACCTTGGCCCACTTTGCCTGGCCCTGGGCGCCAACCGTTAGGTGGTAGTATTTCGCTGAAGTTTTTACTGGAAACTAGGCTACAATCTGAGTCTTTTGATACT
>Ga0210059_1003486_pt1 | contig 25191 bp, 21 predicted proteins | sample Ectturendosymbi2_FD_188042 | JGI IMG/M metagenome (GOLD analysis project Ga0210059, IMG submission 188042) | Ecteinascidia turbinata endosymbiont from Florida, USA - Sample 2 (SPAdes) (version 2) | ecosystem: Host-associated > Tunicates > Ascidians > Unclassified | place: Key West, Florida... | reverse complement strand
AAGGGCCCATGGGGGGGGGGTAATAAGGGAAAGAATCGGACCTACGACCAAGTAACCAGAGAAGTTTTGGACTTAGAAAATATTTCGAAAATCTTGCAAAAAAGCCCTAACTTTGAACAGTGATTGCTAGCGAAGTACAAGTCACAGACCAACCATTCTGGTATCGTTGAACTAGTAATGAAATGGACTTTCATGTAGTCACAAAATTTTTAAGAAAATATGACCATATAAGGAAGTTGAATTTTGAGGTGGCCATAAAAAATAAACTAACAAATATTTTTCGAAAATTTTTGTTAATCCTTGTATTTTTACACCTAAACTCTTTCCTTTTGCAAAAAAATTAACAAATTTTAAAAATAAAATTTTAAGTGGGACTTAGAAAATTTTCGAGAAAAGCTAGCGACATTGTGACATATATCGAGGTCCGCGACAAAATTCTGCGGGGTTTGGGACACTCGAATTGCTGCCGAATGATTGAAGAATCCCAATGTTAACTGTTGTTAATTGTAAAGTTTTCTAGAGGTAGTATACCATGATGGACTTAGGTTTTCTGGCCTTAGGGTATCACAAGTTATTCAAGGAACGGCATGCCATGCCTTAAAGATAAATAATGTGTAGTGTATAGTAAATAGTTTATAGTGGATAGTGTATGGAGCTGTATGATTAAGACCTGCTTTGAGAGGGCAAAAGACTTGCAAAAAGAGGTGGAGATCTCTTAAAGACAGGGCAGACAGTCTGCCAGAAGACAGTAAGGTGATGATTAGTCAATCCACAGTGAGTTAGTTAATGCAGGCAACGTTTGACTACACTGGTTGAACTTCAATGGAAGGAAAAAAGCCTGGTAATGCTGGGCTAAAGCTAAGTAAACTGTATGTAGTTGATAGTAGGTAGTAAATAAATGGAATGCTTAGGCAATCTAAATAGGGTGTGAATAAGAACCGTCTGAAGTGTGTAGTGTTCACCAAAGAATAGCTAATGGCTTTGATGCACTCGGGAAACACCTCTAGTCCACAATAAGGCACTTGCTTGTGGACTTGGCGTAGTCAAGGATAATGTGAGTAAGCGCGGTGATGTCTACCACTGACAAGGGAGAGCCTTGTTTTGCCTTTGCGCAAATCAATGGAACCTGTGTTACGTAGTCAAGCCAAGTTGAAGTGACAGTAAGTCGTCAGAAAAAAATATTATAACAAGTCTGTCCAGTAAACAAGACAGCACAATTTTCGAGGTACATAAATAATTGAAAAGGGTGTTTCTCGAACTGCTGTGGTGTCCTTTGAAGGACTGTGCTTAAGGATGCAGGGATGCAGGACTTTGTAAGAGCAGGGCGCACGATAGGTGCAACTCGACAAGTTACAATAAGGCTGATCATAGTACATCTGTACACAACATGTGGCTTGGGAGGTCCTACCCGACAATGCCTAAGGGAAAACGAGCAACATAAAAGAGGGTCATCCTACCCTGTCCCTTTGTGGAAGATCAGGAGTGACTCTACAGAGATTATGAGATAGTTCTCTCTGTTTAACTGGTGGAGCTCCCAAAGCGGAAAGTATTCTGCAGGGGATAGCCTACCAGAGTCTGACTTCATGATCAGCCACTTATGATTGATCAGCGTTAAAGTTGACGATCCGGCATGCGCGTTGCTTGAACATACACAAACATGGCACCCATTTCAAGTAGCCCCCAGCAATGACGGTTGTTTGACATTAAATTGAGGGATTATAAACTCTAAAGCATACCTTTAAGGTGTGTGAGCTAGCAAGCTAGAAAGACTTCTTGATGAGAAGCAGAGAAATAGTGGTATGATGATAGGAGACTGACGGCTCTGTGAACCCAAAAGATGAGAGTGGCAGCGGTCAAAGCGCGATCGCGTTAAGCCAAGGGAGAGCCGGTGTTTAAATAAGGGAACGGCTAAATGAAAAGGTGAATAAATTAAGGCTAAGTAAAGATTAAGTAAAGAGGCGAAAAAATGCTAATATAATTCATATGATACACACAGCACTTAGGAATAATAAAGTGAATCTAAAAAAAAAAAAAAAAAAAAAAAACTGGTGAATCATGGCAGAATATGAGTTACCTGAGTTATCTGAAGAATTGATTGAAGAAGTATGTGGAAGGCAAGATCAGGAAAAAAAGGGTCAAATTAATGCAAACGTGGTGACTGACGCCACGCCACAAGGTTCGAAGACAACACAGACTTCGAACTACGTGTCCCTAGACGACATGGCAGCAAGGTATAATCCAATGATGGAGTCCCAGTTACCAGGCAGAGCACTTTGGGGTTCAGCATTGCTGCAGAATTACATACATAATTATTTAAAGAAGAAAAGTAACTGAACAAAGAGAAGTGGGCCGTTTGGCTGCTTACATAGGCGTAAATTATGATCATCTATTAACGTATTTAAACGCTATGTATCCTCTCAGAGGGTGTATGCTCTTGAATGAGGAAAGCTAATGCTAATAAGTAACTAAGTTGCTAATGTATTTGCAGGAATAGAGTATGAATGTAGTAACATTAGAAGACCTGAAATTGGCAATAAGGAAGAACGAAGACTTATCAGAGAAATTGGCAAAAGCACCAATACCTGAAGAATTAATTGACTTTGACGCCCTGACTGTGGAAGAGTTCTTCTCACTAGGATTAACTCTTTATTGGAAAGCGCAAACAAAAGGGGTATACGAACAAGGGTACTTTTGGAAAACTGATAATAACGGGCTCCAGGCAATAGTAGGATTTGCGCATAGTCCAGATGGCCTCTTTATTACAGCCCTTGGGGGAACTGAAGGGCTTATGTAAATTCATGAGTGAGCGATGGTTAGAAAACTTTGACTTAACACAACTCGAGGGAAGGAAAGAAACATTTCAAAACAAACCAGAATGGGGGCCAGCATGGGTCGCCGCAGAAGGGTGGTATTACACTGGATGTGAAAATTATGTTCAGTGCGTGGCTTGTGGAGGACAATTGAGTATGCCCCTTCATGAGACAGAATTACGAAATTATCATTGTGCCTTCTTTCCGTGGTGTGAAATATTAAATGATAGGCTGGTTCTACAAGATAAATTGGAGAACGCAAGAATCACGGATACATTGTGGAATAGTGCTGGACATGTGATTGAGTATCCACTGGTTAATTCAAAGAAACCACATACGAAGAATGAAGTTTATCGATATCACACGCTAACTAAACCAGCAGCGGAAAGCAGAGCAAGAATTCTAGCTAAGGCAGGCTTCTATGCAGGAAAAAAAGGCCTGCTACAATGTTATTATTGTGGGGTAAAAGTATCAGAATTAGACTTGAGTGGGAATGTTATAATGGCTCATGTGCGACGTTCGCCGGAATGTGAACATATCAAAAGGCTTTTGGGATACGTGATGGTAAACGAAATAAAGCAATACTATGGCATAAGCGAGGATGTACGGGTTGATGTAACTGATCAGGTCCCGAATCAAGCTTTGATACGGAGCAACAATGCGCTACTATGAAAGGTATTAACGCGTTATCTTGTTGCAGGACAATATAAAATGTGGGATAGTAAAAAAAGCAAAGCTGAAAGATTAATATACCTACATGTATTAAGAGAAGCATATAAAGCAAAAATTATTACGATTGCTGCACGAAAGGCTGATCCCAGAGCTTTATTGCTACCGGGAAGGGAAAATACGTGGTGGCGATATGTCATAAGGAAAAGCGCGGTTATGAGGATAAATAAAAAGTTGCCAGACATAGAAGAGGCAACTAGATTGCATCCTCCTATTAATGCTATTGTAAAAAATTTACATCGAAATAATGACACTAAAAGGGCCAAACCAACCATACACCGCAAGTGGGTAGAGAATGTCATGAAAGAATGGAAAGAGCAAGGATGTCCTCAGGCAGGTCCGCAACTGGTAAACGATACCCTACTATTAATAAAAGGAAAGAAGGGACAACTTTTTCTCTACTGTAATGCGCCACAGGAGAAAATACGTTTTGTGGTAGGAGCGGACCTCTTAAAAATAAAAGAGGAAAGGAATAAAGAATAAAATGCACAGGTACAAAGATAAGGCATGAAGTATAAAAATTATGTGTTCCTACATTTGACAGAATAGGGAAATATGTTAATAAAAAAATGGTCATGGTCAATGGCGAAACTCTTTTTGGCTTTTGTGTTAAAAGTTTGGGGTTATCCGTGCCCCCACGAAGGATCAGACAATGTGTATATGCACACGTCATGCTGTAAATGGAGATGCCGTAGATGAATGTGTAGAATGGGCAGAAGGACCGTACTATGAATTGGCAAACAATCACCCTGTTGGGTTAAATATGATGCGGATAAAAACAATCAACCAAAGCAACCGACCACCTAATTTTGCCAAACAAGGCTATTGCAGATTAAGAGAACCAGGACCAGTACATAGTGTTCCATTGGGAATGATTGCAGGTCGAAACATCTCAAATATTATAGAAAATATTTACTCTCATCCTCATTATGGTTTGGTTGGGGTAAATACGACTAACCATGCGAAGGCTCGATTTGGGGATGAAGGAAGTTATCAAGACAATTACAAACAATATGTACCGGAATGTCATTGTTTTGTAAAAATAAAAGAAGTAGCATCTAATGGTTGGACACGTGTGTTAGACGACTGGACGCTGTGGATGGGTATAACTCATCGTGGACGTTTCAGCGTCCCACCTAAATATTTTTGGCAGTACAGCATGCCAAATGAAAGGGACGTTTACGGATGGCCACTGCTTAAGCTAAAGACGCCGCGACCGCCTGAAAAATTATTATTTCAAAGGCATTTGGATTACCGGGTTGTAACGTTGGTGAACTTAACAAAAGATTATCCCAAAGGCTTTAAAGATTTCTTTTGGGAGGATTATAATTATTTACATAAGCTAAGTTCAAAAAGGGCTACAGATCCCAACATCAATCCGCGGCCTAAATGGTTAAAAACCGGTCAATTACATGGGGAAGGAGCGGTGCCTCCTGATTACGTAAATTACATATTGGAAGCAGTAATGTTCTATTTAGCGGATCATGCCTCAGTCTCAGTAACTTGTTCCATGGAAATACTGGAAAAACAGGTTAAGTTAGGTTTTGGCCAGCGAACGGGAGAACAAAACATTTTATCCATCCCTTATTCGTTGTCGGGATACGCACAGTCATGGAGGGCTCTAGGTCCAGTCTTAATGAATAAACCGAAAAATGGGGGACGTTTCGCATGTACATTCATTCCAGGTGTCCTAAGACCCAATTCGGTGGGACCAGCATTTATGTGGATACATAGCATGAAAACCTTGAAGTTAAGTTGGGATCCACCCAGTCACTTAAGGACAACTAAGCAAGGCCTGGTAGTGTTACATTCTAAACCTCAAGAAATTCAAGGCAAGGCAATCAAAACATCAGAAATGATTCATAACGTTTGGTTTCATCCGTTAGAAGGTTATCCTGCTATGTGGGGTGATAAATGTCAGGAAAAACGACGCGATGCTAAGTGCCATAAACGTATGGTGGACATAGAAACAAAAATAAGATATGAAGACTCTTTTTATGATCCTTACAACAATCAATCGGTGCTACCTGATCATGCACAGTCAGTAGTATTTTTTCCACCGAACCAGGATAATAAAAGGGACAAACGACAAGTGTTTGCTGCGTTGGCCATAGTAACAGCTTTTGCTGTCCAGGGTGTAGTAGACTATGCTGGTTATGAAGGGATACAAGGAGTGAAGCAGGAATTAAATGACCAAATGAATACTAGGGCAGTCGCCAATAATGTATGCTTTAGACAAGCCGATAATGCTATTGGAAATTTAAGTAGACAAATTCAAGACCTAAGTTCTAGAGTTGAGGAGTTATCCGAATCGGAAGTAGCTACTATAAAATTGTTGCTACAAACAGTTAAAACACAAGCTCTTGAGGATAAAGTTTTACAACAGCAAATATCATCAAATCAGCAGACCTTGGTGACACTGGCTAAGGCCCATTTAAAAGAAGCCACTCTAAATCGTGTGCAAAGCGATGCGCAGACATTTCTATTGAAAGCCATAACCAAGGCTCTAAGCAATACCAGTAGGGATTTTCTTAAGTCGGGAATAGCATATTCATGGTAGTTGCAACAAGGGATGTCAAGATTACAGGCTTTGGAACGTCAACTAAAGCCTATTTATCAAACCGATTATCGTATGATAAAACAAAAGTTAAATAATCTAACTTGTGAAGAGATCTTGGGAAGAAGTCTTCCGTTTACAAAAAAACTAGACGCATTAACTATCAAAATACAAGACCACTCAGACAAGACTACCAACTTGTCCATGAAGATAAATCAAACTAGACCAGACCCCATTAAAATAAATTACATCCCAGAACTCAGTAATTTATCATTACACAACAGTGGAGAAATTATGAAACAAGCTTTTGACAAAGTAATGGCTCAACCAAGGAATGCCATAGAAAAGGTAGGACAAGATGCAGTAGGTTTTGTGGAAAAGGTGTTAGGCAATCCATTCAAGATCATAATTGTGGTAGTGGTCATAATCATTGTAATAATAATCTTAATCACATTTTTCAAATGTCTAAAAGGGGTAAAAAAGAAACAAAAAGAGCATCGAGAATTAAAAGCAGTTCAACAAATACATCAGCTGAACAAATAGACAATCTCAGAGCTTAAAAGCTAAAGGGGGAAGAGGAGCGCGTATTAAAATACGAGCTCAGTAAACAAAGAGACGCCAATAGAAGCTCAATTTCAATTTTTTCAGATTTCCAAATTCAGGATATAAACCCTAGGTTTTTAACGTTATACTACTATTTTTACAGAGGTTAAAATCAGGAAGTAGCATGTCTATTGAGGGTGATGGTTATATCTGCCCATCGCGAGATCCACCGGGGCAACAATGTGTTTACATCATACCTGATGATCCACGCCGTGAAGTGTATAGACTGTATACATTTTTGAAATACCCCATAACTGCAAAAGTGTATCCATGGGAATTGGCCAATGCAGGATTTTATTATACGGGATATAAGGATAGAGTAAAATGTAGTCGGTGTGCGCGACAAATAGTAGATTGGCAAGCGGGTGAAGATCCGAAGAATGCAAAATGGCATGAGGTGTGGTGCCAATTTGATCGTAATAACAGAGAGCATAATATACCCGTCAATGACGTACGACAAATGAGACAACGGGACATGGACGTAGCTAGAGAGCTGAGAGCTGTTGAAGACACAATCCCAAACCCAGTTGAATTACCAGTACCGGCAATAACACAAACAGAAACGAATAACACCAATTTGGGTCAGGCAATCACATTCAGATCAGGGGCGGCTGTTGCATCAGTTGCTGCATCAAACTACGAGCCGCAAGAACAACCGCAAGAACAGAGTTTGAGAGATCTATTCCCGTGTGAAAATCCGGCAAATCCACATATGGCCTCGAGAGAACGACGACTTTCGACTTTTAATGACCATGTGACATCCTGGGAACGTAATAATATCAGAGCAACCATGTACGATATGGCAGAAGCTGGACTATATTATCTCGGAGTGAGGGATAAAGTAAAATGCTGGTACTGCAACGGCGGTTTACAAAATTGGGCTCTAAATGATAATCCATGGTTTGAACATGCCAAATGGTTTCCGACCTGTGAATTTTTACTGAGAAATAAAGGACCTGAGTATGTTAGTGAAGTCACTTGACGTTTCCCAAATATAGGAAGAGAAAATGAGCTCATCCGATCGCGAAGACCACGAGAAACCTTTTTAATACCGAAACCAACTATAATTGAACCACGAAAAGAAAGGGATGAATTACGACAACGAGCACATATAGAAGTAGAATCTTCAGCGGTGGCACAAGAAGCTTTAAAAATGGGGTTTGACAAGGAACAAGTTACAAGAGTGGTTGCAGTTCGTTTAAGGGACTACGATCGAGGCTTTGGTAAAGTCGAAACGTTGGTAAATGCGTTATTAGAAGAACCGGTGGAGCATTCTGAAATGTTAAGCAGTGATGAAGAAACTGAGCCACTTAAGAAGGCTGATCCACATCGGGAGTTAAAAAAACTTAAAGTAGCCATGCACTGTCGAAAATGCCAAATAGAGACAGCTGTAATTTTGTTGTTGCCGTGTGGACACATAAGTGTTTGTGAGAATTGCACGGAACATGTTGTCCGCTGTCCAACCTGCTGAGAAGTCATACACGAAAAATTTCGAACATTTCGAGTGTAAAACCAAGGTAATCGGAGAAATGATATTTTTAGAAGTAGTAAAATGGAAGTTAAAATTAAGTTAACAAATGCTTGGGCAAAAATGCCTACGCGCGCTACTGCAGGAGCTGCAGGTTGGGATGTATATGCAATAGAAGATAAATGGATACCGGCAGGATTATGGACTAAAATTAACTTAGGATTTGCCTTGGAGATCCCTGAAGGATGGTGTGCGCTATTATTGGGACGATCCGGGTTGTTACGAGATAAGGGCATAGCGGGACAACCTGGCCTCATAGATCATGACTATCGAGGAGAAATAGGGATAACTTTGGCGAATTTGAGTGCTACACGATATTATGTCAGGAAAGGACATCGTATTGGACAATTATTATGTGTGTCCAATCCTCAAGTAGTTTTAAAACCTGAAAAGGAATTGTCTGTCACGAGCCGTGGGAGCAATGGGTTTGGTTCTACGGGTCAGTAGGTGCCGGAGGAATGGTTCACATTACTGCAAATCTCGTAGCGGAAGACGGTGAAGCCGCAGTCAACTGCGGAGAGTCCTTAAGGCGCTCCAAGATTGTTGCTGGTAGCCATAAGGCACCACGAGATTTTAGGAACCCCGTATACCCGGTTGTGGGAATCATAAAATCCGGAACTCAACGTCCGTATATTGATGCGCAGATCATAGTAAGATACTCATTTGTAGATACACACGTGTTGCACGATGTCTGCACCATCCAATTGGGAGGAACGAGGAAATAAGCGGCAAAGGTTCGCAGAAGAAGTGGTAATGCCCATGGATGTATTACCTGATCAAGAAGGACTAGCCTTCTGGTCCTACTGGCAGCATGAATGGTCTAAATTTACGCCTTCTAGCTTCCAGACCAGAGGGAAAAGTTGCAAGCCATCTCAAACGAAAACTGTGTGCCCATGGCAAAAGACACCTGAAAGGTCGCATCGACCTTGTTAGATATTTTGAAGATGATGACGAGCGCGCTCAGCGTTGGCGATATACACGAGAAAAAATGCGCTACATTATAAGACAAAAATGTAGTAAACATTTTCATTGTGGGTATTGTTATTGTCCCCGTTGTTTTGGGATATATTATGTAAAAGGGAGTCCTACCATGATAATAATCCAGATAAAACCAATTATTTATGAATTGCGGCAGTTTGACGAGGGTGCACGTGCTTGTTTGTTAGAGATGTTAAAGAATAAGGATGTAAAAATGCTAAGTTTTCATAATCGGGAAGAGGGGGAATTATACCCTGGACCTGAAGTCTTTGAACTGTCCTTACTCAGGGCAATATATTTGTACCATAAGTACAATTATTCACAAGATGTAGCGACCTCAATGGAATTGGCTCTATGTGATTGAAAACAAGAAGACGCTAGAATTAAACGGAAGGTGTGTTGTTATTACAGGTAGTGAATAAAATAAAAGTAAGCAATGGCAATAACATCTTTTTATGCACATAAGTGGATGGAAATGGAGAGAATGTCCACCCCTTTAGTAATTCAATCAGTGATAGATTGGTTGAAAGACAATTTCCTGGTGGCCAACAGTGGGTTCATAGAGGTGGAATACTTAATACAGTGGCAAACCCCAGAAATTTTATTGTTATACGCCCTAATTTTGGAGGTGCTGCCCGTAACCCAATCTGAAGCGTTGAAAGAAAACATCTTGATAGGACATTTACAGCAATCCTATTTTTCGGCAATTATGGCTATTCAGGCTATCTACACTAAACAGCGTTGTCCGTATAAAATAGGGGCCATACAAAAAAAGACTTATGTTAGCTCACCTTTGGTGCAATTAATGAGGAACTATGTAGTGAAAGAAATAGGACTAAGAACCTGGAGAGTGTACCCCATGACTCTAGCTGCACAAATGATAATGGCTATAAGACCCAGTAATATAGACATGATAAGGGCTAACGATTATGGGGGAATAAACTTGGAGATGACACAAAATTTGGGGTCAATAGATCGTTTGATAAAAGTGGTGGAACGAAAATATGAAGCATTATTTTCTCCAGCCATGAAAGGAGTATGGGTTGAAGCTGCCAACGAAGTAAAGAAAGATGCTCTTACCATAGGACTAAAAATAAACAATCCGAATTTATGGGTAACTGCTGTGTGGTATATGGAAAACAGCCAAAGATTTCATAAATTAATGGCCCAATTAGCACCGGGGAATGATTCAAAAGTAAAACTAAAAGCACCTAAGGGAAGCTTACCCATGTTCGCAACGAGACCAGCATTAACGGAAAGACAAATGTCTTTGTTTATTGACGAATTCAAGCATTCACTTTTCGCAGCACATGCCACGTATCAGAGAGGGTCTGTGTTAGCCAAATCATTCTACGACAAGGTACGCACAATGATGCATGCGCCTTTGCAAATACCACCACGGAGCATAACCGACGTAGCCAAAGGGGTAGAGGTATATGCTTACGTCTTATGGACAATGCCTGATGAAGTAGGATATGTAAAAGATAAGGCCGCACCACAATATCTAAAAGAGCACCAAGCAACAGGGGAAGAAAGTATGGTAACAGAATAAAGGGCGAAACAACTGCTGTATCTAACTCTAATAATGATTAACGTTGTTTAAAGGAATTGTTAAGAAAAGAAGACAAAAAACAATCATGTCTGAAAGTGAAGAAGTTGGTGATAGCAATAATTTGCGAGAAAAGGCATTAGACACCCAGCGAAGTGTGGGGGTCGTAACTGAACTCGTGGACGCGGTGCATCGACATACATTAGCGGCCAAAACCAGTCAGGTGGCACTCACCACTGAAGTAAATGAATTAAAAAACAAGCATAAAAAATTTACTAAATGCGCTAAGGCATTGGTAAAGAACCAAAAGAAAGGAAAAACAGGTACATTAGGAGAGATTGCTAAGGAAATAACTGGCAACTTGTTTCACAAAGATGGTCAGGAACAAAAAGATAAGGAAGGGGAGTTGAAAAAGCAACCTAGTGCACCTATACCTGATGAAAATGACGAAGCACCACCCTCATACGAAGGAAGAGCAGAAGCAAATGTAACAGAGGCAGAGGTAGCCCAGGGAAGCGCAAAATGGACCGAACACGTGATGAACGTGAGAGAATCGGCAACTAAGTTAGAAGCACTTCGAGAAAAAATCATGAACACCCGAGGGGGTCCTAGCACCTTTGGCATAAACACACTCGAGGAAAAAGAAAGAGAACTTGAAAAGATGCGGGACGCAGCGATAACCGCCAAAATGCAATATGATCGATTAAAACTAGATTATGATCGTGAAAGGGAACAAGAAAGACATAGTCACAGCATAACCGCAACACCAGGACAATTTTCTCGGGTAATACCAGGATCAGCACCAGCCCGGTTATATACGCCTAGAAGAGATCAGGAGATAAATATGCCAGGAGTGGAAAGATCACCTCAGGGTTCAGAAGATGAAGGATCAGCAAGTGACTCAGGCAGTGCTAGAAGTTCTCTGCCAAGTGAGAAAAGTGGAAAAGGACAATCGAGTCAGGCGAGACGAAAAGTCAATATAAAGGAAGGCGAAGAGACCGAAAATGTAACTAACCGAATATATCCCGAATTGCCGCCTAAAGACTCCGACAAAAGGCAAACCGATGAAGAAATGAGACCCCTGTCACCCGCACCTGACAAAAAATTACGAATACAAGATATGAAGAGAATAATGATGCCTTTGGTACCAGGTCAAGAGATACCATGGGCCACTTTAATGGAGCGCTTGACTAATAGGTGCAGACAAGGTGAAGAGGCATTAGCATTACAAGCACTAATACCACAATTAGCGGGCCATAGCGAGGTAATAACGCAAGCCACAAGTATTTTGGTACAGGCTGCTGGAAAACCATACCGTGAACGGCAGGTGTTAAATACGTTTTTCGAATGGATGCGAAGTAAATACCAATTGAGTCCACGGCAGAAGCGCGCAATATTTGCACGAAAATTGAGGGAAATGAAATGGAATTGGAGAACTAACCCAGCTGACAAAATATCCAGTATAATATCAAAAGTACAATTAACTTGGGATGAATTGGCAAAACAACCGGCACTTCGTGAAGAACTAGAAGCCGCTCTGGCATCAAAAGTAGATATTTCACTGCAGCTAAAAATAACACAACAACCACCACAAGAATGGAAACGGGTAATAACCGACATTTGGGAAAGCGTAAAAGACAGCGCAGGAGCGACTGAAACGGCTGAAATCTATCAGTATGAAGGAGACACCGAAAGTGACAGTGAAAGCGAGGAAGAAATGCCTTTAGCAGCAATAGCACAAGTAGAAGTTCCAAAGACAAAGAAGGCTAAATTTGACATGAAAGCCTTTGACAAAAAATTGAACAAGGTAATATCGGCACTGCAAGCGCAAGAACTAGAACAGAACGAACCAAACCAAGAGAAACCACCCTTGAAGTGTTTTTTCTGTCATGAGGAAGGGCACTTCAAGCGAGATTGTCCCAAGAGACCTCCACCACAAGGAAACCGAGGTCGAGGAGGCTGGAACCGTGGAAGAGGGAACTGGAATCAAAATCAAAACGGCTGGCGACAAAATCGTAATGGTTGGAACAAAAACCAATATAATGGCAACTCAAGGGGAGGCTATGGAAATTGGAACAATAATCGTGGTCGTGGTGGTTACCGAGGAGGCCAGTATGGCGGACAAAATTACCAATCAGCGCCACCAGGCGCTAGAGAAGAGGCAGAAAGAATGAGACAGCAGATAAGAGATGAAGGCAGACCACAAGCCACGTGGGCAAATCCACCACCACCAGCCGAAGATGAACAACCGGCACTGCCAGCTGAGCATGCAGAAGCCAATTTCGTGAAGGGATTAGGACCTAATGAAAGATGGAAAAGCGAGACGACTAGGGCGCCCATGATATATGACAAGGCAATGGCGTTTATGGCCGAGTCCGCACCCGTAATGACTGAAATGGATCTTCCAAGAGTAGATTTTTTAGGACCAAATTAGAGGATTTGAACGCTGAGGCAAATTTTCTCCAAACCTCTAAGAAACAAAACGTTAAATCAAGCTATGTATTCATAGACGACAAAAAACATGACAGAACGTTTCTACTAGATACAGGTGCCAATCGAAATATGATTGATGCCTCGGTTCTGAGTAAAAAGGAACTTACCGAAGTGGATCGGTCAGTAAGCGTATCAGTGGCAAATATTCAGCAAGGAAGTAGTGATCTTAAATCTCTAGGAGAAACAAACCTCCCAATACCACATAAAGAAAAGCAAGTAATTCTGAAATTCATTGTCATGCCACCATACACTTTAAACATTAATCTTATAGGAGTAAGTGCCATAATAAAAAACTTTTTGCCATTATTACAAGAGTTAAGTCAGAACCAAGAAGTAAATGACAAAATTAACCAGTTCCAAATTGAGGTGAACCAGATCCAAACTCAAGAAGCAGAAAAGAAGGAGTCTACAGAAACTTTAACAGAAGAAGAAGCTAAGGAATATTTAGAAACACTACCGACACCACTATGTCCGCCACCGCCACAGCAAAAGGACGTAATTGATCAAGAATGGTTTGCTAAATTATGGGCCCTATTTCCACGCTTACAAATGGAAAAGCAAAACTTAAAGGAAGACTCAAGGTTGCCATATAAATGCAAGGTTGACTTAGTAGAAGGAGCCACTATGTTTTTCGCGCCACAATATCAGCTATCAGAAAAGTCAGCAGCAGAGCAGGCCAGATTTCTCAAAGATGCAGAAGACAAAGGGATCATAGAAAAGGGAGAAACCGTATGTCAAAGTTCGTCTTTCATGGTAGCAAGAGCTGATCCAAATGCACCTCAAAGGATGGTGGTAGACTTCAGGACTTTAAATAAGAAAACAATTCCCAAAGACGCAAATCTGCCGCAAACAGATCAGCTGCCCAACCATGCTAGTAGAGGAATCATGTCTAAGTTAGATTTGACCAAAGGTTTTTATCACGTAGACGTAGATGAAGAATCCAGACCTTTGTTGGGAATAGCCACCGACCCAGGGGGTACAGATTCAGAAAGCTCCCCATGGGTTGGATAAATTCACTGGGGGTGTTTTCCATGTCCAGTAGCTTCGTTGTAGGGCTAGCAAACTACTGGTACAATAAAGATAGGGAAGCTAGAGGACTACCCGAGGTGCCACAAAACTTTTTGGTTTATATAGACGACATTTTGTTGGTAAATGATGACGAAGAAGAACACAAGAGAGCCTTGTATTACCCAACCTATTACATGGCCCGATTTCACCTGACTACCAACCTAAAGAAGTGCGAATTAGGAAAAGACAGCATGAAATTTTTAGGAAAATGGATAAGCAAGCAAGAGGTGCATTGTGCACATAAGCACATAGAAGCCATACAAAAAATGCCCTTGCCTATGACCATTCGAGAAATGCGAAAGTTTTTAGGAATTGTAAATTTCACAAGACCTTTCCTGCCAGGAATTGCAAAATTTCAGCGGAGACTTAATCAGATAGGGGCAGGGGTACCACGAAGATTGAGCAACAAAACAAAGGTGAAATGGACTAAAGCTTTAATACAAGACTTTGTCAAAGTACGCGATATGTTAATGAAAGCAGTAGCAGTAAGCACCTATGATTGGAAAAAGCCTCTGTACTTAGCAACAGATGGCTCTGACTTTGCCATAGGGGGGATACTTTACCAACTGACTGACAAAAAGGAAGTAAAACCTTTAGGATTCTTTAGCAAGTCCCTAAACGATGCACAACAATCTTATGGGGCCATAGACAAAGAGTTGCTGGCCTTGGAGGGATGTGTGAAGCATTTCCATTATCTGCTGGAAGGAAATCATTGCACAGTCTATGTCGACCACAAACCATTGGTTAACATTATTAACTCGAAAAACTGCGAGCTACGATTCCGAAAACTAAGGCTACTATATTTGTCGGAGTTCGATTTAGACATACAACATGTAGATGGAATTGAGAATGAGATTGCAGACTATTTAAGCAGGATAAAACTTCGACAACTGGAAAAGATAGAAGCCAACCAATTAGCAGGGAACAATGCCGAAGATGAGAATGAAGAGGCAAACAAGTTTTTCGCGCCTCTAAATAAATTTACTAAATTTCTAAATTATAACTGGCTACAAAATATACGCATGGCACAATCACAATTGGCAAGCAACCTACCACCACAGGCTGAATGGGACGAGAGAAACAGTATTTGGGTCATGAACACAAACCCCAAACAGCGAGCACTTATTTGGATACCTGATGAAAGTATCTTGGAAACCTTAATTAAAATGGACCATGATTGGGGACATTTTAGTTGGAAGCAAACTTATCAACGGTTACGTAGACTGGTGTGTTGGCCCAAACTAAGAAAGAAGACGAAGTTGATGTTAGATAATTGTGATGCGTGTCAAAGGGTGAAAGCTTTCAAAAGAGCTAAGTTAGCTCCGGCAGAATTCCAGGCACCTAACGAGCCTTTTGCTGTAGTTCATGTGGATCACTTACACATTGGAAGTAACGATATAATACCCAACGTTACTGAGCTATTGACGATCATAGACAGATTTACATGACTCTTGATAGCGGTGCCAGTGACTTATGCTAACTCACAACAATCAGTGTTAGGTTTCTTTAATCACTTTATAAGTCGTTTCGGGGTACCAAGGATGCTTGTGAGTGATAATGGGACCCCATTCAAATCAAGATTGTGGGAAAAATGTATGGAAATTTTAGGCATAGAACACCGAACCACCCTACCGTACAATCCACAGTGTAATGGCAAAGTAGAGAGAGCACACCGCACTTTGTTAACTATATTGAGGGCACAAGAGCATATTGATAAATGGCCAGTTTATTTACCATTTGCGGTGTTAGCAATAAATACTTATTTCAACCTGGAAAATAACTCATCTCCAAGTATGAGGGCATATGGCATACAGGTGCGAACGCCTGGAATACCTATCTTTGATGAGGCACAACCTCTCAAACCTCCTCAGTACATACCCATGGGGCCAGTCAGTATGTTTGGCGCAAATTGGGAAGACGCAACATGGGCCTATGTCAAGGATATGCAGAGAAGCCACAAATTAGCACCTTTGTTAAGAGGACCTTTTCCTATTGTTGAGAAGGGGTCGAGATTCATGGTACTGCAAGTGGGATCACAACAGAAGAAAGTCGCATATCACCAGTTAATACCGGCGAAACCACAGGTCAAGCCACTAAAAGTGAAAAGAAATAATATAAAAATAAGAAATTATGCATATGGAATAACGAACTAAAAGGAGGGAGTAAAAGCTAAAGAAGCAAATAAGTGAAAAATCCCAAAAGGAGGGAGTATAGTTTGGTAAACCAAACTAGAACATGAAATAGTAAAATAAAGTATATTATGTAGTATATTATGTATAATATATATTATCTTATTCTTTAAATTTACCAAAAATAACCATTATAAAGCATACTTTATTACGTTATTACTTATGTTATAGGAAAGTAAAAGATAAGTAAAGTAAATTAAGTAACATGGCAACACCTGTAGAAGTAGCGACAAAAATGTTGCAGCATATGGAGGTGAAACCAGCTGGAATATTAGGGTCCAATAGCGAAAAAGCTGCAGAAATTTGGAAACCCTTTGAAGATGACAACTCACATTTGAAAGATTTAGCGGAATTAATTCCAACGTTGTACCCGTTAACAGTAACACAGTGGTTAACGATCGTCCGAGGAGCTTTCAAAGCTAATCCAAAAATATCGGACTCTAATAAACTGCGCATCATTTTGAGAAGAGCCGCAAGTGATGGTTATGAAAACATATGCAATAAGTGCGGAATGTTGCTAAAACAGATAGAGAAATATGGAGATGAGCATGCGGCCATGGTTGAGTTTTGGGAATGGGCAGAGCGAACCTGTCCTTCCACATGGGATGCCAGGGTGAAACAATTCGAACATTATCTAAGGATTCATAAGATAGTAGAAAGCATGAGTCCTTTGGATGCTTTAGACTATGCATTGTATGGATCTGAGTTAGAATGGGAAGATGTCGAGCATAATGAAAAAGTACGAAACATGATCGTGTACGTACTACGACGAGACATAACCTACCTATCCATAGAAGAACTGTTAGACAGGAATGTGAGGACATGGCGCCGTTTCCTTATAGAGGAATGGACAAAACATGCGAAACCGGAATATCATAGTGTTCTTGGGGAATTACGGTTTTGGGAAGAATTACCCAAGCAAAAAAATCAGGAAAGACGGCGACGCCGTTAAGGTAATTCAGGAATAAAACTGATGGTTGTAAAAAAGATATTTAATAAAATAATATAATAAAGGAAAAGAATACGGGAAGTTACAAGAATACAGGAAGTTAAAGTGATTGTTTAAAAAGGCAAAGAGATTAACAAAAACCGTAATACATAAAATATTTATTGATTAAAGCCTTATAAATATGAAACAACCCAGGAAAGGTAAAGAAATCCTTAGGAGGTATGGTTGTTTGGGATAACCTTAAGAAGGGATTGAAACCTTAAGAAGGGAACCTGTCAAGAAACTAGCTAGGAGGGAGAGAATTTAATAATTGTAAGATTAATTATAAATGAAACAACAAGTTAAATCGCGCGAAGAAAATTAGGGATTATTACTGATGGTGGGAAGACGATGAAACAGGAGCATTCAAATTTTAGTGGAATCAAGGGGAATTAGCTACTCGTCTTGAGGAAACAGAGAGCGTTAAGTTGCTGGACAACCGTTCTCAAGGTGAAGGCGAGTCTCCTTCAAAAGGTCACCCACCATGAGTAAAAACACTTTCTGAATGGCCACAGAAGTGTTGGATGTTTAAAACGTTTATCTGTTTTTAGAATCGAAGATCAATTGACAAAGAAGAAAGGTTCTTTGAAGAACCGAAGATACACAAAGAAGTCAAAAGCAAGACGTTCTTTGAACTTTGGGGCGATTCCCGATGGGGAACAACACCTGAAGAAGCCATAGACAATTATAATCAAAAAGAAGCCCGAACGATAACTACACGTTCAGGCAGACTGGTTCGGCCAGTAGCCGAAGACAATATGATATATTACAAATGAACATTGTCTGAAACATTGTGACACTTGTGTTACGTATCACGTATAATCGATATATATTCACATCATTTTTTTCTTGAAAGCCATGTTTGTTATGAAGACCACGCAAGTGGGCAAAAATGTACATAAGTTATCAACGACAATAAATGTATGGAAGATAACATAGCGGTGTATGCGTATTGTATGAATGATATATATATATATATTTCATATGATGTATCAACATATTGTATATCTAATGCTTAATAAGTGAATCGTTGCATTATGTAGATAAGTGAATAAGGAAATGATATCAATAATAATCTTGTTGATTTTCGTGACAACGATGGTTGTGGGAGACATAACCAGCACTTCGCCAAGCGAAGCAGTTTTTGCACAAATGATAAATGCGTTCTATGGCACTAACCACACGGGTAGACCAAGAGAGTGTGGTCGCGATTGGACTTATTTTCATTATATAGCCACCGAGACAGCAATAGTGTTAATATTGCAATTGATAAACAGTATTTTCTCGGTGGTAGCATTTATGAAATTATGGAAAAAAGGAAAAAATTCGTTGACTGTATAAAGAATAAAACGGTTATATAAAATAAATAATAGTATAATATTAAATATAATAATTAAAGAACTAGAAAAGTAATGTGTAAAAATTGTATATACAGGAACTAGGGTTAAACAACTGTAAAATAGACTGAGAAAAATGTCAATTGTCTTAGAAGCCATTCCCGAAGAATTAAAAGATCGGGGAAGTAAACTTAGAGAAGAACCAGAAGATGCAGAAACCAAGCAAATGCTGCAAAGAATGATCAAGAACATAGTGTATGAACAAACCAGTAAATCTCTGATAGACACCTTAATCATGGCAGATTTGAATACCACTGAATTCTTTGATATACTGAGAAGCAGCTGGGTAAAAGGAGGTGATCGGTTATTGACGCTCCTGGATACCAACTTGCACCATCATTTCCGTAGAGAAGCCTGGAAATTAGAAAGAGCAGGGTTTGTTGGAATACAAGAGAAGTTATGGTGTCAAGGATGTGGGGGAGTGGTGACAGACATACCGGAATTTTGCACTTTGACGTTAGTGCATACCTGGATGAATCCACTCTGCCCGGCACTATTAGGGATTAGAGACCCTCAGCGTTGTGTAAGAGGGACTGAAGTCGCTGTACAACCCAAAATGGATCAACCTCAAGTGAAGGAAAGAGTTAGGGCATTAATAGAAAGTGATTTCCACATGTATGAAAGAAGAATGATCAGTGAGGCCGCACGTGCTGCATCATGGGGAAGATATCCAAATGGCAATCCGGTAGAGAAGCAGAATCGTATGGTAACGGCAGGATGGTATGCGCAAGAACATCCATCAGGGAAGAAAGCAAGATGTTTTTGCTGCGGTATAGAAAAGGTGTCCTGGAGACCTGATGATTGTCCACTATTGACTCACCTAAAAGAAAGTCCGGGATGCCCATACCTTCATGCAATTACGGAAGAAGAAGACATAATAAGCCTGTTGTCAGGACACAAAGAAGAGATAAAAAGGTATCCCCAGAAGAAAACAAACGCGTTCGACTACTTCAAGAAAATAATATTTCCACCCCAGGTAGTCAATCATGAAAGAATAAGCTGGAACCAACGGTCAACGCAGCTTCAAAAGAAAAGCGACGCAGTAAAAGAAAAACTAATTAGTGAATGGATAATATATCAAAGGATACATGACAATCCACCAACTGAGCCAGAAGCAAAGCGCAGACGACAAGCGATAAGCAGGGAAAAATTGATGCGAAATTATCAATGGGCTACTCGCAGGGTTGACATCAACACGAAAGTACAAGGAATAGGGTTAAGAGGCCAGGAATCATTCCAGTACACACCAAACTGGGAAAGGGACGAGAAGTTCCTTCAAGGATGGGGATTGATATTCCCGTACAATAGAAGTGTTACGTTGAAGAATGATCATTTAATATTGGAATAACGATAAGAGTTTTAATGTGTTACAGAATTAGAATTGTAAATATGTCTGATACTGAAAGTATTGAAGTGATATATGAGACTGAATCAGTAACCTGGGAATCAGAAGATGAAGAACCCATGAAGACTGAAGAGGCTGAAAAAGAAAAGAAAGAAGAAGAAAAAGAAAAAGAAGCAGAAACTCTGTGTCCTGATTCACCAGAAAAAGAAGCTATAAAACTACCACGGGTAAAATCACTGATTATACCCGGACCCAAAATTATATCTCCACAATATCCTGTGGGGATACGTGCTCCATATAGACATCAAATTGAGTTACGAGCACGAAACCGCGAAATGCTATTATGTGAATCATATAGTGATCAAAGCTGTGTGTGGCAAGCTAGCAAGGGGCGTTTATTGTTGTACATACCACGTACTACTGATCATGAACGAAGTAAAAATTGGTATGTGTACCCCGCCCTGAGGATTTTCCCAGGGAGGGCGAGTTTAAATTTCAATTTGGAATTGGCACCAAAAGTGAAGCCTGTGTTTGACAGTAAAAGTTTAATGTTTGTGGAAGCCTTGCTACATGTAAAATATCGCCCTAACCGTCGTAAAGGAGTGAGACTAACCAAGGGCATGTTGTTTGGCAATTTGTATATACATGAAATGTGGGAACAATACCACACCAATATGGATATGGGAGTTTCTTTGTATTGCCCTAAGTGTGAAAAAGTAGGACACATGGCCATGTATTGCGCTGAAAACAGACAAAGTAATCGTATAGCTAAGTAAAACCCTGCTAATGAAAAGTGAGACAAGATAACGAGTGTTTCGTGTCATAAATAACATATTAACTATATGCGCATATTTTAACGTATCAATGTAATACGAATACGTTTTGTGTTTAAGGAATAAGTAAGGAATTTAAAACAAAAAATGTGGTTAGTATGTGTGCTGCTAATAGCATTGTCAACTGGACAAGCCCAATTCCCAGAAGACGTATACGCGACACAAGATGAAGAAGTAATCTCTGATCCGCTCGAAAAACATCATTTTGAAGAAAGTAAAGCAAACGACACCGAAGAAACACGGGTAACATTAGAAGAATTGATGCCCTATCCGTGTAACGATTTGATTAATATGAAAAAACACTATCTAAGAGATTTTGGTCAAGTAGCTACTCATGTGCGAACTTTCACGGAGGTGTTAACCACTCAAGGAAGGTACTATCCCAATGTAGGGGAGTATGATAAAAACTGTGCCTGCCCACCCGTATACCAGGTTTTGTGGAACCCGGCCAGAGGAAAACATAAAATACTATCTGCACAACTAAGACAAGGTTACGTGTCACAAGAAACGACACAAATAAGGGCAGAAGAGAGGCAGATGTATGTAATATTCTATGAAAACAATAATGTAGTGGAATATAGAAGGAGTAATATTATGACGGTAATTGGTGATGAAGACCCGCGAATAATTAACCAAAGGATCACAAATTTTAGGCAAAGATTTTTATATGGATTGCGACATCATCAACAGCCTAAAACCATAGAATACAAGGCACTGGCCCAGCATAATTTGCAAAGCGTAATAAAACGCACGATCGCCAACTATACGGATAATCAAGGGTATGTAAGGACTTACAGATATTTACAGGTGACCGACTTAGACATAATAACGCAATTAAGAATGATTGATCATGTAATAGCAATATTATATGAAACATATGAATGGGTAGAATGGAAAGTAAGGGCGATAGATGCCCAAGAGGTAGACCCTAACTGGAGAATGTTAAATAGGCACGAACCCTGTCAGATTGCAGCAGACGAAGCATGGGGAATAAAGTATACAAGGGGGACCCGAGGAACATTAAGAGTATGCGATTTCCATGAATACTCGTATATGTTAAATGCGAGTGATTACAGCTTCGAATTAATAATGCCCATAGGAAGTTTTGAACCCGCTAACTTATCACAAGATTTCAGATACGACCTAAGGGAAAGAAATAGTGTAGTAATATGGAATTTTATACAATCATCCATAGGAAATGACGCAATGATAAAGGTAAAGTTTTGGCATGGGATGGTACGAACTCGACCCACAAGCATTTATAGTCTAGTGACAAATAGCATACATAGTAGATTTCATAGAAATTTCCTATTGTCACCTTGGTGGAAAATGGCCCGAACACAATTAATGATAAATGAACAGGATGAAATGTGTGAGAGAACTGATTACACCAACTTCGTTCGGCGATTAGGGGAAAACGAAAGGCCCACCACATCTACAGACAAGCACAGAACGCTAAGAGTAATGCATAATCGGCACCCTGGAAATTGTCAAATAATATATACAAATACTTACCGCTGTAGGAAACCGAGAAACGAAGGTCAATGCCGATATGCTGTAGGGGCAAGTAGAACAACTTACTTTAGAAGTGAAATGAAAACGGACCCCTGGCAAAACGAAGCAAAAATTTCGCAAGCACAAATCTGTTTCCTGAAAAATGTTACCCTAAATCAAATATTAGAAGAACCAATAAGAAGTACCGCTGTGGAAATGATAGGAATGAAAGTGGAACCAGAACTGAGGTATGTAATGAATAAACAATTGCGAACATTTTCCAAAATATGGCAAAATCAAGGGCGAAACCAGGCAGACGCCATGAATAGGGCCATAGCCATATTAGAAGAAAAGATGAGTGATATAAGGGCCATCGGAATAAGAGGATCTCATGAGGAAAATTTACGGGCACGTTATGCAGCAAGAAGGGCCGTAACAAGGGCAGGCGAAACTTCGATAAATTGGGAACAAAAATTTGAAAACGCCGATGGTAACATAAACAAGACATTAGGAAGGATGCGTGAACTGGAACTAGAGATAAGTAACCTAGAGAACGAAGTAAAGAGAAACATAGGAGGTTATTACTTGTATAAGCGAATCAGAATGATGTTACCACACTTAAAACTAGCCTCCGATTTAGAAAGAGGAAAAATTTACAAAATAAGCTTAAGAAAAGGTGAACTAACAATAAAACATCTCTCATGGTTTAGAAGAAAATCTAGGGGAAATGCGATAGCATTAGGAAGAAGAGTAGGGTTAACCAGTACCAATGCACCGTCAACGACTTCACAAGCCACAAGACAGATCGTGACGACGGATAGCAATAACAATACCCATCAAACGATAAAGATCACCTCACCAGCAACGAATAAAGAACCCGTAGTGTTGTCAAGAAGAGTAACAGAAAGCAAGGAAACATCTCTTAAAACCACCACTGAATCACAGAGACTTGTGCTAGATAATAAAACCACGAAGGAAAATAAACCGCAAAATAAGGACGAATATCATCAAATAATAAATTTGATAGAAAACGAACTCGAAGACCATAAAATATCTCATGATAAGTGGAAAAAAATTAAAACTAAAAATGAAGGGAATCTAGAAGAAATACCGAACAAGAAAGAACAATCTGAACCCTTCTTGTTAGTTCTAATAACTATAGCAACTGTTATTGGAACCGTGGCTATCTTAAGTTTGGGTTATAAACTGGCAAACAGAAAAAGGAAGAACCATGTGATAAGTATAAAAAAGGCAAAATCGTTAATAGATAAAACTAAAGATCTTCCTTTTACAGATAAAGAATAAAGAAGAAGAACAAGTGAACAAGATGCTCCCCTTACATGTTACAAACCAAAGCTTGAATTTTGACCCAGCAAATTATGAAAAGAAGAGGAGCAAAAGAAACGCGGAAGAAACAAGCAACAATGATTTAATAAATGTTAATATTGTCATGAGTGCTGTGAATATTGCGTTGTTGTGCATATTTACTGTCATTTTGGGCGGATTGCTAAATTACATAGATAGAGGAAACATACGAAATAAGACCGAAAAGCATGAAGCTGTAATGGAACAAATAAATAAAAAACACATATATATCACCGGACGTGTAAATGAGTTTCACGCCCAACATAAGGAAATATATGCCCAATTACAAAACGAAATCAATGGAAGATTTGATATGATGATAACCATGTTTCAAGAAATATGCAAGAATACTAGACTGAATACTCCATATCTGATGAGGCTATCCAGGGGACATACCAACGAAGATTTTGCGAATATGATTTACCTAAGCCACAGCATCGTAAGGAATGGCAACGACTGGCTAGACTCTTTTATGAAGAATCCGGAGTTAACATACTGATGCCCAGATATTCGGATATAGAAGACATGGAAAACCTTACCTACACCCCAACGATAGATATAGACCATTTGGACGTACAGCAATCATGCAAAACACCTGTATGTTTCAACCCTAATGTGAAATACGAAGGAAAAGAGAGTAAATGTCAATACTGCACTCAAGTATGTTGCAATTGTCTCAACTGCACGCGATTCAGAGGGTTTTTCAAAATAAGAACCGCCTTAATTAACACCGGCAAGATAGACAGTTGGGACCATTATAATCAGCAATTAATAAAAAGTATAAATCATCATAATTTGGAGAAAAGAGAGAAGAAAACTCTGGAAGACATCATGAAGGTATTATATCACCAAGCCCGGGAACGACAGCGTAGTTTGTCGTCGAGACTGACCGACATGGATGATGAAGACCCTTTGAAAGAAAAATTAAAAAACATGGCATTAAGGATGATGGACGGACCTGTGGACAAAATAATAACCGCAGACGAACGTATAAATCGACTGGCCGATGATCTTTCCGAAGAAATCTTGCAACACTTTCTGAAGACAAAAGAGCTGCAAAAGCAGAAAACACAAGACATCATGAAATGGCTACTGGATCAATATCATGAAGAAGAAGAATTGACCAAAGGAGGGAGTGATGTTGTAGTCAAGTTTGACTACAACATGGATAAGCAAGAATCATCACAAGAAGCAAAGCAAGGATCAGCAGTGGAATTGAACTGGCCTGGATCAGCCACTGACGATGAAGACAATGTCTCAATTGA
>Ga0210059_1003485_pt1 | contig 25191 bp, 26 predicted proteins | sample Ectturendosymbi2_FD_188042 | JGI IMG/M metagenome (GOLD analysis project Ga0210059, IMG submission 188042) | Ecteinascidia turbinata endosymbiont from Florida, USA - Sample 2 (SPAdes) (version 2) | ecosystem: Host-associated > Tunicates > Ascidians > Unclassified | place: Key West, Florida... | reverse complement strand
TTAAAATAAGTTTCCGTATTCCTGGAAAGTGCAAGTAGGGTTTATGAATTCATCTGAAAAGAATTATCACTTTAAGTAACTAATACAGCTGAAGGTCGGAGACGGCCCGGAGTCGCAGTCGGAGTTGGAGTCGGAGTCGGATAATCGAAATTGCCCGGAGTCGGAGTCGGATGACGGGATTTCCGACTCCACAGCCCTGATACCAACATCACCTTTTTTATAAAATCTAAAATGATGCCTGAAAACTTCGGGGCAGATGCAAATACCCGGTTTTCCCCCACCCTGGTTGTGGGCCTGCCTCAACTTACACGTGTGTAAAACCTTGTTAAAAAGAATTTTTGACGTTTTTTTTGTTTGATTATTATCTTGAGTTCTATATTCGACTCCAGCGAGAAAGCAGCAGTAAAGGCAATTAATGAACCTACAGCAATCCACTTACAAAAGTAAATGCACTCCATGTGTGTCTGCAGTCTAAGTTTCATTTATATGTGCATATGCTGTAAAATGAACAATTCCTAATCATAACTGCTCAATGACCATTATTTTTAGATCATGGTTGTTCAAAAATGGGGCACCCAACACAATTGATAGCTTTAAAAAACATTTCAAGGTGAGACTGTAAAATAAACCCTACTTCTGAAAAACAGCACAAATTTTAAAAGTTCACCAAAAGTAGCGGTAGCGAATAGCGGATGCGATAGCTCGCTACTATTTTTGTTCAGTAACGGGAGGCGTAGCGCCTCTATCATTTTCAGCAAATAGCGATAACGGTAGCGACGCTATTTCCAAAGTAGCGGTTGCCCGTCTCTGATTATACTGCACTGTAGTTGGACTCCCGTTGTTAAGCGAAATTTCTGACTTGCGAAATTTCTGACTTCATGCCATATGCACATGCACACTTTGATATTCTACATATCAAATACGCTGAGAAAACTGATGATTAAGGCTCAGGGCTTTGTGTTTAGGTAAGTGTATCGGGCAACCGCTACTTTGGAAATTAGGGTATGGGTATGGATTAATGCAGTGGTTCGTAAACTGGGTTCGACAGAGCCGTTTCAGGGGTTCGACGAAGGTCATCTGATTTCAGTAACCCATTTTTACTTTTTGTTGCATTGGGCAAAAATAGGGTTTGACAAAAGCTTGGAAAACTACGTAAGGGTTCGGCGTGTTTGAAAAGATTAAGAACCACTGGATTAGGGTTACAAAAATAAAAATGATTGAGGTCTAAGACTAAGTCCAATATTTCTCAGTGGTTTTATGCTTATTCCCGTACTGTAGTTTGTTGTAGGTATCTGACATCTAACCAAAAAGGTTTAATTTGCACAACACACATCAAAAAAGTAGACGCTAAACTTTCTTCCTTTACTTTGAGAAGCAGAATAAGTGACAAACAATAATAGGTCAGAAATTTCGTAGAAGTCAGAAATTTCGCTTAACACCGTCTCTAATCTTCTTGGCGGAGATGAGCGGACTGTCATATTTTGCGATCCAGATCCAGTCCTGAATTTCCAAACAGTCCAAAAAATTGAAGTCCAAATATAGTCCAAAAAATTAAAAAATGTAAAATCCAAGTGCAAACAAAGTCAAACAATTTAGCCAAATACATCTTTTTAATGACAAAAATTACGCAATTCTTGTCCATTAACTCAGTCCAAATCCTGTCCTGGTCCAAAATTTGTGCAGCATTTTACAGTCCGGCTCCAATCTAAATTCAACAAAATTCGCCATAGTCAGGATCCAGTCTGATCCAAGTCCAGTCCAATGCTCATCTCTGACTCTTGGACGTTGTGGTATGCCCGTAAGAGGGCGCTTTGGTGCAACAGTTGCCAGGCAAGCCAACGTTGAGCAGATTTCGGTCACCTAACCATATATTCCACTGTACAGTACACCATGAGATAAACGTGTGGTCCGAGTAGAACTTCTGGGTTAGTGGAAGTAGAAATGATATGAAATAGAATTAATAGGAATGTTTTTTGTGGTTTTCGAAATTTCTGTATTTTCGGCATGCAATGACAGAATATAGCTGTAGCTTTGTTTATTCATGTGTGTGACGTGCAGCACAGTCCGACAGTGAGTACTGTGTAGGCTCGTAGCCTAGTGGTAGATATTGATTTGAAGAAGAAAAAAGAACTCTTCTCAATCCACATTCCCAGACTCAGTTTATCAATCAGTGCTAGGACACACAGTAGTTGCTATCAAAAGATGGCATCTGACTACTTAAGCGTGAATGTGATATGTCGCTAATATGGTTTAACCATATTCGATATTGGCATACGATAATGATTATGGTAGGGTATGTCACTGTGTGGTTAAATTAAGTAAGGTGCATATTGGCTTAACCAGCCACTTGCACTCAGTGTGACGTCAGTGGTTACAGTACAGCAGCTTAGGTGCTTTGGCCATTATTGGCCTGGTCTGGTCAAAGAACTTATTTTATTGGCTGTAAATTAGCCTAAATTCATTCATTGTTGATTTAGTTTTAAGGTTGAATAGGCTACATGTCAAACTCAAATTTTGTTAGATATATTTTAATTTATTTACTTTAATCACATTTGGATCATTAGCCTTGAACCTGTCCTTTTACACTATAGTATGTCTAAAATTACTTAGCACATCATGTACTAACATACTAGTCTCTTATTGCAGATAAACTGTGTGGGAATTTCCTGATATACCATACTTCAAATTTATTTTTGTTCAATGCAGTTGTTTTTCTTTGCTAGTATAACCAGCCTAGAAAAATATACACAAACATGTATTAACTGAAATTTACAGGAATAACATAAAGAAGCAAGTGCTCCATAAAAATAAGAATCAGAAAATGGAAGGCAAGCAACATATGAAAAATTGTCAAATATAGTCACATATATATATGAAGAAGTGAGATATGTACAGAATAAATAAGCGATAGGTGAAAAAGTAAGGAGCATTACAAGTTAGGAAAGCAGGAAGGTATGATATTACAGTGAGCAAGTGAGTATTGGCAGCACATGACAATATGGCAAAAACGATTTTAAAAAGTACAGACCATGAAAAAATATCACAGTTTTCCATAATCGATGATAAAGTATTGCATTTGCTCATATGGATAGCAGGAGACATAGTAGACTCAGAAGAAGATGGAAAGACAACGGTGGTAATTGTGCCACACAGTCAGAAGTCTCAGATAGTATAATATGTTGCAACAAATTAAAGGACAAAAAATCCAACAAGCTAAGGATGAAAAACAAAGATTAATGAGTGATTTATATTTTGCAGCATCATATGTGTTTGCTCATCGCTTTCAAAGGTGAATTAAGCAACTAGGTCTACGAGTTAAAATAAGACACTCATAGCATCATTGGCTATGTCTAATCATCATTAATTAATATGCAATATGGCACAATTAAATTTTTTATAATTATAAGGCTAAGGATGAGATTGAAATCAATGTGATTTGTATCACTCTGTTTGCTTTTGATGGTTTGCATCATTCTGTTTTTCTCAAAAGCCTTTGCTTATGACAATGGCATTCTTCACCAGCTGCAAATCTGAGCTTTGTCCTAATGTACCAAAGTTCATGATAGAGGCCTATTGTTCTTTGCACTTTTCAGCTGTGTTTTCTGTCAGTCTTTCGCTCATCTTGGTGCATTCTGATGCTGTCTCACTACTTGTGAATACAAGGGGATTGGATGATGTCAGTGAACTTCAGTTGTACCGATCGTTCTTGTCTTCATAATGTTGATAAATCTGTTTACAGGAACAGTGGTAATAGGACCATGAGCTATGATGTGTTGTGTGATCCTTATATTGAAATATGTTTTCGCACAGCTGTTCTAGAACTCTTGAACAGAAATATCCAACCTCGCATCATCAGCAACGGTTCTTTTTCTTTCAAGCTTGTGTTCTGAGATTGGGAGGAGTCAGAATTCAACCTGATGTCTTGGCATGCCTCTCGACAGTTGTGCCTCTGTGTCTCTTGATTTGTGTCTCATTGATGTGTGTCTGCCAGTTTGCATTCATACTGCAACATGCATTTCACTTCATTTGCTTTTTTTAAACTAAGCTTTATGACACATGAGTTAGTAAGCAAAAAATTAGTAACCTTATGTAGTCTGCTACAGTGCTCATGCTCATCAACCCTTTTGTCATCATGGAAACCCTGATATACTTTTGTGTTTGTCATGGAACCCCCCATCAGCAACAATTTAAATAACACGAATTACTTGTAAAAAAATCAAATTGTTGTTATTACACACTTCAACGAATAAGCAGTTATTAGCCTACAAAAGTTAAAAGCAAGAAATGTAATGACTTGGTTGTTCTTGCATTTTTTAAATATAGCTGCTACACTCAGAATTTGGTCATCCAGCAAAAAGAAGCATATCTCATATGTATCGTCTCATTTTCTAACTTTGGCAATTGAATTACATTAGGTCTGCTTCGGAGGAGATGCCTCTTACATTTGAACTACATTGCTCATTACCCCCACACCTCTGCTGTGGTTATTATTTTGCTTCACATAAGAAAATTTGCTATTTTGTTTCAGCTGGCTTGACTAAATAGTAAAAAGTTAGGTTTCACACCATTTTTACTTCATTCCCAAAAATGCTGAACAGCAGCTCTAGTCAGTAGTCTACTGTGAACTGTACATCGGCAACATTGTATAACTGTGATGCGACAATAACGTTCTTTTAATTGCGCAACAAGTGATGCAACAACTGTCAATATTTCTGTTTCAGCTATTAACTGCACTCAACGTCCTGTATAACTAACTGGCCTACTTGGGGTCTGAATGTGGCACAGCAATCTAAAAAATGTCATAATGACACATCAACGTATTTAAGCAAGAAATAATTCCCCTAGAAAACGAGAAACCCTAACAGAACCCTTCAAACTCCAGAACCTCACTACATGTTGTGCAGAATACTAGGGTTCTGCGGAACCCCTGTTGAAGAGCACTGCCTAGTGTACTATGCAAAATAGGGAAAACACTTGAAGGACTCTGAAAGTAAGTGTAGAAAGCTCTCATCATATATAAATTTATATAATTAAAGAAAATGCACTCCTTTAAGAATAACTTGTAGAAAGAATTGATTATTTTTAAGAGTGAATGAAGTTGTTAGACAACGATGCACCCCACTAAATAGTTAAGATGCACTATGCTACGTGCTAAATAGTTATTAAATAGTTATGTAGAAGTTGTTGAAAATCAAAGCTTTCAGTTATGCCTTGATAGCAACTGGAACCTTTATTAATGCTGATTAACACTGACATTTGTGAGTAAAAAATCTTATATGTGCTAAGCATCAGTCAGGGCTCTATGCATACATTTATTGTTGGCAGGTATGCCTTGGTATGTAATTTCATCAAGATGAAGTATATTTTACAAAAGTTGAAGCCCAACTAAAGGTACTTTGCATTCTGTTTACAGCACTTATCAAAATTTGAAACAAAGAAAATCTGAAATACAATGTGATATCATTCATGTGAACCTTTAAATGTACTAAGAATGTGTGAGGTTGTTTGCAAACATATTTCCATAAGAATTTTCAACTCGGGCTAAACCAGAAAGTTAATCAGCAAATCCATGTAGACTTTGTGCTTCTAATTTCCTAATGTCATTGGTTGCAGTAAAAGGGTCTTAAAGACCAGTGCCCCACTTCACTTGCATGGTTAGGTTCCTGTATAAACTCTCCCAACATCTTAGCATTTATACATGCACTTCACATAGTCTTTTTCTGAACAACATATTGTGTTTAGTTTTGCTGGATGCTTTTGACACATAATAAAACAGAATTTTGGACTATTTATCATGTTGTGCCTTGAAATACACTAGAAAGTTTTAGTTCTGAACAATGCGTAAATACACAGATTTTAAAGTTACACCATCTTGGAATTTAGTATAGCTAAAAAACACCTTGATAAATATTAGCATCTATTATTTCATCATTCTTGATTCTGTAAAAAACTGACTCTAATTTAAACTTTACCTGTAACATAAAAATTTTGCATGTCAAAGCATTGGCATAAGAGGGAACAAAACATGCTCAAAAATGTGAAATTAGCATTGCAAGCTGTATTGTACATATGCTATTAAACGTATTTGATACTGGCAATAAACAATGATCTCCAAATAAAGTTGCTATACAAATTTTGTGTCAATTTCACCATGTAATGTTTTATGGTATGACAACAGATGACATAAGACAATTTGAATCAAAGATTTTGCAATAAAAGATACTGGAAAATGTAAGTATTTAGATGAAAAAAAATAACTGACACCATTGCAGAACTCTAAGAAAAAAATGGTGTTTGTTAAGTGAAAGTGTGAAACTCCATTGTAAGTGTAGGTGTTTGTAGTTTTAGATTATATACACTGGATTCCTTTTAGTAGTTAAATTGAAAATTTATACTTTAAGAGACATGACCCTAATCAGGACTAAGCAACTTTTCTCTCCAAACATTTAGCTTAAAAATGTAGAAATTGTTTTATAGTCATAAAATGTAACAAGGTTTGAAGTTGCATTTCAAGGTGTGTTCAAATAGATATCACCACTTTTATTTTAAGAAATTGGTATAAGAGAACAAAATAAGTATAATAAGTTGGCAAAACAAAATTGGTAGTAAAATTAGTACATAACACAAGTCAAAATAACCTGAATTAAAAAAGCAGTCAACAAGCTTAATTTCGATCTGTGCTGCATTATTTTTAACTCTTTTTTCACTGTTGTTAAAAATGCTGGTTGATGACTTTTGCCTTCAGGAAGCATCATATTTCAATTCCTGAAGATTTCAAGTCATTTCCCATTTGGATACAACAGACATTACAAAAATTTTTTTGCCAAGAATTGGTTAGATATAGAAATTTGTCTTATTGTTGTTTACAGAATATGTTTTGGTAACTGCTGTTGTTTTATTTCTATGATATCTTGATCCCCATCATTTATTTTAAACAATGTACATGAGTATGAGCATTTTAACCTCTTTCATTCAGTTCAGTTTGCTTATTCAGGGAATCAGCTTATGAAGGAAAACAAAACAAAAAAGCAGTAAACATAAAAAAAACAATGCAATGACAGACAATACTGTAAAGTTGCCAAGTCAAAACAAAGACCAAATCAGTGCTAGTAAACCAATTCTCATGAAGCTAAAGTTTGCAGTATACTGAACTGGGCACAGCAAAACAGCCGGACTGTAAGCATAGCATTTGAAGTCACCCAATGCATACACAAAGGTGATATATGTACAAAAGTGATACACAGTATTAAAAACATAGAAAAAAGAAAAATGAAGTAATTGGTGAGTGCTGTTGCATTGCTTTACAGATGTACTAGCCTCTCTTGAGGAAAGATGTTTAATTTCCTTGGACACCTATTATAGCCCTATGGTTTGTTACATAGTTGCCATTTTCAATAAAAAAAAGAATAAAAGTAAGAAAGAAATTGGGTTTTAAGTGGATATTATTTTTTTACAATTCAGTCTTAACTGGAAGCAATTACAGTACATTGTGTACCAAAACTAAAAAGTGTGTGAGGTTAAAAAATAAAGGAAGTGCACAACTAAAGCTGTAAATAACTTCAGATGTACATGGTCACAGTAACACTCAAACTGCCGTGGATGAGATTTAGTGTGTGCATGGGCTTGTTGTTTTCAAATAGATAAACAGCTAAAGAAACAATTTCATAAATGTGTTGGATCTATAGTTTCCCATACTTTTAATGCCCTGTAACAAATGGATTTTTATCCAATGCGTATTCTCTATCTGGGAATATTGTGCTCTATTTTGTTGTATTCAACACAGATTGTTTTGGCTTTCATATAATCTTTTCAGTGTATTATATTTAAGGTTACCATATATATACTCTATTTGGAAAACTTGTCCTCATTTTCAATGAGGAACAATCAATCTTCAAAGGATGTTTGAAAATGCCCAGATGTCTTCCTTGTTGTATTTTGAACAGTTAAAATAAATTGTACACTCAGAGAGCTTGATTCTTGAAGAAATATATGTCAATTTTAAACATATAAGCATATGGTAAAACCTTTGTGATGTGTGTATGTTAATAATTTTTATCAAGAATGTGTACTTGTTTTTGGTGGTAAAGTATGGTAACCCTAATTATATTTATACCCATTTCACAATGTTTTGTAATTTTTATGTACATGTCAATTGCCTTAGGCTTGTTCTTACTAACAATAGGGCTAGAGGACATGCCAACCAGTAAGAGTTTGTTCAATGCTCTTTGGGTCTCCAAACTTTTTTGTCCGAGGGCCACATAAGCTATTACACCATAGTTCGATGGCTGGATCTTACTTAATATGACTGTTTTGGGATATTTAACATCTCTCATATCCACAAATGTTTCATATCTATATACATTATTTTTTCATAATTGACATATGTCGTTGCAGACCATAGTCTGGAAATCCCTGCTCTTTAGGCACAGCTCTAATCTAAACATCCTCACTTTAAGTTAAGCTTAAATGTTTTCATATCTTGTAAAGATGTGTTGTTTCGTCTTGTGCTTTATACTCAATTTACGTGGATGTGCTACATGTTTTACTATGGTTATGCAATGAAAGTATAATGTGGGTCACAAAAATGCATGAATGAACATGAACGTGAACTTTGATGAGCAACAAATACAAAAAAATTTGTAACAAAAAAATTGTGAAATGCAAAAACACATTTGCCGAAATGATTAGTGGTTTAAAAAGTCATGGAAAATATATAATAACATGTTCCTGCATCAATCCTAACATATATTTTATTGGTGCAAGCTGTTCAACAAAAGTAATAGAATGTGAACTTTTCTATTTAAACTCCACTTTAGTTGTTTTAAGTTGTAAAACTTCTATTTACTATGCTTCATGTACATTACATTTCATGAAAGCTCATCATTGTGATTGGATTGATAATGTTTTTAAAAAGACTGAATTCATTTTGAAATTTTTATTCAAAGATTTTAAAGACTTGGAAGAAAATGCAGTATTCTGCAGCTCTGTGGCATTTCACATATTACTCCAATGCTGCATATTAGTATAGGTTGCTCTGTGACTCCTTTGTGACTATTATGACCTGACACCATTAATAGTCAATGGATCATTATTAATGCACTTCTTTGCAACTGAATTAAATGGTTGTACTGGATAGAGCAAAGCAAAATCCAATGAACAAGTATGATGTGCTTGGGATTGTTGGAGAGGGTAAGTTATAATGTGAATTTCTCCAAAGATCTTATTTTGTTTGAAAGTAATTCAAGTTAAGAACTGTGCAATTGTCATGATATTAATTTTTGATTTTAATTTTAAAAAGTTTGTTTTTCAGTGATGTGATGAATATGCTTTCAAAATGTAAGATCTTATTTCAACTATCAGTGTCCATTTTAGACACATTATCTCTTGAGCTATGCACTACATGTATAATTGCTTGCCCTAGGAAAACATGGTAAAACAAAAAATAAATTTGTGAAGTGTGCCACTTAGCTGCAAGAATAATTCTGAATTTTTTTAATGTTCTTCCTGCAGCACTAATCAGTACAGTCGAAATCGGTTAATCGCATAGTCAATTTGCCAAACTTTTTTATGCGATTAACCGTATCCATTGATTGACAGTATCCTACACATCAATACCGAACGTTCATCTTACACAAAAGCTTGAAAGCAGACCGCTAGACATTTTAACCGTGTATGCGATCATCTACAGTTTGTAGGAATGAACGCGTTTGTGCTACTGTTACAGTACTAAGGTGTTGCTAAGCAAAGTGAGAAAATGTGTTGTGTGACTTCAATACTGCACAAAAAAAGAAATGCCTCTCCGATGAAGTTCAACATCACTTGTCTTCCGAGTGTCTGTCTGACGTGCTAACGAAAAAATTTATTGCGTGCTTATTTTAGCGTATCCACGAAGTGACGTAATCTTATCGCTTTTCCGCAATGGGTTTATGTTGCCTTGATGTGCGGATAAAAGCTTTTGCTTCGTCTTCCAAATGCGCGACACTTGGGACTGTGAAATTCTAAACTCCTTGGCAACTTCGCACTGAGTTGCTTTCTTTTCCAATTTTTCGATAACAAGGATTCATTTGGACAGACATAAATCTTTTCGCTTTGCTGGCTTGCTAATTCCTGCCATTTTATATCGTACTGTATACGTAGGCTACAGTATTCTATATTTCTGCAGTAGTTTGCGACGTAGCAATCCTTAAATAAAACTAAGTCTTGTGGTTCTATTGCGACGAAACGATCCGTAACAATCCTTGTTTACGACGTAACAATCCTTAAATAAAACTTAGTCTTGTGGTTCATAATCACAGTAGAGAAGGCCTTTTTACGTGCAGTTTTACTGTATTGTTCAAATCATCTTTATTTATTGTTTATTGTTTACTTCCTTCCTATAGCTAATTTATTGTTTACATCCTAGGATAGTTAATTTATTTTTTATGTTGTTATTGTTACATTGTTTACGTCCTATAGCCTTCAGCCTTGCAGTGAATTTAATCACAGCTGTCTTTAATCACAGCTGCTGTCTTCAGTGTGGCGTTGTGTATTTAATCGCTGCGGGTTGTGGGAGATCTTGTGACGATTTTTGTGTATTGGTAAGGATAATCTTGAGCAACTTAACACTTCGTCAAAGGAAATATGCGGTTGAGTGATATAAGTCTACAAATCAATCAAGAATTCCTATTCGATTAACCGATTTATGCGATTAACCCTTATGCGATTAACCGTTGAATTTTCTTCACAAGTGAATGGGAATGGTTTGGGATTATGCAATGCTATGCTATAAAGCGATTTATGCCTTTAACCAATATGCGATTAACCGATTTCGTCTGTATTATAAAATCAGCTGCAAGTGTTGCAGGGTTATATCATAGACTCTTCAGCCCTATGACAATAAAAAGTGTTCCAGGTAATAGCAAGTGTTTCAAAATTTTGCAGCAATGTTGATTATTTTGCATTGAAGTGTGATGTTAAGATGAAATTTCATGTGATCAATGACCTGCTTGAACTGTTTATGGACTTATTTCAGTGCAAACATGTTCATGTTAGATTTACATACAATTATTGCATTTTGTTGTCTTTGTGTGGTGCTACTTTTGCTGGTGCATTGATATGGGCTAGTACGATATTTGGCAGCATTGGTTTTCATTTTATTCATTTTTTGTGCAGTGTTACTAGGGGTGAAGACTACCATAGGTGGGAATTCAATGATGCAACTTAAAGTTTGTGGACAGCATCTTACAGTATCTTCCAACAAGATGCAAAAAAGATTGTTTTTGCTTCAGTTTAAGAATATTATTTATCTGACTGTTGATTCAATACTATTGTGCCTTCATCTGGATTAACAAGTTGAACTTCAATTTAAAAAGTTCAACACAGTTATGCTGACATTTTTTGTTAAGAAGTTGGGCAAAATTTTCTGCCACCCTGTATTGCTTCAAATGTGCTTATGTAGAACTTATTGTTAATCATCATGCACTTGTTCCACTTTAGGTTTTTCCTATATTTCTATGCAAAGCTCTATATTTTCTATGCAAAGCTCATTAATTAAGTTTTCTAGGCAAACTTTCGGACAGTGAACATATTTGAACAAAGATCTAAGTTTACTAAGGCAGCATTAAAGGTAAAGAGAGTCTTTGTTTGCTACGACTATACATATGTTGAAATTGTTAATTGAAGTATCGTTTAAAGATGACTGATTTTTCTGTGCGTACATACAATCAATGTTTCATTGTGCGTAGACTTTTTTGTAAAGACATGTTTGTTTCCTGTGCTTGTAAATCAAAAACGTTTTGTTGTTTAGGTGCTTACGGCGTTGTTTTGAAGTGCAAGCATAAGGTAAGTTGTAATAACAACAAAGCCAATTTTTGCTACTGCTTTATGTATCATTATTATGTTGTTTTCAGCTGTGTCTGCATTCCACTATTTAGATGCTAACATTAATTAAAGTGATAGTAGTATGCTTCATTGCTCATTTTGTTAGTTGCTGCAGTGCTAAGGTTTTCAGCAATTGATACATTTTTGTTGATTTGCTATTTTAAGTTTAGGTTTACTTCAAAGACTCACACTAAATGCAGATTTTCTAAACAACAGACATATGAATTGTACTGTTATAAGTGCACAAAACACAGGAAAGTATATTCCATAGGTCAACTATATAATTATTCTTTATATTTCTGTATGAAGCAGATCTCCAGTCCTTTTTTCTCTTACTTTCTATGTTTGATCTACATCTTGAAAAGGCATTTCTTTTCACTGAGATTACTAGAGATTCTTTTGTTTGAACAATCCTTTGACAACAAAGGAGATTCTTTGTAGACAAAAGAGCAAAGCTTGTAGCATGTTACCCCCAGTGAATTTGCTCTCGTTAAAGTTGCAGACTGCATTTTTCTCATTGGTTCCCTGTAACATTTATTAGCAAGCGGTTTAACCAATTGCATTGCAAACAAGGTGATATGCAGTTGTCTTGCTGTAGCTTTTCTAATTGTGGTCTTGTTTTTCCGTACAATAGAACTCAAGCTGTGGTTAGTTTGCTTGGCAGTCAGTCCAAACACTTCTGGTATACCATGTTGCACTTCCATCATACTCAATTCTTAGTTTGTTTTAATAGTATATGAACATTTGCTGATGTAATGGATTGACATGTGTTTTTTTGCTGACTCTATTTGTTTGAATGTTACTTACAGTTGCGCTCAAAAGTTTAAGACCATCTGCTTAAAATTTGGGTTTTTAGAACAAGTGTGAAAAATTGTCTCATTTGTTTCATCACATTGCATTTTATGTTGGAAAAACATTGTTACATACCTGATACTTCAATTTACAACCTTTAAAATTAGCTTTTTGACAATCTGGTTGTGTTGGAAACAAAACTATTCAAAATTGTTGCAAGTTTTGCTGCTAAAAACATGGACAAAAAGGGGGTTATCGGTTGTTTAGAGGTCAAAAATTGTTATTGTATGAAAATGGTGCTCAGAAAGGCAAATTTCCAAAAAACTGAAGTTCAGCAAGGCTGCAATCCATCAGGCCATCATCAGATTCCAGACGTTTGGTGGTTTTCAGGACTTGCACAGGGCTGGTAGATCCAAGGTTACCAGTCAGAGGGATGATCACATGATAAAGAAGATTGTAGTTTGCTCACCCACCATTTCAAGCAAAAAGATTCTATCAGACTTGTTGCTCACAGGTGCAGATGTCAGTACATCTACCATTAAACATCGTTTAACTGATGAATTTGGACTCAGAGCCTTTAAACCTGCCAGAAAACCGAGGCTTACACCCTCCATGAAAACTAAGAGATACGCCTTTGCAAAGCCTTGCCTTGAGTGGACCACTTAAAAGTGGAGGATGGTATTATTGATAGATTGCAGTCTTGCTTAACTTAATTTTTTCAGATATTTGCCTTTCTGAGCACCCCACTTCATGCTATGTAACAATTTTTGATCTCTCTGCACCTGATAACTCCTTTTTTGCCCATGTTTTCAGCAGCAAAACTTGCGATGATTTTGAACATTCTTGCTTCCAAGACAACCAGATTGTTAAAAAGCCCATTCTTAAGGTTGTAATAGAAGCATTAGCTATGTAACTATCATCTTCTTGCATAAAAAACAATGTGATGAAACAAATAAGACAATTTTGCAAACACGTAAAAATCCAAATTTTAAGCAGGTGGTCGTAAGCTTTTGAGTGTGACTGTACATCAAAGCGACTAGTCAAAATTAACTCGTTTTGACAGCAGATTTAAAACTCTTCCATATCATTTTAATGAATGCTACCATAATATTGCCGCTTAAATTGCATTAATTACTTTATAGGAATCCCATGAGATAGTTGCCATCAAGAAGTTCAAGGATAAAGAAGGTGCTGTTTTGTGGTTCTCATTTTAAATCTCACATTTAATTTCAAGTGATTCATTGTGTAGTGGAATGTGTGATTTGTATGTGAACAAATATTATACATAATGTATTAATATCCTCAAGTATGTGATTTGTATGAACATGTCTGCATCTGCAACATCCAGAGGAAAACAATTTCTAAATGAGCAGCTGAAAATGTTTGTTCTTTAAGTTAGTATTAAATGTGTGAGTGCTGTGAGCTGAATGTAAAGGGAGTGCCTTGAGATGAAATAATTTATTTTTGCAGCAGTACTTTTAAACAAATCTGTTCGATCTAAACTGCAATAGGAACACATATAGTTTCGTATTCTGAATTGTGCAACTTTGTGTGAACTTCGCTTTTTTGTGGCATTCTCTTACGTGCATTGAATAGAATATTATCAGAATGTTCCGAGTACTTTACTCTTTTAACGTACTTTCATTTCAAACTCGTAGACAATGAAGATGTTCAGCGAACAACCATGCGAGAACTGCGAATGCTAAAAATCTTGAAACAAGAAAATATCGTTGAACTCAAAGAAGCATTTCGTCGTCGAGGAAAGTTGTATTTGGTTTTTGAATATGTTGAAAAGGTACGAATTTTTCAATACTTTCCGTGCAGTTTCATATGTCGATTACCTGCTTTTCTATGGGACAGGATAGTGGATGGTATTACAAATATAATCTACCATTACCAACAGCAATTAAGCGCTTCTGTGTATTCTTGCCAGTAATCTGTGTTTCTGTTGTGTTGCAGAATATGCTGGAAGTTTTGGAAGAAATGCCAAACGGCGTGTCGCCAGAAAGCGCAAGGTGAGGCTGACTGGCTGGTTTCTCATGTGTAAAAACTGTAAAATTAAGTACAAATTTGCTGCGTTTATATAACAGTCGAAAGTAACAGTCCTTGTTTTGTGTGTCTGATGTGGCAAACAAGCTCGGCGTCTGCGTTTATCGTATCGGTTTTTGAGAGATTGATAATGCCGACCAAATACAGCAAAAGATTCAATGCTCCTTGCCACAAGCATGCTGGCATCTGACTGCCATTCAGCATGCCTGATGTTAAAGTAGCGTGTCTTCTGGTTGCAAAGCCCTACGAAGTGTGACCTTGTGGTAATGTCAATCAAGCATGAAACCGAAGAAAGTGTATGATTTCTAGCGTCTGCCTATGGCTTCCTCCCAGTTTACTGCTGCTCGAGCTACTTATTTTTATAACTGGGTACTGGGTATTTGAAGTAACAGGTACATTGAAGCAAGTCTTTCTGGACATTTTGAAAATTTTGTGGGAAACGTTGAATGCCTGCTTTTCCCAGGCGGTTATAAAAACTGCACTTGATCATGATTGTCAGAAACCTTTCGGTTGTTGGCGAATTTTTCTCAAGGTGGGGTCTAAGCGACTATTTCGTTTGGCAAACGTCAACGAATAGACCGTACGTGATAATAATGGCATTGAAAAACATTACCATCGAACATTTACACACAGCACGGCGCGAGACTGAGCTGTTAATCATCAGTCATTGCGCTGGTAAAATCTGATACAACAACATCAGCTCTGGCAACTCTAGCATATCGGTTCGTCAAGTGCACAGTGGACCAAAAAGTGGTACTCGCCTTTGGATACCATAGCTTAAAGTTATTTATTGGGTTAGAATCTAGAATGGCGTTTCAAACAGAACCTACCGGTCGCCAGATATTTTCAGTATTTGCTTTGAAAATGACACATTTTTAAGGCTAAGCGAATTTTGTAACTGTCCTTCAAGCATTTTTAATGACAGGTTTAAACAAATTTGGTAGTAAGGGGTGTCAAATAGCAATTCACCTTTTATTGTGCTATTTTCCACACCTTTTGTGTCACCTAAGAACATTTTGGTATCGTAGCAACGATCTTGAGAAAAAACTTGGAGCGCGAACTTCATTGGCATGTGCTAATATTTAACTGGAGACTTTTTACCGGTCTGATATATGCTGATCTAAAAGCTGATTGCGCTGAGGTCTGTGTATTCTAGTCCCTGTGAGCTCTTTGGATTTCTTCCGTAATAGACATGCCTGCGCACGCTTCTGTTGTAGGCGTGACCTCAGTTTGTTACCGCAAATGGAGAATGTAGCGTTTGTCCCTTGTTGCCTGTACGCTATTTGGCGATTATCATTTCTTCGTGTCTTGTTTTGCCCAAAAGTTCGCTGTTGTGAAGGATGCCTTTGAAGTCGAGTTGCTATCAAGCCATTGTCAATTGCGCCGCCTAAGCGACGGTGTTCGAAATGTGTGATGTGAGGAAAGAATGCGGAAAGGTTCAACTTGAAGTGGCGCTGGGGTTTCGAGACCGATTTCGTTTGTGAGCTTGCTTGGGGAATCGATAAAGCAAATAGGATCATTTCCAGTGCTAGATGACATTGTTTGCTCATCTGAAGACACTTGAAATCGCGATTGATTGTTATTATTGTTGCAGGAGTTATATCTACCAGCTCATCAAGGCTGTGCATTGGTGTCATTCGAATGATGTTATCCATCGTGACATAAAGCCGGAGAACTTGCTCATTAGCAAAGAAGGAATTCTGAAGCTTTGCGATTTTGGCTTCGCCAGGCCCGTCAGTTTATCCAGCAAAGGGTCAACGTACACCGAATACGTTGCTACGCGCTGGTACAGATCTCCGGAACTGTTGCTGGGGTATGTTGTCTTTTTACTAAAGAAAAATAATGGTCGGTGGGGGAAGCCTGTCGATATCAATGAATATTGCGATTTAACATTAATGTACCAAATTTGGACATTTGCATTTGTTGAGCGTTTTTCTTGAAACGTTGTTGTGCAGCTTGAAGTACGACAAGGGAGTGGATATTTGGTCGATAGGCTGCATCCTTGGCGAGCTAAGTGACGGCCAGCCGCTGTTTCCCGGGGAAAGTGAGATTGATCAACTTTTCACGATTCAAAAAATTCTGGGTACACTGCCTCCTCAGCAAATGAAAGCTTTGTTCATGAACCACAGATTCAATGGCCTCAAGGTTCGTGTCGTGCTTGATTCCTTGTATAGTACATCGAAAGTGGTTTTAACATCCACAGCGTTCACTGACATGAAACCTAATACTTATTTTACGTGAACCGAAATGTTTTCATTTCAACCATGTAAACGTCTGTCAAAACTCAAAAGGTCATAGTAGGCCACTGGGTTCATAGTCTGATTCAACGCAGGCTTTGCTTGGGGTCTTGGTGAGATAGTTTACGGAGACGTCTCGCTCACTCGAGCGCTTTCGACAACGCCACGGTTAGCTTCAGATGCAATTAGGTGGATTACGGTGACAGTTCAGCACATTTTTGCTCCCCTCCTAATTAGATCGGCTGTTTGCTTGCGAGAGTCGAGGACACTCGACCCAGTAGGAAAGATGCGCCTGTCTGCCATCAGCGACAAGTAAGAGGCTTGGTGTCTGTTGCGACAAGACATTTAGGCAGGCTTGGTCGTTTTAGTCGGGTGTCGCCTGCTTTGCGGCGGATTTAGTCGCCCCTTGTGCACAATTATTCGTCATCATTACAAACTCTGCGGCTGGCCGACGCCGTTGAACTGGGTTAGCACAACCGGTCTATGACGGAGATAAGGCCGTTTTTTTCCAGCTGGTTAAGTAATGGCGATTTCGACACAGTTTCCCATGCTCGGCCATCCCGTCACTTTGGAAAAACGCTACAGTTGCATCTTGAGCGCGGTTATGATTGACTTCATGGCTCGTACGCTTGTTATGGATCCAGAAAAAAGATTCTGTTCTGCCGAATGTTTGGAACATCCTGCCTTTCAGGTGAGCAAGGCCCGTTGTTACAGATGATGGTTGGAGATCAGTTGTTTTTTATGTTATCTCCCTGCCAATGTAACTTTCACTGCAGATTGAAAGACTCAAAGACAGAAGTTTGGATTTTTTTAGAGAAACTACGAGAATTGGGAAAAACTTCAAGTCCTTCAGTAAAAGTGAGTGTGCGTGTTTTAAATCCATGCCAATCTGGAATCACTAAAAATACTAAATCGTTCCAGTCCAGCAGGACTAACTGTCGGTTTTCATTCTGTCCAATTCATAGTAAAAATTAGACTGATTGCAATGCAAATTTACGGAATAGAAAGATGCAATCTTTTTATTACCTGAATTAGAACTACTGTATAAAATATGAGGCACTTTTTCTGAAGCGTTCAGTGCCCAATTTCGTCGTTGAGCCACATTTTTTCGTCTGGAATAATAATCATAAAACAATAGATTTGAACCACTTTCAGGCAAAAAGACGAAGGCTGAAGTCGACAACGAAAATGAATTTTGCGACGTTCAGCAAGTTGCGTCCAATGACGATTTGCTGACATACCAGAGTTACCGCTCGTCCAAACACATTCCTGCGAACGAGGCCAGGGCCAACTCGCCGACAGCCGCTCCAAGGAAATCCAAAAAAGGCAGCAAAATTTTGGAGTTGCTCAAAGCTCAAAACGAGACCAAATCACGGCCGGAGGAAGAGGAGGCGAAGCACAGAACGACCACACCCAAAGCTGGTAGACGCCGGATTAGTCCAAAGCGACTGGAGCAGCGCCAATCACACCAGGTCGAACTGAACGATCAGAGCGAAAACAGCCCTGCCTGTTATGACAGCAAGCCGTCAGCCAACGAAGTTGTTTCGAAGACAAACGGCTTGAAGTGGGCGTCAAAATCGAAAAACGCGAATGTCAAAGGCTTTGCAAAAACTGAAGCAAGTTTTCAAAGTCAAGAACAAGGTGACGTTCGAGAGGAAGGATTCTCGCGCAGGAAACCTCCCGCTCAGAAGTCTCCGCCTGTTGCACCTGCCTCAGAAACGACTGCACCGAAAACCGTCCACCAGAAAGGCAGCAACTCTTTCGAAAACTTCAACTCCGCGGATCCGTTTGCGGGAAAGCAGACCAAAGGTCCTGCAGAAAATAAGGAAAACTTTAGCAGAGACAGCAAGTCTTTATTTGCGCACCCCGCCCCAGGTGTAAAGCAGCCGTCCAGTCCAAGGCCACATCGGAGTGAGACGCCTCCGTTCAACCAGAAAGTCACGTCGGTGGCAGCAAACGATAATAGAGCAGGTACTCCTTTTGCGAAAGACAAGCCGTCGGACTTGCCCAATACCGCGGGATCCCCGATAACAGCTGAGCTTAATGAAAGACATTCGTCAGATGAAATCGGTATGCCTGCTATATACGGTAAGGCAGCGGCACTTGTTCGTCACGAGTTGTGTTCATGCGTTGTCCTGTAACTTAGACTGCAGCAATAGACGCTCATTTCGTTTTTCCTTTTTTGCACACACGGAACAAGTGTTGTATACGTTGTCTTGTCAATTGTTTTTAGACTTTATATTTTTATGTAAAGATTTAAAGAAAGAGATATTTGGTGCATAGGAAAACTTGGTTCTTAGTATCTTTTCCCAGCGGTTGTAAACGCGCAATCCAACCTCACCACGTCCATTGCAGGTGTTCAGGTGCATCACACCAAGACAACTGGCAAAACCGACCAGGATCCCGCAAGCATCCCAACAAAGGCGAGTTTGTCAACTTTCAACGTTCACCTTCAGCTTGACTGCCCTGAGAAAATTTAAAAAAAGAATAAAGCGGGAGTGCTAATAAAAGCGCTTGTGCGTTCCGCTTTTCTGCGAAAGCCGCCTTGTTTTGCCAAGCAGAGCGGTTGAACAAACTCCACAACCAGCATGATCTGCTCATAGACGACCGTCGTTCCAGTTTTGTTGTTCGTTGCTCGATCGACCTTGACACGTCGCTGCTAAACTGATGTTTTTTCGATTGTTGAATTTTTTTCGATTTTTTTTGTTTTGTTCGGTGCAGGGCGGACGCTCGACGCACATTCAAAAATCAGTGGTTTTCTTCGACGAAAAATACAAGAAAGACGAGAACAGCGACGTTTCCTACTCAGCTTATCACAGCCAACATCTTGCTTCCAGGGGACTGATCAATAGTGTTAAAAGCTTCATGACGTCTATTCCTGTGGAAGAAACCGAATCGGTGCGTTTTTGATTCATCTCAAAGACGTGAAACTTGCTGGGAGGTAGTTTAATACGCAAAAGAAATTGATCGAAAAAAGCACCCGATCGGATATAATGAATTGTTGTTCTTTTTGCTTTCCCCTCACAAGTGCCTTGATCTCGAGATTACCGCTACAACACCACTTTCCAAGCCGTAATTTTTTATCTGGTCGATAATTCAATTAAGAAGAAAAAGATTACATTTTCATGTCAAACGTCGATTATTTTCGCTCCTAGGAAGCAGAGCACTGCACTTGCTTACCGCGGAATCAACACAGCACTGTAAAAGTAACATGCGTAGTTTTGACATCCGATTGAAGTGCAATTGAACGTTCCTTCTTGAACTTCAACGTGGCGCAGAATTAAACGTGACCGTTCTGCTTTGTTTGAACAGTAACCTCGCCCTGTGAGAACGCCATTCTAGCTGTCAAAGAACTCGCGTCAAATGTTTTCAGTCAGTAGAATGGGCGACCCGCAAGCTGTGCACAGTCGGCTTCTGAGCTTGGTATTGTGCGAACCAAATAAACACCCTGGTAATGACGGATGCTTCACTAGGAACCCGAGTTTTAAGGTTTAGAGAATACAATAGCGCTCACACCTGCTGCGCTGTCGGTCTGCTATCTTCTCGTAAATCTTTACTTTACTATTTCAACAGACACCGGTCGCAGATATGGCCGATTACAAGAAAGAGTTGAAGCGCATAAGATCAAGTCTTTTCGGCAAAAAAAGCGACAATGACAAATTTTCGAGTGAGTACGTCTTGTTATGCAAAAAAGTACGGTTCTCAGTCGGCTCTTTGCTGTAGTGCAAGATTTTTACGCGTTTTGTTGCTATTTTAGGACTACAACGGCACGAGTCTCTGGACTCGAACCACTCTACGTCAAGCACAGGAAGTGTTGGGCACCGTAGCTATGGCAACGACGGAAAAAACGTCAATTCTCAACCGTCCGTATCAAACACGGACGAAAATGTTTCTCGGCATCACTATCACGTTCAACAACACTCAGATCTTACAGGAATGTCTTCCACGCTAATGACTGGATGTGGAATGTACGAACAGTCGAACACTTTACCAAAAACCCCTATGGCAAGAGAGCGAAGAGCTAAGAGTCATTACTACGGTAAGCAATTGCTTCTCGTTATCTTCACGCATTGGCTTGTACTCTGATAACAGCATGGTAAAAAGAGAGTTACTAAGGTATGTACATTTGTTTCACAGAAACCTACCGCTTTTGTTCAACTGTTGCTTACATTATTTTTATCATTGATAGTATTCCCTAGCAAGTTGGAAGGACAACAATGCTGTTTATGAGCAGAGAACGCAGAAGATGTCGACCTAATTTTTCTAGATAATATATTTATTCAATGCTAGTTTTTGTTTTAGAACCTTCTCGAAAAAATCCGCGCGGTTGAAATGTCGCGAGGTATGAAGACAGCGTGTCGGTTTACTGTAAGATTTAGTTTGCTGAAGCCTTTCTTTTCGGCGCTTCATTTTATGAGGAAAATGAGTGCCATGCAGTACCTGGCGTTTCAGATTCGCAGTTGGACGCCGAATCGACTGTCAGTCCTCACGTGGGCCGAGCTTATTCGCGGCTTCACTTCCCGGTAGAAGAGCAACCATCGCAGGATTCCTTGTAAGTTTGTTGTGCTGTGACGTTCCGTCGAACGGTTGACTCCCGAATGTGCGGCTGCTGGTCAGTGAAATGGAGAAGTTTGCATCGACGGTTTTTTTGTCGCGCGCAAATAGCGTCTTTTGGTGCGGTTGCATTGATTGGTCGAATGATTGGAGGTGTTAACTTTGTGAAAGCTGTTTGTTTTTTAGCGGCCGAACGCGTTATTGATGGCCGTATGTGGTCGTCAGACTAATTGTAACAACTACCCTGTCGTGAACCTGCTCCTCGAAACAAAATATTACAAACCCAAGTGGTACTATCGTTACCATGGTCAAGCTTTAACTGGCAAGAAAGAATGACTGAAACCATTGGAAAGAAAACCAACTTACGCTCAAGGCTTTCTTTATTTTTAACCGAGTCATGTCACATTTTCTGAAAGTGTGATCTGATGCGCGCAAACACTGACAAGTTCAACCACGGAATCGGACAAAAACTATTTTTCTCCGCGCAGGACTCTGCTGGAAAGTATGACCTACACGCTATTTACTTATACAGTAACTATGCTGTCGACCGAAACTACCAAACCAGCTGTATATGAGTGAAAGTGAAGTTGTTTTAAGTCCATAGTTTCTTGTCACTTCAAAATGTAAGGCGAATGCATCCTGATGTGGCAAGGAAAAATATCATGCAAGATTTTTTTGCTCCAATGTCAATTTTGTTGACTTAGTGTTTATCGTGGCTCATGGTATCTCGCTCGCAGTACATTTTTCTTCGTTTTTTTGCTTTTCTTCATAATCTGTTTTGCTGGCAACTTCGACGCCAAGATCATTTATTGCTTTATCAATGCCCGATACACTTGAAACATTTTGAGATTCTTTCAGCAAAATGGGTTGATGCACGAGGTTTCCGAACTTAAAATTTGTCTCGGTTAATATCCTGCGGTTGTTGGCGTCTTGAAGTTCGCTGCCTGCCTCGTGTTCCTGTTTCTTCGCTGCGGTGTCATTGACCCGTGCGTTCAAGTTTTTTTCAAGTTTTCTAAGAACTTGGAAGTTGCACTGAACATCACCTCTCGCCCTTTCTGTCTTTTTGCAGAGACGGTCAACGTCGCGACAATGGACTGTCGAGCAAGAGCACTCCGGGCCTCCTGTTTAAAAAGAAGAGAAAAGGAAAGAAAAACAAGGTAGGAATGTGCATCTGGACACAAAACGATCTGCAAAACGTGTTGCAAGATAAAGAATTCACTTGATCGTTTGCTCAGGTAAACAACGCGAGTGAAGCTGAACGTTTGCCGTATCAAAACGCTGGTCTTGTCAAACAACACATTGCTTTCTGGGACAGCAGGTATACCAGTTGATAGTGCATTGTCGCGAACCTCCAGCACGCTTAGAATACTTTGCTCTTTGCCTCTTGCAAGCACTCATCCTCGCCTCAGAGATAATTTGGGAGATAAATACTTTTAAGGAAGTAAAAAGGCACGAAAAGACAAGCAATTGGACTCAAGATTTCGGTTCCGTAAATCACACATTGACAAAACTAAACTTCTTATCTATACAGACTTAAGCTCCTTATCTTCATTTCAAAAGTTGCTGCAGTTTGTTGTTCAAATAGTTGTCAGCATTTTGCCTTAAGACTCAGCATCGCTTTCCTAGCTACGAAAACAGCCGATTAAATTCCTGAATCGCTCAAAAAAGTTGGTGTTCTTTGCACATTTGGTATTTGCAGATGTTTGAATTTTGCTCGACAAATTAAAATTTTGTCTTTGGCAAAATTTTAAGACGCCAGGGAAGCAAAATACTCCGAGCTTTAACAAAATTTATTATTTTCTCCTGAAGCAGCGGTTTCGTTTTCGGTCGTGGTTGTAGTTGGTGAAAGCAATGACAAAATGCTATTTACTGTTGTACCGCTCACTCAATGCAAACAACCGCACTTGTTGGTCGCTAGTCGTAAGTCGCACGTCACATTCAACGTCTTGTATAAAAGGGAGCTGCGATTCAGCGAAGCTTCACTTACTGCTGCGCATCGCAACGTTGAAGTGACCGCTGCAAATTGTCGGGGCCGCGGTTCCGCACGGCGGTCCTCCTGAACTAGGTTTTCAACGGAACTGAGTCAGAATTGTCTTGTAAAGTGTGAGCAGCATTCAGTGATTTGAAACAGAGCGCTGTGTATGCTCCTTAAGCGAAGCATCAGCGACAACATTTGTGAATGAGGATTGCTTTTTTTCCAAGGGCAAGTGATGGAAGGCAGAATGTCGCATCGAATTCTAACAAGCAGAAAGTCGTTCCAACCGTCACCAATCCTTCCAAGTCTTTGCGAAAGCTCCTGCAAGGACCGAGTGTATTACCTGTGGAGAAGGGCCAGTCAAAGCCGCACTATGGCGGTCAACAGTTCCCGTATATTGCAAACCAGGTAATATGACCGTTCGTCCTGAATGATTAATTGTAAATCTTGAGCTCTGTAATTGAAGTATTCTTTCAGTGCGCTTTATTGATTTCACTCAGTGAGCGTGTTTTTCAAACGAAACTGTGTGGAGCCCAACTGTCGAAAACATTGCTTTTCACGAACAATCTCTAAAAACCCAGCTTCCTTGTTTTTACTATCCGATGTAGTCAAGAACATAGTCGAAAAACAATGCGAATTGTGAAATTGGTTGCAAATTGACTATAAATCGATTTTCTGGTTTAAAACAAACTTGAATTATGGTTCATGTGATGCCCCAGTGGATAGTTCCAGCAGAAATCGTTGCCAGACTTGAAACGGCTTTGCGAAGCTGTTGGGTAAGTATCGAATGTGCGTAGACAGCGGTTCGGTTGTAGTGCGAAATACTGGCGGGACAGAGGTGGAAGTTTGCATCTGAAAAAATCCATGCCCTACAGTGAAAATGAACATCACGACTGAAGTGAGCAAACAGACCTTTCGGTCTTGACGTGACCTTTGTCTTAATCGACAAAACTTTCTGAATCAGTGTTTCCCAAAGTGGGCGGTGAGAAACTCCAGGGGGGCGGTGAAGCAGAAATGGGCGATAAGGGGGCGGTGAAGCAGAAATGGGTGGTTGGGGGGCGATAGGAGACCCAGTTAATAATTACATTTCTGTTGGCGTACTAGCTTTGAGTGACCAAATGTCATAAAAACAGTGTGATCAACAAACATGTATGCATGTAATTTGTAAACAAAACAGGGGTGAAATGCTAGGAGATAAATTGATGAACTGCAGTTTCCATCACTGAAGGTAAGCTGCACAGTAAAACTGTCCTCTATAATGAAATGATTATGATTGGTATTTTCGTCAGCTGTACTTCTTGGCACGGATAAACTGCTACTTAATGCCCGTTTCGTTACAGTGACTATCACCGGTCAGGTTTGAGAATGCACACTTGCGCTTAGACTCAGCCTGTAACCAAAAGCGTGAGCTAATTTTGGATGGAGTGGTTTAATGATCACAAATATAATAATAACCTTGCACGAGTTCAATTCGAAAGTAGAAAGGCAATTTATACATTTTTACAAATAGTGTTAGGTGCCAACAAGAATAAGTTACCTAAAGGAAATCGAAAAGATTCTGGAAAACAGAAGTGTGTTTTAGAACGCACTTTAGCTTGAGCAGCGCCAAGGAAATCCAGGGAGAGAGAGATGGTAGAGCCAGTGGACGACTGCAAGTGTCACGGCTAAGTTCAAAAACTTTTAAAATATGCAGATTAAATTCAATCCTGCACTGCTCCGAACTCA
>Ga0210059_1003484_pt1 | contig 25197 bp, 15 predicted proteins | sample Ectturendosymbi2_FD_188042 | JGI IMG/M metagenome (GOLD analysis project Ga0210059, IMG submission 188042) | Ecteinascidia turbinata endosymbiont from Florida, USA - Sample 2 (SPAdes) (version 2) | ecosystem: Host-associated > Tunicates > Ascidians > Unclassified | place: Key West, Florida... | reverse complement strand
AAACCCCAACCTTTGGCTTTAAGATCAACTCTGGCTTTAAGACAGGTCTGAGTGGGCCTTCACAAAGGATTCTCAGGTGGTGAAGCCACTGCCGCTGAAAGACCACCTATATAAAGGTGTTTTTTTTGTAACAGTTGTTTGCTGAAATACCCACGCTTTCGGTTACTTCAGCGTGTATTTATGTTTTCTGTGATCACCAATAAGGCGCATCACAAAAAGCTAAGGTTATCAACTTGTGATGAGTCATGCCAGTTCCAAGAATGTATTAGGAGCAACGCCAATCGCTGTATAGGTTTACGATAAACATGGGTTGGCCAATTTACGAAGCATTGCAAAGCAATACCCCACGCGGAAGGTTCTGGAGTGCTACGTTTAAGTAGTTGTTTCAATATTATCAAACAGGATGCCCACACTTTTGAAGCACTGTTTCGCACATGACGAAGACCAGTGGAATTCACTCAAAAACTTGCCTAACAAACCATCGTCCAAAGCACCCTGGAGAATAATATCCATCATTTGCTTCGGACGAGATTATGCCGGTTTTGCTTTTGGCAGTTGCATGTTTCCGTTTGATATAAATTACACGTTTCACGAAATTTAGATGGCCTTTTCTACGAGTTTCAACGACCCACAAACTCATGATTTAAATGACTTATCGAACAGCAAGTACACGTAGGTTGTTTATCTCAGCACTGAAAAAAGCAGTGGGAAGTAACTGCATTTTTGTTTGAGTCGAAACCAAGTCAAGACTACGCACAGTTTGATCAATGGGACGAGCAGCGAGCACCTCAATCACGTCTTTAAACTTTGATCAATAACATGGGTTTCAAACGGTGTGAAGAGGTATATTTCACCTCCAACATAAAAAAACTCGAACGCGCCGAGTTTGACTTGCAAGCAGGTGGTTTTTCTTTCGCGGAGACATTTTGGTCATTTGTCCAATAATAGTATTACAATCCGCCGTAACAATATTCACTAGTCTATATTTTCGGACATTATAACCGAATTGACTTAGTTTTTTCGGGTCATTGAAAAAATCGGTCTGTGACGGAAAAAAACTAGGCATGCAGTAGCAAAAGTACTGGCCCATTAATAATAAAACCGATTCCTAATGTTTTTGACACTTTTTTTCAAAAATGGAAACATTTCAATAGATTCGCGAGGACATTCTCCACAGTGTCAATGATAACGCATTGTCAATCAACGTATACACTGACCACAGTTTTGATTTGGGGACCCTGTATCACTCCAAAAACGTTTAGCGCTTAGGTTTGAAAAATTCATTTTGAAGCAAGGTTAGTTGGTCTCATGGGCCGGCACTTCCGCACATTCACAGTTGACCAAATGGATGACAAAACTCACAAACAATAAGGCAATGCATCGAAAGGCTTATTCAACCCTGTGAAGGAAACTCAAAACTACAACCATTTGGAAACAGCTGACCAACTAAGGAATGGCTACAAACGAAAGTTTACAAATGAGGACGAAACTGCGATGGGTTTTTGTAAATGCTTTGCGTAACTCTGAACACGCGTTGATTTGCAGCAAACCTGAACGCCATTATTGATGTATTCTTGAGACCGCGACGATAAGGCACTCGACGGGTGAACATCTTCATCCAATCTTTTCAAACCGGACTCGGGAGCAAGCTTTCCCGGTATTTCGTTATAATACTCTGGTTCATCATCACCCCATCTTAAAGAAAAAAATAGCGGTCAATCGAGCTGTTCCCAATGCTTGCAAACGTTCTGACTGATTGTGGTTGCTTTGTTATACACTACTGGTGATCAATCATCGGCGCTAAGACAGGTTGTGCAAACTGTAGGAAGAAGCTGGCATATTTTCTAGTTGGTTGAATTATGAACAACAGATTTCCGACGTAAACGCATGATCACAGGACAACGGTTTCTATCAATAATAAAAATCGATTTTCAACGCTAGAACAAACATTTCACATGTACCATTGGTGTAATGCTGCTGAACAGTGCGTGTCTCTCCGAGGTTTTGGTGCAACAGTATCAGACAAAAAATACTTTGATCAACTATAACAACTAGTACAAGTAACCGTCGAGGCGAGTTAGACGCGAATCGCAGTAACCTCGCAGTTCGATTTCCTGACAAAGGGAGAGGGACGCAGGTTCTAAACGCCAGGTACACAATCCGGTCCAAAACAAATACCTAAAATATTTCAAAATTCATTTGTGTTTTTTTAAGGAACTAGCATATGGTTCGTACATTCGCATTTGCATAAATCATTATGCATTATGCCATAATGCTATAGAGACACGCAGGTCAGTTTAATCATGACCTGAATCCGGCTTTCACGGAAATGCCAAGTATGGTGACGCCCACAAGACTGTTAACAGAGCTCGACCGATGCATCGGCGTGCCGATATATATCGGCCTGTATGGCCATGTTTCCGATGTATAACATCGGCAAAATTACGCCGATATATATATATCAGCAATATTTGTTCATAAAAGCCGCTACGCTATTATTCTGCACGGAGTGTTCGGAAACAAATTGCTACTTCATCTCTGATTCACGCAAATTCTGTCCTGTTACTTGCCACACGCAACCCACCGACTACACCAAGTAATTCGTAATATACAACAGACCGCTGTGGTTGATCCCAATAAACCGTTCTATGACGTAACATTCACTCGCAGGTTTTTGCGCGGTAAGCAGATGACTGCCTGTGAACAAACCCGTGTACGCGCTGTGGTGGTTGACAGCGGCCTACATACTGAAGACAATAAGGCACTGGAATGTCTTTCAACTTATGGTTTGTGTAATGAAAAAATAGCAGTATCGGCACCGGCTGTGGGCAATGAAAAACATCAATATCGGCCGAGCTCTACTCTTTAAGTCCTGATTTCCCGGCCCAACTCATAGCCTGACATGAAATACACGACATCGCCGAGTTTTTTAACGTAAGCGCCTCACTAGTTGCCTGATGATATCCCAAATGCAAGCCTCGAGATGTTTAGTTAAATTTTTATTTTGAGCAATCTTTGCAAACTATTCGAAGAGACATACCCATTTAAACATGAATTTCACAAGCATTTCACTGTTTACACTTGAGGTTCGGCCTTGCCCACCTTGACTTGATTAAACCTGTGCTTCGCTTTTACCACCTCCGACGGCAAAGCACCTTTTTTGACGAAGACGTTTTTCCTACATCAATTTCATTTTCATGGCAATTAAAAAGTCTTCAGAATTAATCAATTTGAATTCAGTAAAAGCGATTGAAGAAAACTGGACAGAAATTCCTAATCGATAAAGTTGCGAGCTCAAATACCAGCCAAGAGCACGCTGAAGCAGACCATCAGATTGCAAAACAAAAGTGGCCGAAACTCCGCAATTGTAATGCTGTGCTTTTCACTGCGCTAAACCCATAAAAACGGTGGCTTTTTGAAATACTTATGTAAGTAGTACTGCTTCTTCAAACCAGTATTTTAAAACTGAACCACACACACATAATTCAAAGTATCGAAAACCCTACAAACTCGTTAGCATTTATCCCCGTGACACACATTGAAAATCAGTTGTCATAAACTTTATCGTCCTTTATCGTTACGGTAAAACGAATCACTGGATCTGTTTATAACTAATCGTTACAATATTTATATCACAAGATCATGGCTACAAAATAAAAAATTCCTGTGAACAATGAATCAAAAAGCGGCAGAACAAGCACAAGATATCGATCAAAAAATCTATAAAAATTTGTGAGTGAGTTTGGTAAACTGTTATAAGCAGGGGTGTAGTGGGGCGGGAACGCGTGGTAACGGCGTTCCCACACCTTTTTCACGTTTTGCTTTATAATGAGTTTGAAGCTGTTTTAAAATGGCTATTTTTGGATGCGTTCCCACACCATTTTTGTTAGCACTACATCCCTGTGTATATGGCAATCTGAAGAGGAATGTATCTGACATTGTTAGCACTACAAATATCTGTGAGAATGTTATCCGATCGCTTCTGCTGCTCAAGTTCCTGCAACTAAGAAGATGCTCTCAGCATTGTCGTTCGGGGTGCAAACGCACGTTTGTAACCCAACGAAGCGCAAGGAACATCTGAAACTCACCTAGATTTTCCATCATGGAATAACGGTTCAGTACGATCTGGTGGTGTAACCGCTTTGGGAGGATTTTTGAGATATTGCTTGAAGCGAAGTTCAAACGCTTGTCCGACTGTGTTGATTACATCTTGAGCTAAGCCATCCGGACACTTCAGCACATGGCAAGCTGTCACAAAAAAGGCGCAACTCAAATTACCACAAACAACTATGGAATAAATGCAGAAGCTATCAAAAGTTATTGATTTATTTTCAATGCCGAAAACAAACGCTTGTTTTAGATTTACACCCGCCATACGCTACTCACCACAAAGGAACTATAAAACTACAGAAATGTTTACGTGAAACTAACCAAAACATGAAAGTTATCAAGCAATTTAAGTTAGTTTACATCTTTACGAAACAGCATGCATTAGTAATATCAGTATCAGTCAGTCCACTACCGTCAATTGTAATGGTGGGTAAAGCACTTATCAAAGACGTGATGAAATACTGTATATGCCTTGCTTAAGGTAGTTATTCTGTACATGCGGTTCATACAGTATTTTTTTTCACTACGCCGTGACATGTCTATTATAAAACTAACCCTCATACTGTAAGTGAAAGAATTTGAAACAATATTTTATGAAAACAAGGTTTTTCGCCAAAATCAAACATGCTTTGCTATGCCTCAGTTACATTCACACGCAGTCTTACAAACACTGCTTCCGAGCAGAGGAAACTTCAGTTAAACAGGACTACTCGTGTCGAGGCTTTGATACCCATTGTCTAGAGCAGGGGTGCACTGCCTTTTCGCTGTTGCCGGCCGCATCACGTTTATTTTTATGAATTATGACTGGCGGTGAGTTAAAGATATTCTAATCTTTTTGCATTGCTTCTGTTCTGCTTCCACACTGAGCCCAGTCTGCTTCCGCACACTGAGTCTAGCCTGCTTCCACAAGACGGTTTGATCACCCTTCTAGTACGTATTTTCATGCAGCATACAAGGAGTTTTTATATGTGCACGGCAGCATAAACTTTTTATTGAAGGCTGCAGGTTGTGCACCCCTGACCTTGACGTTCTATCCCGGAGGTAACTCCAACCAGGAATTGAGATTAAATCCCACTTCCGACTTAGGCCTGAAGCAAGTTAAACCGAAAAGCTGTATGTTTTAAGTTGTTTTCTCAGCTTCAGTGAGCATTGCTGCAGTATTACAGAATAAAGCGTTGGTGCAGCCTATTTTTTACGCTTAAAACTGTTGACCACTCATGATTTTAATGGAAAAACATACGTACACTAGAGATGATAACTGATTTTTTACATTCAGCCATAAGTTCGGGTTAAGAAAACAGATAGTTTTAACAGCTTTGAAATTTTAAATTCTTGAAATACTGAAACAATTTGTGCAGTTGGTTATAAGCAGGGTTTTTTTAAGGAAAATGTTAGATAACTGGTATGGATCTGTAGGGACCCAATTTCTCTGATTCTAGGGACCCGATTTTCTCTAATTTTAGGGACCCGATGATAAATTTTCTCTGATCCTAGGGACCCGATTTGGGTCCCTAAAACGCTTTTAAAAAAGCCTGTTATAAGTAAAAACATTTTTGATCGTTGTTTCCTCTATTTAAAGAATGGAAGGACTAGGCCCAATTTTCTGACAGCCTACCTGTTAGCATAGGCATGGGTATACCTTCAAATGTCGTTACAGAACAGGCCAATAAAAACCATAAATTTAACAATATAATGCAGGTATCCATTCTTACTGAAACTACTTGTGTCATACCATTTCTTTCAAGTACAAATAAATCTGGCCCTATGCATAAACTCTAGCTTCAGAAAAATAACACTTGTAACAGTTTCATCTATACGAAAACAGGCTTGTTTCACTTTAAATAGAGACGTATCCTAAACACGTCACTTTTAGGTTTCCACTCACGTAAGCACCACGCAGCCGTAACCGAAAACTATGTATAAAAGCCACTGCCAGCCAGGGTACACCCATTTTTAAGGGTGTGGTGATACTAATGAATGCTTCATAGATGTAGCAATGGTTCCTGCTTGTCTACACCAGTTATTCCCAATCAGTGGGCTATGAGACAGTCCCAGGTGTGTCGCAAATACTCAGCAAGCAGATGAGATTAAAATACAGCACATTTCCTTCCACTTGCTTATACTTTTTCTAACTCAAATGATCAAACACACATATTATGCCACAGAACAATTAAGCATATTAGCAACAATTCAAAAACAATGACTAGAACATATGTGTATCAACACCATAATTACAGTATTCCTTCACTTGTCAAGAAACAACAGCTCTTGCAAATATTCTAAACATACCGAAACGTTGGCCAGTTTTTTAGCCTGTTTTTATGCTTTCACCAGTTTTTTTAAGGAAAATGTTAGGTACTCAGTATGGACCTGATTTCCCCGATTCTAGGGACCCGATGATAATTTTCTCTGATTCTAGGGACCCAATTTTGAATTCTCCCTAAAGCACCTTAAAAAAACCCTGCTTTAACACCAGTAGAGCTTGATTAAGTATTGTTTAGCTGCCACCCTTGTGATATTTTACTTCTGCAGTTAACGAATACAAGGTGAAAAATATTTCAGTTTCTACTACATTCTTCAGATACCAACAGTAACTTTACAAAGTTGCACTACAGTACAAAAATGCAGCTACCTCCTGTGCATACTCTCTAAAGCTGGATAGAACTAACACTGTATTCATGAAACCGTACCGGTGAACCTCGTAAGTACAAAACTGTATCTCAGCCTTTGGCATGTGCTTTCACAAAGGATCTTTCCACCATGATATTACCCACATGAACACACTGATACCAATTTAATCCCCCCAATTGTTTACCCTGCGCTTCTTTAAAAACTACTTAACGAACCTATGATTCTTCCTATCTAACTTCCTGCAAGACATATGGTTGCCACAGGTCAAAACAATATCATCCAAAATACACATTTTACACAAATCTTTGAAAGACCACAAATTCAAATCTAAGTGCAGATCCTGCAGGCATGAATTATTACCTCTGTTGTTTATTGGGTCCTTTGCAACATACGCAACATAATCAATTGTATCTGGATCGCCACCCGAAGCAAATGAAATGGATTGCATTTGGTGATTTGCAATAAACTGAAAAAAGCCATGATATTACTGGACATTTTACTGTGAAGTACAATATAGCAATAAAAAGTCTATAATTCCCATAACAGTTTTATCAAAATTGAACACAGAAGTTATTACGGGCACAACTGGAAAAAAACTGGGGGAAATCTCTAGTTCAACCATGCAACATAGCATTAACCGATTTTGTATCCTTTGACATTTTAATGTCTCTGCTCTTTTCAAATAAAGACAAATAAAATAAAAATGTTATAGAAGTCAATATTCAGATACTTGGTTCTTTTGGTTGTTTAGAACATATCTGGCATGTACTCCACTTTTGATACATAATCTCCTCACACCACTGATCACTGACTTGTTTACTGCAGACAGGCGGGACCAATAGTGCTTGTGCATTTTAGATCAAAGTGCGCAGCAATGCTTATCGTATACAGCAGCAAGGTAGTCAAGACCATAACCTCGGAGACCAAGACTGGGTCCAAACTTTCAGACCAAGATGTTGTCAAAAAGCTAAGACCAAGACCTGAATGTTTAAAGCTGAGATGCAGAACTTTGAAACTTTGTTGACTTTGCTAGAATTTTCATGATCGTTGCTTCGAGTTTTAATTTAACTTAATTTTATGCATTTTTTCTGACTTTTTTGGTTTCACAAGTTGGATTTTAAAGGCTTTACCAAGCCATATAGGCTCCATCACTGGTATGCATAAGAGCCATCCAACAGATACATATGCACCATACAGGAAACTTGCTACTTCAGCATGATGTTAAATGACAAAACAGTATTACATACAGTATTTTTGCATGTACTAAAATGAACAAATAAAGAGGCTGTTGGTTGCTGCCTGAGGTTGTGTTCTAAGTATACTTAAGGTTTATTCAGTAAGTTACACTGCTTTGCTATGATGTTGCTGTGTTGTTTCAAACTTTCTTTTAACAACTATTACAAGTTAACATAATACAAGGTTTTTCTTTAAAAATCATATGTTGTAGTGCTATTCTGTTGCTAGGTAGCTTGCAAATATTATCTTAATTTTGTGTTACTCCATGCAAAAAGATCTCTTAAACTTGAATCATTTTACATGGCATGGTTATCATTTATCAGCAATAAAATCATCAACACAGCATTACAACACTTTAATGCCTGTGGCGGCCACTATGATGGCCTGTACTTTTTAAGCCACAACTCGCCAACTGCCAGAGCTAGAGAGCTGTTCAAACCCTCTACAGATCCATGAAGTCTTCTAGTTTTGATTGAAAAATTTTTTCATTTGGGTTTGGGGTTCCCTGTGGGTGATGTCATAAGTGGGTGTGTTTTGTGTTTTTTTAGGCCAACTTTACCTGGCCCTGGGCGCTAACTCAATGAACCATTTTTGGCTCATGTTTTTTATAATCTAGGCTATCATCCAAGTCTTTAGAGCTCTTGATTGGCTTTCTAGCATATCTGCAGCAAAAATTATCACTCAAAAACCAAAAAGGGGAAAAATTGCACTCGCACAAATACTAACCTGGGGCAAATTACACCACAGGACATAACTGGCTATAACTTGCTGCCAGATTATGCTAGAGAGCTGTTCAAACCCTCTAAAGATGGGAAAAGTTTAGTACTTTGCAATTAAAAAAAACTGTTTCAGTTTTGGATGTTGGGTTTTTTGTTTATATTTACATGATGGCCAGATGTTTATGCATATTCTGTTCACATGCTGATGACATCATCATCTCCTGGGACGCAAGCAAACGAGCAGATTTTGTCGTTCTAAGGTTTTTAGGTCCTAGGCTATAATACGAGTCTTTAGAGCCCTTGATCGACTTTCTAGCGTTTCTGGTTCCAAAATTATGGCCAAACTTCCAGAAATTACTTTGGGAAATCCTAAAAAATTACTCAACAAATTCCTGTAATATTTGGAATTTTTTGGCATAACTTTGGAACCCAAAATGCTAGAAAGTTGATCAAGGGCTCTAAAGAATTGTATTATAGCCTAGAATCCAAAAAACTTTGAGCCACAATATCAGCTCGTTGGATCAGCCGATGACGTCATCAAAACAACTGCAAAACATACCCAATCATGACGTGATCGATCAAAAGCCCCAAACCCAAAACTTAAAATTTGTTTTTATTCTAAACTACAAGACTTCACGGGTCTTTAAATGGTTTGAACATTTCTCTAGCTCAATCTGCTGCCAAGTTATGGCTAGCCAGTTTGGTCTGAAATGGCTAATGTTATCTTTTGTGTAACTTTTTTATTTTTGTCCAAAATTAGGTTTTTGAGCCATAATTTTGGCTACAGATATGCTAGAAAGGCAATCAAGGGCTGTAAAGATGCAGATCACAGCCTAGTTTCCAAAAAAATCTTGAGCCAAAAAACAGCTCGTTGGGTTGGCACCCAGGGAAAGATAAAGTTGGCAAAAATTCAAAAACACCGCCACAGAGAACTCCAAACCCAAAACTGAAAAAAAAATTTGCAACCAAAACTAGAAGACTTCCTGAATCCGTGGAGGGTTTGAACAGCTCTCTAGCGGCAGGGGATTTATGGCCAAAAAAGTGCCGGCCGTCATAGTGGCTGACGCAGGCGTTAAAGGGTTAAGGATTCAATTGTGTGCTGTCTGTTGGCATGCAAGGTCTCACTGGGATGATTCACAGAAAGCAGTTGAGGTAGACCACTTGACATTCACCAGCAAGGCTTTGTACACCTGTTATAATCAGTCTTGAAGATTTTACATGTGAAAATGGTTCAGCAATGATATAATGTGCATGTTTTGTTGAGTGAAACCATGGTTGCATGTTAATCAGGGCCAGATTTACCAGTAGGCTATGTAGGCTTAAGCCTAGGGCCTCAAGATTCAAGTGGGCCTCCAACAAACTGTGGTACGCATAGAGTCAATAGCTGGTATACAGACGGTCATTTCGATAATCATTTGTCACAAATTTATATCTTAATTATTCATGAAATTTAGTTTCATTCAACTACTCAGACTTCATGTTTATAACACAAGGGTCTTCCAACATGTTCCCATTAATCTCAATATGACTGTTGGTCAACAAGCCGCATGCCTACTATTATATCGATACACTCAGAGCTCGCTGACTGTGTCCTACATTTGCTGAATGATAATGATTGTTACATGTGAATCAGGTGAAAGAACATAGGCTGCTTGTGTTGGAAATGCACCTGATCATTGGCGTAACTGACAGGGGAGAAGGGGTGCGAGCAAAAAAACAACTATGAAAGCAGGGGAATGAATTATGTCAGAATAAACTGAGCAACTAACCTATTTAAAACAGTTTTGTGCAGCTTTAAGCAACTGATACACACCTCAAATAAGCTATCTAAATGAAATGTAAATGTTCAATACATACTGCAGAAGTGAATTTAAAAACTTGTGTAAACAATTCCAATGCAGCCACAACTTTCATTTCAAATTGGGTAGCCATTACCACGTAATCAACAATGAGGAAAAATTTACAACATGTTTTTCTTCATCAATGATGACACTTTATTAGTTGACATACCTGACCAGTATTGGTAACGACAAGTGTTAAACTTGCTGTTGATATAGTCAAATTAATAAAAGCCTGTGAGAAATGCAGGTTTGGACGATCTCCAAGAATGCGAGTCACATCTTTAGGAGGTTTCTTTCGTCTTGATGCAGCAGGAGGAAGTGGATTGACACCAGTGGTAGCAAGCACTCGCCATATAGCTTCCCTGTAACATCAAAAAAGTAAAACAGTAGAATCTGCTTGCAGTGACTTCAGTTATAACCACAATTTGCCTAAAACAGCGCTTTTCCTATGGTCTGGAAGAATTCTTATCTTTTATGTGCATTTGAGTTTAGATGTAACAACTTCGGCTATATTGCCACTTCATCTACCGTGATGCTTTTTCACTGCTGCTGCAGAATGTTTTGTTCATTTGTAATGGCAATTGCAAGTTTTTCTCAATGTTTGCTATGCACAGCCACCACACAAATCTTTTATAACCAAATACGAACGCAGTTAAGCGGCTGATCGTTGAGCTGTTAAAGGTGTGATGAAAGAACATGATCATCAGCTGCAATTGAGAAAAATCACTACATGAGTTTTACTGCATTAGGTTGTTGCGACTGTAGTCAGTTTGATCAATAGTCTTGGTGGAACAGTGCATAAATTGTCAAACACAAGCGCTACCGCAATATGGAAAAAGTTTAACATTCTCATTTTGTTCAATAGCAAAAATTGTATGAGTGTCAAACTTGTCAGAGATTTCGATATCCCAAAAAAACGTTGACTACAATTTTGAAAAACAAAGACAAAAATGTATGACATTTTCTTCTCATAGTATACGTGAAAACCCCAACAGTAAACAGCAACACTGATAAAAAAAATACTTTAAACCCCTGGCAGGTTTTGGCAAAACTAAAACACCATTTTAGGAATGATTTATTGTATTTTGGCTATAAGAACAGTTCACTCATAGTGACAATTTTTCTCTGGTCCCATGAAGTGACACTTCAGGAGAATTTACTAAAATCAATATTGCACTGAGCCCATCTTAATGGAAAGGCAATTATGAAAAGTTCAAGGTTTGCTATAAGCTTCTGAGGTATCCGACAACAAGGTTGGCGATGGTTGAAACCTGTACATATATGTATTGAAGTTACTAGGCTCCAAAAAGATGATGAACAAGTGAATCCATAAGCAAAAATAATTGGTGATAGATTCAATTTTTTGTCACCTTTGTGGAGACTAGTTAATTAAAGCAGATAACTAAGCAGAAGAACTGGCTTAGAAAATTGGGTGAAAGGAAACAGTCAGTCAATCAAAATGTTCAAATGCAAAATTATATGGTTATAACTGACACCTCTTTTGGGAGACTAGTATCCATTGAAATTTCACTGAGATGTACTCAAAAAGATAACTCTTTTCGTTAAATAAAAAGAGATAACTCTTTTCATTCTTCGTCTGACCATCAAGCTGAACGGACGTGCGTTCATGGAGTGCTGAACTGCACTACGCTTGAAGTCTTGAGTTCAACACGTTTCAGAGTCAGTTGATATTACTGTTTAATACTGCTTGTCTATTTAGCTACTTTAGCTGCCCTTGAGCAGTTTGTTTAGTTGTTGTGCTACAGCATTTGCTCATAGTTTTTCACTCGTCATAAACGTTTTTCAAACAACAGATAGTTCAAGGTATTTACGCAGTCAAGTTCTTGAGGCAGGCAAGGGACCGTCACTTCTCAATCATTACAAGCTCATTCAATCAGTTCAAAAGCACCTCGCCGACAATTTAACACTGATCGAAAATGACCTCAACCAGCGCTTTTGCGTAGCAGAAACTAGTCTAGAAAATGCTACTGAGATTTCCAGCTTGGAAACCGATCTGACAAAACTCGAAGAATTTGCCAGTTTCAAAGAAGAAAAACGTAAGTCTAACACTTATAATTAACTACGCTCGAAAGAATTCAATGTTGTCTTTCATGGTTTGAAGATGGGGTCAAACATTGAAAACCCTGACGAAAGTGAAGGTGTTGTGAGATCGTTTTTAGTAAAAGATCTGAAATTTCTGCAATCTGAAGTCAACAGAATGCATTTTGCAAATGTTCATCGTTTGCCAAGACATGTCGATGCCATGCGTTCTTCAACTAACAGTACACATACTAACCCACCAATTGTGGTACAGCTCTCTAAAATGAAAGATAAGTTTACTATTTAAAGCTAGCTCCAAGAGCTAGGCAGTTCAACTGCAACATTACAAGAACCTACTGTTGTCTATGCAGCAACAACATAAGTTACTCATGAAAAAAGCATCACCCCTTTACACAGCAGGCAAAAGGATCCAATGGAGAATCAGGGATTCAGACTATTGTTTATATGCAAATGGTGAGCTTGTTTTACTGAACTGATAACTGACCAAACGGAATCTCTGAGAAAGTTTTTTATCTGTCACCTAAATGTCCGCAGCATTTTTGCTAACAATGATTCCAGTAAACTTGATGAAATTTGTGTATTATCCAGCGAATATGCATTTGATGTTATTGCTATGTCTGAAACTTGGCTCGACAGCTCAATACCGAATACAAATATTTCATTACCTTGTTATGGTGAACCTCACCAGCTTGATCGTAATGAGTGGAGGCAGTGTTTTGGCTTTTGTGAAGTCGAATATTTATTGCATTTGTAGATTTGATTTGGAACACACCAATGTCAAAGTTTTGTGGTTGGAGATGTGTCTTGATAAATCTATTTCATTCATTCTTGCTGTGTGCTACCAGCCACCTAAAACAAATGCCCAGTCTCACCAGCAATTTATTGATGCTTTTAGTAAAGCTCTAAACTTCGTTCTTAATGACCCTGATCGTATTGTGATTGTTACAGGTGATTTCAATGACCTGACTTTACACAAACCTATACACTTGCAATCCACCTTTGTCCGTATTATGTACTCCTGTGGATTTCATCTGCTCATACAGAATCCTACACGCCGTAATCATATTTTAGACAGGTTCCTAATCAACACACCTAGTATTGCCTTCAATAGTAGTGTCCTATTGTCACGTGAATTACTTGCGCCACTGAGCTTGCGGGCATAATAATCATTTGAGGTGTTTGGTGCATGCATTTCATTGAGTAATGATGCCTTTATCTGAGTCTTGGCTAGTGTGTGTTACTTCATTCAATACAAGTTCAAGCCACATGAAACATGGTGTCAGAAGTTAACGGCCTGATGCTTGATTAGAAGACAAAACAAAGAAATGGCAAGTCCTTCAGCAAATATTCCCGCTCCAGCGCTGATTAATACGAAAGGTAATGTGGCTGAGAGTTGGCAGTTTTTCTTGGAGCAATGGCAGAACTATGAGATCACTACAGCCTTGAATACCACTGATACCAAAGTTCGCATTGCTAGCTTTTTATCGGTCCTAGGAGATGATGCATTTCGTGTATACCGACACTTGCTATTTATAGAAGCTGATGAAAAGGATTTGTCTATAATTCAAGGAGCACTGGAAGCTCATTTCAACCAGTTTTAAATGTCCTGTATGAACACTATGTGTTTGGCATGTGCAAACAAGAGCCTCATGAGAGTATTGAACAATATGTAACAAAGTTACGAAAACTGAGTGAAACGTGTAGTTTTGGCAACTTAAGAAACGATTTTATCAAAGATTGACTTGTGCTGGGCATAAGCGATAATGGCACTCAAGCCGCATTGCTGATAGAAGCAAACCTGACTCTTAACCAAGCGATTGATACTTGCTGGTCGTGAGAGGTCACAAGACAGCAACTAGACACATTGTGCAAGGATGAAGGTGATACTCCACCAATTAATTCTTTGTAAAGAAGGTTTAAACAGGAATGTCAAGATATACCAAAATCGAAGGACTGCAGCAACTGCGGCACAATGCATAAGGTCGGAATAGCTGTCCAGCATTCAGAGTAGTATGTAGAAGATGTTGGAAGCACAACCACTTTGAAAAAGTGTGTCGTCAAGCAATACGTGTGAGAAATATGGAAGAATGTGGGTCAGATGAATCAGCTTATCAGACACATAAAGAGCATGTAATCGGTAAGATACATGCTGAAGGTAAGTATTATACGTTCTTCATCAACTTTACTAACTTCTTATTTGGAAAACAGATCTTAAGTGGTACGTAGCAATGGAAGCACCTCTGAAATGTAATGTACAAATTGTGGTGTACCCCAAGGCTCCGACCCCTCCTTTTTTCTTGTATATAACAACATTTCTGATAATATTCAATCATCTATTTCTTTATTTGCTGACAAAACAACTTTATATTTTTCATCCAGTTCCCAAGCCACTTACACCTAGTTTCATCAGAAGATCTCTCAACTTGAGGAAAGTAGTCTGACACTCGGGGTGTTAGTTTTAATGCTCAAAAAACAAAGGTTTTAACTATATCTAATAATCATGGTGAACACCTTCCTCTGATTTTTATTAACATGCTGCTCCAGGAAGTTGATAGCCACAAGCATCTTGACTTTCTCTTCCACAACAGTCTCTCCTGGCATCCTCATATTATAAGCCTTCATCAGCATGCTATGTGACATGTTAACCATCTTAAATCTATTTCAAATTTGGTGCCTAGATTTGCTCTTTTTTGGATTTACCACTCATTTATTCTACCAATTTTTGACTATGGTAGCATTGTTTACAACACTTGTTCCTAATCTGATGCTTTACTTTTGGACTCTGCCCAGACAACTACAGCAAAACTAATCACAGGGTGCATTAAGACCACAGCCAATGACGCTGTTTTGAAAGACAACAAACAAACTTTAGCCTTGTGGCAAGCTTCTGAGGAATCTGCCTGCTTTCATTCTTCTGTGACGATTAAAACTTGAAAGCGAATCTATTTTTCATAGGTACAGGCCACAAAGATGGCAGCAAGTAAATCAGTCACAGTTTATTGACGGGGAAACTAGTTTCGCATTTTGCAATGTATCATCAGTCCTTATTTAAATAGAATTCAAATGTTTTGAAAAACATTTCTTTTGATAAGCTCAGTACTAGGAGAGAGAAGCAAATTCTACTTTACTGCTTTAAGATAATGTTTGGTATGGCGTCACCAACCCTGCATCCTCTCATCTCAAAAATGTATGAAGATTTACCACCATTTATGCTTCGTCACAATTTGAATGTCCAGATCCCTTACTTTTCAACTCATTTTTTGGAAAGCTGCTAGTTTGTGGAATGCATTACCCGTTGTTGTCAAATCTTCCACTAGTTTTTCATCCTTTAAATTATGTGTAGAAACCTCCTGCTATGGCTCAAAGTGTAGCTGCTGTCATCTCCATGGTACCAACCCCCTTAACACATCGTTACACTGTAGACTGCGCTTCAGTCACAGTGCCCTAAACCTGAAGCACACTTATCATTTGTGTTCATGTGGTAGTAAAGAAAAGAACATATACTTCTTAACGCCTTGAGAGCCAATCTACGAATATATTATACCTGGATTTCGACCTAAAACCAGCAGTTTTCGGTTGCCTTACCAACACCATAGCTCCTCCGCCGATTGTGCTAGAGAGCTGTTCAAACCCTCAAAAGATTCAGCAAGCCTTCTAGTCTGCACTCGAAAAAATTTTTTGGTTGGGGATTGCAGATTCTTTTGTGAGTGACGTCATATGTGAAGTAGTGTTTGGGCCATTTTGGCTCATGTTACCTGGCCTAGGGCCCAACCGCTAGGCCAAAGCATTTCACTGAAGTTTTCATTAGAAACTAGGCTCGAGTCCGAGTCTTTTGAGCCTTTGATCAACTTTCTAGCATTTGTGGTTCAAAAGTTATGATCTAAAATAATCAAATTAATTATCTAATTAATCCAATCCTTTGTTTGCTTTAGATCATAACTTATGAACCAGAAACCTTATCAGGTCATCCAAAGTATCAAAAGACGCAGATTGTAGCCTAGTTTCCAATAAAAAGTTCAGTGAAATACTACCATCTGACGGTTTGGGCCCAGGGCCAGATGAAGTGGGCTAAGGTGGCCTAAAGGTCCTCTACTTATGATGTCACTCACAACAAATCCACACCCCCCAACCAAAAACTTTTTTTCGAGTGCAGACTAGAAGACTTACTGTGTCTTTTGAGCCTTTGAACTGCTTTTGACGCCAGGGTTACGTGCGCGCAAAGCCACGTCTGATCCAGTTGTTCTGGCACGAAAATCCTTGAAATCGACCAGATGTTATCTGTACCCTTCACTCTGCGCTCCAAGTTGGCCTGATGCAATCTGTGACATCAATTTTATTGAAAGGAGGTAGGCAAGAGTTATTGTCAAGTATGTTACACGATTATTCAAGACTGTTGAAACTTCTACTATTTGGACATCCTTCGCTTGCTGTCTCTAAATATCTTGAATTAACTAACCACTTTACCTCGCCGTAACACCTTGGATGTCTCTATTGTAATAACTCCTTTATCATTCTGCAATTAATTCTCCATTTCACATTTTTCCTCGTTGTATAATTTGTTGTATGCTTGCAGTTTACCAATCCGTCTATTCATGCTTGCAATCTTTTGTTAATTGTTTGTCATTTGTTTGCAATCTTTTAGTAACTGTTTGTCATGAACTGGTTCACTCGACATGACATGATGAAGAGTATATTTAGGCCCTGGCCTGCCGTTCGTCACCATTAAATAAATAAATAAAAATAAATAAATAAACTGTCATCTCTAATTGATGTAACTGCAAACTATAAATAATACAGTTTGTCATGCCTGAGCATTACTGTAAACTGGTATGTTCCAGTCTAATTTGTCACAGTTCACACACTGATGTAGCTGCTAGTACAGTGCAAGAAACAAATTTCTTAAATCAAACTTACATGGATTTTTATGGAGCTATGTATGAACTGTCACAAAACATTCTTTTCCTTCTAGATTCAGAGCACATCTGTACTAGTCTCATTAGAAGATTCTCACAATTTTGATAATACATTTAAAAAGATATACCCACGAAGTTGCAACCAATTTACTAAATGTAATTAGCACCAACTAAATCTCATTTACATGTATTTGAAACGCAGGATAACTTGATTGAGCAAACTAAAACAGTTGCATTGGTGCTAGCAGTCAACCTGAGCATTTGCTTACTGTATTTTAAAGCATGAAAACATTCCAATCCCGATGCAGCGAAAGCTTAAGAACTATGAGTGAGTTTTGCAAAAACAAAATACATATGGCAGCTTTAATTATATCCAATATGTTGCAAGGTATTCCTGGGAGCACAACTTGAGTTTTACCTAATTTATCTGTTGATCTGCATGCACTGTTTCTTGTCATTCATTTGCTTGTTACTAAAAAAGCAATCAAATAGTCCCACAATTCAGCCTTAGTAAATGAAAAAGATTTGTTTCATTTTGACACATAATCAAAAAAACAAACAAGTTTTGAGGCAAGCACCCAATGAAAAAATCATGTTAACTTACTTTGTGGCCAATGTTCTCATATCAAAGTCCAAAGTGCGCATGCTCTGACGTACTTCAATACACCCCAAATACTGTGCAAAACATACAGCCAATTTAGACATCTGGAAAGAATGTCACCACAAAATTAATTCCAATTAACACCTTTGGTGCGGCATGATTTGTTTGATTATTCAACCAGTGAGGGATGTTTTTTGGGTTGTTTTTACCCAACAGCTAGACTCATCTGATTGACCTCAAACTTTCCGGTAAGATTGATTTTCACAAGAACATTTGTGTAAAATTTGGTTGCAAAAAAACAAGCATGAGGAAAGATCTTTCATCCTGGGCAACAACTTCCTGAAGCAAAATTTTTCAGGTAAGTGCATTGCTAGTGACGCGCAGCAAGTTAGTCCTATGCACTGAGAACAGAGTCTGGTTGTTCAATTCAAAATTTAATAACTTGTGCAAAGTTCTTCATGGATTGAACTCAAATTTTCAGGAGAAACGCATAATGATTACTCAGAAAAACATTCTTGTAAATTTTTGGTTGCAAAAAATTCAGTTTTGAAAAAGTTATGGTGCTTCACAGAACAACTGTTCAACCCTGCTGAAAAGGATCAAGTTTAGTACCCATGCATGCGTATCGTTACGATCTGAAAGTACAAAACTCTGAAGGTTTCAATTATAATTACATCAAATTTTCAGAGATGATGTGCGCAGGTATGAAGATCATATGTGGAAATTTTCTTTGCACAAATACAAGTACAAAAAAGGATGTGCAGACACTGGAGACCAATTCATTTTATTTGAAACCTGTTCATTTGAGATCGCATTCACATAAGACTTTTTCATTTGAGGCCTATTCATTTGAGACCATCATTCATTGGAGACCATCATTCATTGGAGACCATCATTCATTGGAGACCACATTCATTGGAGACCACATTCATTGGAGACCACATTCATTGGAGACCACATTCATAGAGACGACATTCATTAGAGACCACATTCATTAGAGACCACATTCACTAGAGACCACATTCATTAGAGACCACATTCATTAGAGACCACATTCATTAGAGACCACATTCATTAGAGACCACATTCATTAGAGACCACATTCATTAGAGACCACATTCATTAGAGACCACATTCATTAGAGACCACATTCGTTCTAGATCACATTTATTTTACGCCACGATAAAGTGAAGCTGTTTTGCTTTACTGTCAATCACATTTTTATGATCTACTTTTTACTTCTTTCCAGGAGACCTGAAGTTTTGCAAGGAGACTATTCATTTGAACTTTTGCAAGGTTACACCCTTCCACGTCCAAGGTGACTCACGCTAGGTTGTAAATGCACTCGCACTTTAAAACACCGCAGATGCCATAAAACCCGTCATACCTCAGGCTTGTAAGGGAGCACTGCACCTCTGACATGTCATGTTGTCAGACCAAGTAAAAGAACAGTGATATAGGATGCAGGAGTGCAAGCGCACCCCCAAACCTTTTGGTTTGGTGAATATATGGACAAAATCTGGGCAAACTCCCTGATAATACAGACAAAATGGTGTCCAACATGCTTTGATTTGAAAAAATGATGCCCAACATATAGAGAATCACATGAAGACCATTTTTTGGAGGTCATCCCAAAAACGGTTGTCATGACTCCAAAGTTATTTGGGCAAGTTTGGGGAAACTTGGGCAAAAATCCATAGCAAATCCAAAAATTTGCCTGTTCTTGCACCTATGTCAAAAAATTATGTTTTGTGTCCTGCCCATTTCCTTAATCAAGGCGCCGCAATATTTTTAGTTTTTAACTGAAAAATGAAAGATGAGAAGAAAATGTCGTTTTGCATTGATCAAAATAATCGTAGGTGAAAATCAAATTTCATGGTTATTGAGAAGAGAAATGCAACTCTGTATGAGCAAAACGTCTGATATGTGATATCTATAAATGCGACTGTTTCAGCAGATAATGTTAGTTCTGAACAACAGCAGAATTCGCTTAAAATTTTCAAATGACTATCATCTTGAACAGGGGCACATCCAGGGGGTCTGCCTGGCTGTTGTGACAGGCCCCTTTATACCGCAGGTACTTAACATTACTGCCGATGAAATATCATATGCTGTTACTGCAGGTCTCTAATGCAGGGGGTTTAGAACAGGTAACAGCATTTCCCTTCTAACGTTGCAAAGTATTATTACAAAACAACAACGTCCCTGCCTTGTCAAAATAACACCTGCGTAACAACATAAAATGATTCATGTTTTTGAACACTCTAAATTGATATTGCATTGAACGCACGATTTTCAGAATTTTTTCCTCCTCTGGCAGTGTCAGCTCCAACGCAAGCAAAACAGTCAAAAGCTTGTACATTGCCACCCACACACAGAGATGTTTTGTAATATTTCGCTTCATGGCAAGAGGACACAGTCTTCAATCGCGATCGTTTCGTTTTGCAGTTTCAGCCTAAATTTTATGTGCTGTTTCCACTCACTTGGTTATCACAAAACACAAAAGTTTAGGCCTTCCTCAGGGTCACGCCAAGGCCAAGTAACGTGAGATCGTTTCAACTGATGCTTTCTTTTTACAAGGACATAACATTCACTCTCAGGTTTTTGCACGGTCAACTCATATTGAAAGGCACGACAGCTAGCCTTGGAAATTGTGGTCACATTATCCGAACAAAATATCAGTCAAGCTTCAAAAATAGCCTTTTGAGAATTGAGCACTTGACGATGTTGTTTGCTGCACAAAAAGTCCTATATATATTGACTTAATTATACTAATTCACTTAATTACATTACGATCTAAAATCATCACAGCAATTGCAACTCAATGACGTGCAGTTATTTCACAAGTAGCTTATATTTATAATAATACCATCTTGATAGGCAGCACTCCTCAAACGCAGTTGTGCAGCTGATTCTCAGCTCATCGATTTTATAAGTGTATGTATGTACGGACAAACAGCTCTCATTGCTATATGGCTGACATTTGCTGAATGTTTGACAAGCTAAGTATCTTTTCAACACCATGTTCGTAGGAACAAACATCATTTGTGATGTAATAAATGTGCTGTGAACGAAAGCAATGATAACTTGGAAATCTTTCCTTGTGTGTTTTGATAATGAAATCAATACCACTATCTATTCCAAATAGTTAGTTGCGCTAGGCTACTAGCCCTACTAGCCAAGTTTGACTGGATTTCAGGTAGAGGTCGATTGATAACGCTTTTTTTGGCCAATACCGATGTTTTCATTTTTCATTGCCGATGATCAATGCCGACATTTTCCAACACTCAAACCACAGCTGAAAAGCAATACTTCAGTGCAATGAAGAAGCGTATAAAATAGAATTCTGTGCAAACTTGCGTCACTAAGATAGTCAAACACCACAGTATGTAGGCTGCGCTGAGTTGTTCACAGGCAGCCAAACCTGAGAGCAAATGTTATGCCTTAGACCAGTTTATTGGGATGATTGTGAAGTGATCTGAATATCGCACACTACTTGATGCAGTTCGAGGGTGCACGTCGTAAGGAACAGTACACAGAATTTGCGTTAATTAATCAGAGACGAAATAGCAACTTGGGTTTCCACTTTCCAAACACTCAGTGCAGAAAACTAACATAATGGATTTTATGAATAAATATTATCGATTTACTGCATATCGGCAGGTTTTTGATGAATGACACTTTGGCAACATAATGAAATCCATCGGCCCTTCCGTGACAGACCCCTTTTTTCCAGGCTAGATATGCTACTGATCTTGAAATATATTTAGTAAAAATGAAGACCCGCATCTTCATTTTTTTAAAATTCAGGCGAGAAACATGTTCACAATTTTTGGCCAATAACAATGTGCCATTTCAGACGTTGTGAGATTTTCTTCGGAATTAACGTTATCTGTTACAATAGTGGCATTTGTAGAGATCACGTGTCAAGATGTTTTGCTCATACAGAGTTGCATTTCTCTTCTCAAAAGCCAAAATTTTTTCTCTGTGATTGCTTTGACTAATGCAAAAATAATTTTTTTTCCTTGTCTTTCATCTTTCAGTTAAAACTGAAACTATTGTGGCACCTTGATAAAGGAAACGAGCAGGAACACAAAACATTTAACTCTTTGACTTGGTCTAAATGACATTTTATAGGTGCAGTGCTCATTTCCAAACCCGCAGTATGAAGAGTTTTCTGGCCTCTGTTGTGTTTTAAAGTGCAGGTGCATTTATCATCCCTGGATATGTAAGAGCGTAACCTTGCAAAACTTCAGGTCTCCCACAAAGAAGTGAAAGGTAGATCATAAAAATGTGATACACAGTAAATCAAAACAGCTCCACTTTATTGTTGTGTGAAATGAATGTGATCTCAAATCAAAAAGTCTCAAATGAATGTGGTCTCAAAAGAACATTGTCTCAAATGAATGTTGTCTCAAAAGTCGTGGTCTCAATAGTATGTAACCCCCAAAAAGTTATCCTGTTACATGCAACAACTGTCAGGACCTAAGTGTTTTGCAAAAAAAGTTGTAGCCTAGGCCTAGCAAAACGTTCCTGAATACCAAACTGCATAACTAAAAAGTTTTTGCTCATATTACCTGAAATTTTTGAAGGTTATATGTGGGTAGATATAGAAAACATTATTGCAAATTTTCATTGCATACAAATAAGTACAAAAAACATTGTGTGTTATGAAACAACTCTTAGCACCTAAGTTTTTTCAAAATCTTGTTGTCTAGGCCTAGGGTTTGATTACAAATTTCATAACTCAAGAAGCTGCTGGTCAATTTGCATGAAATTTTCAGGATTATTATGTCTAGGTATGAAGAACATTTGTGGAAAGTCTCATTGCAAAAAACAAGTACGAAAAAAGTCATCGCATTGTCATTTTCATCGATGGGCAAGTCACAAAGTGAATGACAGATATATGTCAATTCGCACCGAAGATGTTAACATGGTATGGTATGAGCTCAGCACCTCTAGATTGACAAGGTATCTACTTTCCATTCATAATACTGCACCGTATAGCAAAGACTGTACTCACTGTGAAAAGCATACACCAGAGATACTGTAATGCAATGTTGAGGAAACCTACTTGTACAGAATACACAACTCCAGGTCCCATAACAGCATTGTCAGGATGAAGCCATCCCCTCTGAGGCTTGTTCACAAAGCTTCCAGACTTCCTCCATTCATTTGTTTGATCTCCTTCAACAAGTTTTTTGTTCTTGCGCATCATCACTTAGCTATTAGCTAATGCCTAGATAACAACATGAGATGATAATAAACCTTGGGTTATTTAGTGCAAAATTTAATTGAATAATTTGCACCTTTGACACTGTTTCTCAATGGATATTTATGGATCATCAAACACTTCAATTTATTCCGAAGTTGTTAAACTGATGACCGAATGTACTGAACATTTCCTTTGATCTCCACAACTGTTTAAATTTGGCATATTGTTGGTTGATTAAAAGAAGAAACAACTTGCAAAACACTTCAGCCTTACAATGACTCATATTTTTGTTTAGAACTAATAACTTGTAAATCACAAACATTTTGAAATAAACATAATGTTACCATTTCACCATATGAATTTGTCATGCTAACGCATAGCTCTTTGGGTAAAATATCTTTTTGGGTAATTTTTACCCAAAATTAATTTTTTGGCCATAACTTTTGAACCAGAAACGGTAAAAAGTCAATCAAAGGCTAAAAAGACTTACAGTTAAACCTAGTTTCCACTGTTGCAACCTCTCCGGTAGTGTTGCGTTGATTGTGTGTTTCACCATGAACGGGATGTGCGTGAAGAACAAAAATATATATGCGTGGCGTGAGCAAGCAATAATAAGAGAGACTGCAACACATGATCTCTATTGTTGCTTGCTGCCATAGTGCAAAGCTTCGCGCACATGCCGCTCAGGATTTCTAATCGCAACAAAATGGTGCAGCGACCAGGATGTGGAAGGTCGTGCCGAGTTCACACTTCACACAAAGAACGTGCGATCGGTGTGGTTCGTTGTAATAAGGAGGGGATGTTGTTGCAATCTCTCCGGTGGTGTTGCGTTGATTGTGTGATTCACCACGAACGGGATGTGCGCGAAGAACAAAAAGATATATGCGTGGCGCGAGCAAGCAATAGTAAGAAAGACTGCGAAGCATGATCTCTATTTTTACTTGCTGCCGTGGTGCGAAGCTTTGTGCACATGCCGCTTGGGATTTCTGATCGCAACACCATTAACACCTTGAGCAAAATACTTCCCTCATGGGGTTGAAGCCCAGGGCCTAATGACCTCAGCCAAAAAGATCTAAACCTACCCCACTTATGACCTCACCAATAAAAAAAAAACAAAACCAAAACCTAAATTCTTTATCAATGCAACTAGAAGACTCACTGAGTTTTTTGAGGATTTGAGCAACTCTCTAGCACAATCAACTGGCAGACTTGCCCAATATAGGTAAATTATGCCTTTTAAAGTGAAATTCACTCGGCTCCAAAGGTGTTAAGTTTAGCCCAATTATTTTTCTTTGTCAACTGCTACAAATCCTTCCAACTGCACGTGTTTTCTATTTGAATAGAATTGCACTTGCATAAGGTTATAATACTGACAATGCATGATAGTGTTAACACCTTCAGCGTCGGTGTACGATATATTCATACTTCAAAATCCTGTAGGTTTTGCATTGCTGGCAGGTTTCAGTATAGAACTGATGATGAGCAATGTTACGTGAAATCCATTTCCTATTAAAAAATTGCTGATTCATTCTAACTCTTCACCTGTGTGGAGACTAGATGCTTGAATACAGGATCTTTGCAAGTTTGAATCATTGCAAAAAGATTAAAACAGCTCAGTCAGCTGCTTCCTTGAAAGTGTGCACCCAACTTAAAGCTTTTTAAAAAACAAAATCCAAAACTTTTCAATTCAAAAAAAATCTAAACTACAAGACTTCTACATCTTCAGAGGGTTTGATCACTGATCAGCTCTCTAGCAGCATTTTAACTTGATACGGTTTTCCAACCCCACAAGACTCCACACTTCAATTCCAGACACCGGTACACACCCCCCGGAATGACCCTCCCAAGAAGAGCCTGGGTCCAGTTTAAC
>Ga0210059_1003483_pt1 | contig 25200 bp, 17 predicted proteins | sample Ectturendosymbi2_FD_188042 | JGI IMG/M metagenome (GOLD analysis project Ga0210059, IMG submission 188042) | Ecteinascidia turbinata endosymbiont from Florida, USA - Sample 2 (SPAdes) (version 2) | ecosystem: Host-associated > Tunicates > Ascidians > Unclassified | place: Key West, Florida... | reverse complement strand
GTCTGCTTGTTTAACCAGAACACTTCACAACTTCTTAGCACAGCGCTGGTGGTCTTGGATTTGGTCGTAACTTGTAAGGAAAGGAATGCTGCAGAAAGGGCGTACCAAGGTTGAATGAGCACGATGACGTCTTATACTTTACGGTTTTAACACGGGCTCCTACAACAGCGATTTGACCCCCCTGGCCCAATGTGCTAGTTTCGCCACTGACCATGTGACATTGGTTTTTATTGAAAAGATGGGGGCTCACGAACAATTGTGCCTCAGGGCCACCAAAAGCCTTATCTGGCATTGCGCAGTAGGCGTGTCTCACCAATATCGGTTATATTTTTACAAGTGAAATTTGAAAGGTGAAGATTTGTCCACAAATGTTAGAAAAATTAAAAGATCATACATTTTCTGAAAGATGAAACAAAACCATGAAAGCTATACCGTTGGATATGAAAAAGTTGTCCTTGTGTTGTTTCTTTTTTATGCATCCTCCTAATGTTGAAACCCGGTCTTATAAGTTAGTTTCGCACTTGCCATAAATATTTGGCAGTATGCACACTATTATGTGGGGTTGGTTTGGACGGAATTTCCATGAAAAACTATTTGTTATTAATTTTGCTTTGTATTGAAAGATACCCTGTACAACAGAGTAGGCTTGGATAAGCAGCATCAAATCTTTTCCTAATAAGGTTTTCGAGAACAGAACTGCGTTACCATCTTGTCTATATGCAATGTTAAAATGCCATTAGTGTCTGTTACCTCACTTTAATTCATTGTGTGTAGCCTACGTTATTCATTCGAAAATTCTCATATCGGCAATTTTTTTCTAGTATTTTTCTGGTCGTTTTGTGTTTGCAAAAAGAAATTTATTCAAAATTTAAAAACATGTTTTATACTCACGATTGTCCAGTGTGAGGGGAAACCGGTCATATTCCACCCATAGGAAACTCAAATGTGATGGTCTAAGTCAGTGCTTCTTAACCTTTTTCGGTTTCGTTCACCCCCTGCCATCCACTGCTGCATTCCCATTCACCCCACTGCGAATGTATCTCCTACGTGATAATAATCACCTAACTGCTGCATTTTATTGCTGAGTTTGATTTTTTGTACACGATCTACATCCGCTAAGTAGCTCATTTAAAGACAGCAGAATCCGCATCAGCTGTCAAGGGATGGGAAGCTACGAAAGCAACAAATGTAGTCATCCCATGTATTTTAACGAGCGACGACACAGAACCTCAAAACTACAGACTCAGTGAACGCTTGGCTGTGATAGTAAACATGTGCTAGCAGTTGATGATTCTTGGAGACATTTTCGCTTATTAAATTCGATTTTTTTTGAAAATTGATTGTGCAGCTGAAGTCGAAAAAAGCAATCATATTTTACAATAGGGTCCATATTTTAATGTTTTTGTATTAGCTAATCCTCAAGATTTGGTTGTTTTCCAAGAATACAAACAAAGCTAAAGATAAGTTTATTAAATTAGCCTACTATAAATACTAAGGTATTGTGAAGGTTCAAAATTCAACGCCCTTTCCCACCAATCCGATTGGGTGTAATAAAAAACTAGGCCACTTTTGGCTATCACCAATGTTTTCATGGTCGCTGCTTTTATTATACAGTACCACTTCTTAGAATAAATTTGTTATTACCATTATTTTATTGTAAGTTTTCGCATCAAATACAACCAAGATTAAAGGAAGCGCAAGACTTATAAAAACAATTTTTTCGAATGTTGCATTTCGTGAGAGTCCTGAAATAAGATTTTCTTTCACATAACTTTGAATAAGTTGGACAACAGTTTTGTTCTATTGCTTGTGCCCGTCCGGCGTGTCTTGTGCAACTGATGCCAACTAAAGCTATTGCTTGTTTCACGGAATCGTTCACTGAAAACCTATCAAGCACTTTGTTGAGATATACGGTAGAATTTTTAGTTTTGTGTGAAAACACAAGAAAATACCAAAACAAAGATTGCGCGGCAACAGCCCACTGCTTTCGCGAGACACTTTGTAGCAGTATTTTTTTGTTACAGCATCAATGCAAGTTTGGAAGTTAGACATGTTAACCTTTTGCATTCTTCATCGCACCGATGTTGCTAACAGATACCACGGAACCATTCCTTGTATTTAAAAAAGCACTTTTGCAAATCTTAATTTAATCGATCTTTTATTTCGTGTTACAACTCCCATTACTTAAAAGTTTCTATTTACTAACGCAATTCACTAAAACTCTTATTCAGTCTTGTTTCAAAATGCTTCTGCCGAAGTTACCCTGAGCTGTCAAATTATTATTGGAAGCTGGTTTGGCCACAGATTGTGATTAACTTCGATTTGAATTGCCTATAACCTTGAACAGAGACGAAAGTCACGTGCTAACTTTTTCAAGTGGCTTGGTAGTATGCAAAGGCACCGAAGAACTGGCAATCTTGGACAGGTCAGTCCCATACACAAGCAGGGACACAGGAGGGAATGCGCCAAGTCACCGAAGCTTCATCAACGTCAATGGAAAAGTCCATGCCCAGTTTCGTGAAGGAAGATGCCGTGAGATAACTAACCAAAACTGGAGATTACCACGGCGAGGGTTTTCGAACTCGCCGAAAAATATTAAATCTACTTGCACTCTTCGACACATTTCTGTTAAGTTTTGTGACAATGCAAAAATTGTCTAGGGTTGTTTTGACGAATTTGAAAAAATGCGGCTGTGTCTGTCAAGAAACCCTTGAGAACTTTTGCCAGAATTACGGCGTTGGCAAATTTGCACTTCAAATCATACGTCCTTGCCAATCATCGTTCTGCAGTAAACACATGTTTTTCACCTGCAATTCCTCGGTAATTGTCAACAAACAATCGGTATTTGTCCGCCGGTGGTTCGATGCGAAATGTGCTGCAAAAAGATGAAGCATGTGATTTGACAAAGACATTGATCCGATGTCTACGCAAACAACTGCATCAATGAATTACAGATCAAGCTGCACGCAGTGAAGTGGTTGAGTGAAGTAGGTTTTTGACGACATTTGAATGCTTTCCATAAATTACTCATAAAATCTTACTTGTTAACAAATGAACCTGTCTTAAACAAATGGTAGCTTGAAGCAAACGATCAAAGCGTACAACATCAATCAAACTGACCAAATGGACACAAAGTATTATTACACGAAAGTTTTCTTCCTGAACATTTCTTCCTCTCCAACTAAATGCCATTAAGATGATCAGAGCCACGTCAATAGCAGCTGACAATTATGAGTCGAAATCGTTCCTGGTTCAAAACGTACCGCAATTTGAAGTATTTTCAACAAATTTTAACTTTTTAGATTTGAGTTTTGAGTAAGAGTAATTATTTTGTCTGATTGGCTCTTGGCCTTGGGAGTTTTAATATCAAAAGACAGACGCCAATTTCCGATATATTACGGACTGGTGCAGAATCGCATTGACTAACATATACCCTCTCTTTGCACTGCGCTGCTGTCGGGTTCTCGTTGGATTGGGAATCCGATAAATCACTCAGGCACGACCGTGAGCGTCTCACCGAGCTGCTTGAGCGCGCATTTTTTTAACCATACCCGATTTAGCGAATCCAACTAGCAGAGGTAGGTTGGGAATCCGATAATAAGGGATTCCAGCTGGAAAGAGGTTGGGTGTTTTTTGTTGGATCTTGGGCAGCCTTTACTGTTCTTGTTCGATGCTAAAAGTATCACCGTAGAACACATTGGTCCAGTGGTTCTCAAACGAGTGCCACGTGGCTCACTTAGGAACGAATTTTTAATTCCTGGGAGGAAATTTGTTCCAGGGGAAATTGGGGAGGAAAACCTATGGATGAAAAAAACTAAGGTTTGATTATTTGTTTTTCAAAACATAAAAAACTGACAGTGTTTGAAAAAAAGCTGACAGTGTTTGGGCTTTCAAGGGGATATATGAAAAAAACGTTTGAGAAACTCTGGATTAGTCTATTCAAGGTAGTAAAGTATAACATGAACAGGTGGATTCTGCGACGCTGATTTCTTGATCCCATCGCCCAACAATTCCCTACGATTTTCTCTACTGACTGCTCTTTTGTCGACTACACTAAATAAAATCACATCTCGGTAATTCCAACCATAACCACGACAATTACTTTTTGTTGTGGAATCACCTTCCACCTTTATGCTTCAAACTATTCCGTAGCTTTCGCAATCCCACAGGCCAAACGCGCAAAGCAAGCCTTGTGGTGTAAAAACGCCCCAACATCGATTTCGCAATTACGTTCGCGATGGTAAGCCAAGGGCGACGAATCACTCACGCGTCAATCCAATGCGATTTCGACAGAAGTGCAGGGTGACGAGGGTAATAGATAACTTTGCAATTTGTCTTCTACTTTGTAATACTGAAAGTTATTTCTTAGTGAAGCCAAGCGGTGCTAGTTTGTTTATTCAACGTTCTATACCAGTGTGGTCCAACTACAGGCCCGCAGCAGCGTTTTCAGTGGCCCGCGGAAGCATTCAAGAAAAATCTTCAAATCTGAATTTTGTTGAAAAGCGTGTGAGGTTACATTTGTTTCATTGAATTGCTTGCGCTGGGTAAATGCATTTCCACAAACACGCTGAATAATACCTTTTTTGAGTACCATTTGTTTGTGTTTCATTTATTAATTTTACCATCACGTTAGGGGGTATGGCCCTCCACCAACCCTACGCTGGGGCACCTAACTGAATAACCTCTGCATTTTTTTTGGTGCCCCGGCATTCGTTGTCGTGAAGAGTGCGTCTGTCGCAATGAACTCAGTACCAACAAATAAATATATCTGGCCGCCAAACGCGGCCTTCTCGAAATGGCCCCCGAGGCAAATTAATTGCCATCCCTGCAATAGGTAATTTCAATTAAAACAAGCATAACATCTTTCAATAAAAATATGCAACATTAACGGTGTTAGAGACTGTAGAGAGCTTATGGAAATTAGTCAGCAAAGATAGATTTCACAAGCTGAAAGATTTTGCACTAAAAATGCACTCAGTGTTTGGAAACACATAGGCCTACGTGTGTGAGAGTATATACATTCTCTCGACGATGAAGCAAGTCAAATTTAAAGACACAAATTGAATGGCAGACGAAACACTGGACGATAGTCTACGACTTGCTAACACTGGTAATGATAAAGGAACGAGAGTGTCAGAGGTCTCGACTACAGACATCCCACTGATAGATTTTTGTAATTTACTTTTTATTTATTTTATTTGTTTGTGAGCAGACATGAAGTCCATAATATAAGCACACACACTCTGCATGCCGCAGGTCGATAAAAACAGACAAAACAGAACGTAGTACAAGGCATTGGAGCCGGCGGAATCACGGAGTTACAGACACTTTTTGCAACTGCGTTGGAGGCAGAACCATAGGGTTACAGACCAGACCCGTCGCCACGGGGGGGCTTTGGTGGGCTAGCACCCCAAAAAACACAAGTCTCCCCAAATTGAAACATGAAACAGTACAAATCAGTAGAATTTTTGCCAATTTTTAGAATGTCAAGCCCACCCGCACAAACCTAAAGCCCCCCGCAGAAAAGCAAAGCCCTCCTACTGAAAACTATCTGGCGACGGTTCTGTTACAGACACATTCTTAACACTATTGTTAGCTAACACGTAACACTTGTTGAAACACTACTGCAGCTTAGGGAGCCAATGCCTTTGGTCGAGTCCGGGTAAAATGCGAATGCGTTGTGATGAATTGCTATTTGCTATTTTGCAATAGTTTCAATGCCCCACTAACCTATCTTCCGTTTATAGTTTTAAACGTTTTGAATATGTTGCTTTGTACATCATTTCATTGGAAGCGGCCCACAGGTGGTCACGTTTTTGTAAAAAGGCCCTTAGATCAAAAGTAGGTGGACCACGATGTTCTATATTATTTGTTTTTTTATATCTTTTGCGTATTTATACGCCATAATAACTCAAATGGCAAGCTATCTACATTCCTGCTTTCTTGTTTCTCAGTCGACGCATTTTTTCTTTACTGATGACGGTTTGTGAAAGCTGAATTGCCAGAGAACGTTTTGAATCAGTGTAGCTATAACCTACTGTATATTTCAAAACGTTAAAAGCAAATGTCCTAGTCTTTACCCAAGCAACCTAAACAGCACAGACAATCAACGCAATCATCAAGTTGTTTTAACCACTTCTGCGCTTGACGTTTTGTTGCTATATTCAAATTGTTTTTCCTCAGTTTTGCTCAGTAGTTGTCAGAGAACTTGCTCCATTATAGTAATGGGCTAAAAAATGTATTAATAAATGGAAACCGTTTTGTTTTATGGTATAACCATTTTTAAGCACCTTACAAATATGTTAATGGTCATCATTCAAATAAATGTTAGAATGAGATCAGTCAAGGATACTAAATGCCAAAAAACTACATTCGGAATCGCCCTTTTCGATCAATTCTTTTATTGCTTACCCATACTCAGCGTATGCACGTCTGTTTTCGAAATCTTCCAAGTCTATTCTTAGTTCGTAACGATCAGACGTTGCCAAAAAACTTAAAATGTCCAAACCTGGAAACAAAAACAGTTTTTTAGCATGGCTGAGTTTCATTCAAAGTTGTTCAAGCATTGTTAAAACATTGAATAGTCCACGAAGATTAATTGCGAATGCTTGTCTAAATTGCTCAGAAAGTCTTACCTGTAACGTGGCACTCGTTTTAAAGGCAATTAGCAGTGATGGTTAATTTGGACGAAACCTCGTTTTCGCCTATAGTTTATACCTCGATTGTGTTTTCAGCGAATTCAATTGAAATGAGTGAAAAACACTGGATTCAGTCGAAATAGTAAAACCGGTTTTAAACACTCGCTCCATCAGCGACTCCGGTGCAGTTGTGTTGATATACTCGCTGATTGTGCAGAGCACGCCTGCGTGCTTAATCACCTTATGCGCTCAAATTTCAGGAATATTTTTACACGTATTTTGATTGTTCTCTTTATTTGCTAAAAATGTCATGTTTTTCATATCGACTGACGGACTTCAATGTTATACTTGCCTAGATAAACATCATGAGGTGATAATTTAAAGAAACAAAACGTGGAATAAATTTGAAGCCCTGCTTGAAGATGTAATATTTGAAGGTTGGATAGAAACCCGACAAACGCCTGACAAGCCCGTGGCCGAGTGGTTAGTGAGTCCGATCCGGTGTTGGTAACTTGGCATGACGGGACTTCGGCTCTAGCCCGGATTTTACCAAGACCACTGTAGTATGACATTAAAACACAATAACGAGATAATATCTTGCTTTCAAAACACATAGAGCACTATCAACATTAGGTCGTATGTTTATACATTTTAAAAATTTCTTTCTGTCTTTTTACTGTTTTTGCCACAAAAGTTTCAAACGGTGAAGAGCAAGAACGCAGGTTGGCCAAACAACTTCGCAGGGCTTGTAATAAAACGTAAAGCGTCAGTATATTAATTTTTTGCTAAGTTATGTGACATGTGTATGTGACGTTCACATTGGGGCTACTTTAAACCTCACCGAGCCAAAACTCATTGCTCATGTTTCCAAATCCTCGTTGATATTCAATCCAGTTTTGATAAAAATCCTGGGAACCATCCTTTCGTCGCTGAAACACCTTTCAACATAGAGAAGTACAGACCTGGTGCATTTTTTGTTTTTCGTCTTGGATTTAATGCACATGTCATATCGGTAAGTAGCAGCACACAAAAAAGAAGCATTTGTTCAATCCACCAAACAGGAGAGGCATCAAGGGAACAGGCAACAGGAAAATTACAAACAAAAACAACGCTGGTGATTGTTGCGGTCTTCCGCCATCAAACAAAAGTGCCACATATTGGGTTAAAAACGAAGACATGTACAAAGCATCAGAGATTTGTAGGAACTGAATGAATGCATTAGATAAACACGCGCACTGCTGAATAACTATGCAGGAATTTGTTAAATATCGCCACAGCTTTCATACAGAGATAATTGACGATTCTTTTCAGGTTTATTGAAATCGATATCATCCTTAATTAAATCACAAGAAACCTGATACTGGCATGTTTCCTACTGTTTCTTCACATGTTGCTCCATACTGAGTAATTTTTTTCAATGAAAGTCGTACAGTCACAATGTAAGCAACGAATATAGTTTCCTCGCATAGAAGCTCTAATGGCTCTGTTGTTAAAAAATCAGCTATTGCTCTGGGCTAGCCATTAGGCTAGCTCTAATGGCTAGCTAATGGCTAGCCCAGAGCAATAGCTGATTTCTTAACAACGGAGGGGCAATTGCAAATAAGTTTGCATGGAGCAGAAAAGATGAAAAATTAGATATTTTTGTTCCTGATCGCAATGTTTAGCGTCAATTTCAAAAGTGTTCTCAACTTACCATACCTGAAATTTTTTCTCTTCTTTGTTCCTCTGAGATAGGGTCTCCAAACTATGGCCCGCGGGCCAGATGCGGCCCGTGAAGCCATTTCATCCGGCCCGTGAAGCCATTTCATCCGGCCCGCGAAGCCACTTTGTCAATGATGAAAATACAATGTATACAACATGCATACGAAAGATTTGTTGATTTGGTAGAATGTACCATATCCCGCAACAATCACATTGCGTAAGGCGTCCGGCCCTTGACATGTTCTGTATTACCCAATGTGGCCCTCGGACAAAAAAGTTTGGAGACCCCTGCTCTAGGAAATTATAGATCCAGTTTGAGCTTACAGATGTTAAATTGTTTGTTACGAGAAAGATTCATGGAAGAAGAAAAGGGATGATTCTAGAATAACGTGGTGTAAATAGAAAACAGTTTTTTATTTAGCGGCAGATATGGATAAGCCTCTACTTACAAGCCATCCACCGCCATCTGTTGTTTGATCGCAATAAACTGTCACGTGTTTCTGCAACATGGGGACATAAATCTGATAAATCCCATCTTGGTCGTGTCCGTTGTTTAAAACATCCCGGTAATTGAGGATTTTTCGAGAGTGTTCTGGAAAACGTTTGAAATTGGCTTTAAGATTTTGCAAACTTAAGAATTCATGAACTCTTTTGTGTTATTACCAATGCTTTCTAAAGTATCTATTTTTTGTTGCATTTCATGAAAAGCACTTCTCCAGGTATCACTTTCACCAGGTTCTCCTTTTGGCCCACGGGGTCCAGGGGGACCGGTTCTGCCTATCGGCCCGTGTTTGCCTGGTGGTCCAACTGGACCCCTTTCGGTTACTTCACTTTGGCTTCCGCAAGTCAATATGACTTGATTTGCAGCAAAAGCCATATCAACTAAAATTGATACCAAGGTTAAAAAAGTTGAACGCATCATACTGCTGCACTGAAAATGCTCGTTTAGTCTCTAAAAAAGGTGGTAAACTAATGAACCGAATTACATCACTACAGCTAGATCTTCAATAAGAAGAACAGCAGAATTTCTTATCGATGAAAGCGCAGGAAATCGTCAGGATAATTTTGAAGAAACGGCTGTTGAAAGTAAATGCTGTAGAAAAAGCATGAAAGAAAAGTGAGTTTAGTGAATCGATCTGACTTGATAACAGTTCTTGATGCCTTCCTATCGCACTTTTTACAACCTCCCTATGCTGCTTCAGACACCGATAGAATGGTGTGAAAAATAGAACACCACCAACGATGTATATGACTCGAAACTATTTCAACCTTCTTTACAAAAGTGAACCGGCGTGACTTGCGGAGCTGTCGTAGCTAAGGATTTGCAAAACATTAGTGAAACATGGACCGACGCAAACAACATGTTGTAACTTTCTTTTTTGTTGCAGCAGAGATCACGACAGCACCGGCCAACACATCACTGGATGACTTCTTCACTGATCACTCAATTTAATGCCAATAGATCATCCTACAGCTCTTTGTTTGATGATCAAAAGTTTTGCTTAAACTTTTTGTGCAGAACGAAATTTCAGGCATAGGGCCTTAGTTCTGTTGTAACAACATTATTTTTTAACGTTGCAAGTAAAAGTACTGGTAGGAATACTTCAAAAAAGCTGTAAATTACTCCACAACATGCTGTATTTATGGAAATTCATAAGCTATTGTGACTGCGAACGTATTAAATGCAACCCAGCACTATTACAGATTTTTTTCAAATATCTTTTGAAGGAGAAGCTGACCTATCAGGTATAAAACATGTTTAACAGCAAGAAGTTGCATGTGTATGCTCATAGATTTTATTAATTTAACTTGCTTTCCTGTCAAGATTAAGAGTCCTGCCCTTAAAATGGGAGACAATCTAATATAACTAATTTTGGGAAGTGACTGACTATTTCTATCTACTTCATCGTTTCCCCGCTGCATCTGATGCTTTGCTTTAATCGTCATTTTAGTCAGTTCTACCGACAGGAAATTCTGGCTGCTGTAAGAAATCTTTTTGCAAAACGTCATTGAAATCAGCTGTTGGTTTTGCAGAAATTCATCATTTTTTTGAATTGATGCATTGATTTGCATGCAATGTCTAGAGTCAAGACGGTTGTCGATCAGCGTGTAACAACACAGTGTACTTCCTGTCAGTGCGCTGGTGTCCCTGGCATGCCAAGCTGTACAAATCATGGTTCTCTCATCATATGCTGTACACTGGCTTTACCTCGACAAATGATGTTTGCAACGCAAATGCAATTGGAAAATACCAGTTTGATTGGTGAGTTAAGGCACTCTGCTGCAGACAGTCGTCAATAGGATGGCTTTACGTGTGTGCGGGTGGGCTATACGTTTATGCAGGGGGAGCTTGACATTCAATTTGAAAAAAATTCCACTGATTGATAGTGTTTCATATTTCAATTTGGGGGGGCTTGTAGCTTTGTGTGGGGGGGCTAAGCCCACCAAAGCCCCACCCATGGCGACGGGACTGCTCTACTGGTAGCCTTGCTTTAGACGTGGACCAAACATCTTGGCCACACTTTCCCTTGTAACTCTCTGGGGATGCATAATGAGGTCCACTCATGATGAGCAACCTTATCTCATGCCCAGGATCGCTTTGACGTTTCGCAAAGTGTGGTTGCGCCACACACATACGATTTGAGCTGGAAAAAAATAAGTAACGTGTTGGCGATAATAAGAGTCTGTTGCATTTCAACAGTCATCAGTGCGTCTGTAGAAGACTTATACGCATTGCTTTTATCATGTTTTATAGTTCAAGGCATGTCAAAATGGGTTGTGGCTTGCATATGTGGTTCCGTGGTGCACTTGAGCATGGTGCATTGTATGGAATCGTTGAATATTGGACCTGGCTAATTTGCACGTTTCCTGTTAATCGTGGCTTTGAGTCTATACCAAAAGACGTGACCTGTGAATAACAAGACAATCTAAAGCTCAACGGGATTAAGTTGTTGTCCAATGTACAGTGCTACGAATGAATTTCAAATAAATATCAACAACATTTACTCTACCACAAAACCTTGAGGTAATCTCAAGTTTCCCTTGCTTGTAAAGCATGACCTTAAGTCCCAGTTAGAATTTTAACTTGCGTTAACTTTTTTACAATGTCAGTGTTGTAGAAACCATGACACAGGGCCCCGACAAGGGGGGGCGGGGGGAGGCAATGCCCGGGGCCGCACTTTTCGGGAGGGGCGGCACTTTTGGTGAAAAGAAGGAATACCGAGTGACCATCAGATGTGGAAGGTGGTGGTAGTAGGGGCGGCACTTTTCGACTCGCCCCGTGGCTGCGCTTTCCCATGTCGTGGCCCTGCCATGACACAAAACAAACGATTTGTAGTGAAACCCTATCTACGCGCATTAATACCACTGCAAATAACGTCAAGCATATTTTGCAACTAAAAATACCGCTTTCCCAGAATATAAATAAAAGCAATTGTATGGAAAAGAGGTGTGAAACATTGTTGTTGCAATAGGTGCGTTTACGTCAGTTTGCACTTCTGGAAATGGTTTTGTTTCAGAAACATATTTCTGATTTCCAGGGATGTAGTGCGAACTAAAAAGATGTGGGAACGCACCTAAAAATAGCCATTTTAAAACAGCTTCAAACTCATTTTAAAGAAAAACGTGAAGGTGTAGGAACGCCTTTCCCACGCGCTCCCCCCTGCCGATTTAATTTAGGAACATACTTTCATAGGTACATATGTTACTTTAGCTTTGCCCACACCAATTAAGCAACATTCCCTTCTTTAGACAAATTTCATGATTTATTCTCAGTTGATGTTGCCCGCAGTTAATTAAAAGTCGTATCGATTATTTCAAGTAGTTTTCAGCAACTACATGCAAGCAAATTATTAAACCATTCTTTTCGCTAGCGTTTCCTCCAACACCGGCCCTTTGTGATTCATTTTTGCAACGCAAGCAAGTCTCAGAAGCGGTCGATGGCGTTTTTGTAGAAGAGAAAAAACACAGGATGGATTCACTTGACGCTAAATCATTTTAATTGATCAATGCGGACGTACATCCATGTTAATGAGATGGAATATTACAGAAAACGTTCGAACGAATGGCCGTTGTATGTTGAAACTACTGTAAATATTAATGATAGCTTAAATCACTGCTTCCTGGGTCGCAACCCAAACAAGGGGCGCGAATGGTTAAAAATAGGTCGGGCCGAGACAATCCAAACTTGGGTTGTATATACGCATCCTTCCTTTTTTTCTCTTGTCAAGTTCTTCAATCTCTTTCAACATAGACTGAATTATTGCATCGTAAACATTTCACCCGGATGTTTTAACTTCTGCGTGGTGAAAGATAGCGTGGTTCATAAGTTCACAAGGATTGGTCACACAGTGCTATTTTGGAGTAAAGTTGTTTTACTGTGTTTTGCAGGTTCAGATCGTTGACATTGAACGCGAGCTTAACAACTTACTGACGAAAACATTCATACAATAATTATTGTTTCAAGTTAACGTACGCAGGGTTGCAGAGTCGGAGTCGCAAAGAGTCGGATTCCTAGGATCACTACGAATCGGAGTCGGATTTCTTATCTTTTTTTCGATTTTTTTATCCGACTCCGGAAGTGCCAATTGAATCATTTTGTACATCGAACCCCTAAGTTGGGAATCTTAACTCGTGCCTGTTGAAATGGTACAATTTATTTTGAAACCTTTATTAAAATTGAGAATTCTTGCTGTGTACCATGATTTCCATTGATTGCTAGTTGCTACAAAATTGTTGACATCCAAACTTCATTGATGTTGTGCTGAGGAGTCGGGATGGAAATGTTTGAAACGCCGGAGTCGGAGATTTTCAGTAGGTCGGAGTTGGAGTCGGACATTTTACCTTCGAATGAGCAACCCGGTTTGAGGTTTGTGTCGCGAGATGTTTACAAACTAAGATTTGGGTCGCGCTTAAAGACGTTTGGGAACCGGTCTAACATGGGTCACTTGTGGTAAAAAGAGTGATTGATACACGGTGGCACCTCATCAGGGTATTCATGGTGTAGTGAGTGCATTAAACGTGATTTGTGATCAGAAAGAAAGTATTCATACACGAGGTCTAGTTCGTGGTATATTAGATGCGATTCAGCGTTTTTCGTTTCTTTCTTTGTTGCATTTTTGATTGAAGTTGTGAGAGGGTTTCACGATGTCCAAAACTTTTTCCAGACTTAAACTTTTCCGGATGACATACCCAGGTCAAATACAGGCACTATAATAGTTTAACACGATGAAAGTGAAATTACCAATTTTGAGTAAAATACAGTCAACCTCGGTTAATCCGAATTCGATTAATTCGGATCTTCGCCAAAAGAGGATAAAACTGGTGGTACGAATGATTTTATACGTTTTTCTTTATAAAAATCTTCAGTTTATCCGGATTTTGTAATCCGGATCTTCGCCAATACCGGATAAAATCTGCTCTTTTCACATCTCGTAATCCGGATTTTTGTTTCTAGGAAAGATTCGGTAGCTTTCAGCCGCAACACATGCGCGTGCTAACGATCACCAACGAACTTTTAGGATTATGATAACAACGGCCGCAACTGCACGCAACATTCGACTAATCGTAGACGATTATTGCGTCACACACGGGCGTAGCATATCACGTTGAACATACCGCTGAAGGTACACCGCCGCACCAGGGTTTCGGTCTGTAAGTGTTGAGTTTGCGTGTGAAGTGTAGAGCAATATCCCTGAGCGTATTGTACTCGGTGAGATGCTTCGAGGGCATTACCTTCCATATAAAGTGAGTAGTGACTGCTTATGGACCAGTCACAAAAATCACTGCGTCAGTCCAAAATCCCAGATTTCTTCGCAGCCAAGTAATCTAGAATTATGAACTTGAGATTGTTCATAACTGCCTGGATATGGCGGTCACTAATGTGATGTACCATTGTAAATACATCAAAAAAATCGTTTTGCTTCTGCGAAAATCTGCGGTTGTGTCGTAAATGTACTCAATTTAACCGATTCTCACCGATATCTCAGTACCGAAATGACGTCAAGCTAGTAGCAACCATCTTTGGCTAATCCGGATCTTCATCTAAACAGGATAAAATCGTCAGTCAAATCGAATCCGGATTAACCGAGGTTTACTGTATTATGAAAATGCACGTTAAATGATCAAATCTGGAAAATTATTTTCGTTTTCCAAACTTACAGACCAAAAAACATTTTTTCTTACTTTTCCAGACTGGAAAATGACCAAACGTTTTTTTCTACACGCTGTGCGAAACCTGCGCACGATTCTTAGCCGACGTTACTGAATTCGCTTTCTGAAGCTGAAAGGACCTGCTAAAGACATTTCATTTTTTTCCAGGACCTCAACTACTGTAATTTATAAATCCTATCCGCATTGTGCTAAGACTTTTCCGTAAAGTTACTTTACCCAAACATAGCACTTGCAAGTTGGCCAATGGATGCCTTTCCACAAAGGTTATAAGAGCAGTATATGCAAACCAGCACGATGACGTGTGCACAGTTAGTAGGTATTGGTGCAAGTTTTCAAGAGGCAGTTTAAAATGCAACGTAGGAATATGTTGCTTTCGGGAATAATATGGCGGTGACCGGTATGGAGAATTTTGCGTCCGTTGATAGGGACGTATTACTGAAAAAAATACGCTAATAACGTGCATAGATTCCATCAGTTCAGTGTCGTTTTCGAAAGATGTTCATTGTTTTATTAATCAAGGCCACTCGATTTAGAGCATTTTATAACTTCTAGTAATTTTAAGTATTTCCCTGATATTTCATCTTGAAAAAGCCAAGGAGCTCGGAGTTACACATTCTAGAAATATTTTTAACTCCAAGCAAAAAAAAATCATTAAAAAAAAGTTTGATGTCTGCAGTCACAAATACTCAAAATTGCATGATTTTTATGTTTGACTTTGTTCTGTTTACAAGCTGCCCTTAAAATTTCACAACTGTCCATGGTCTGTTTGCTCCTTTACGATTTCAAGTGATTGGAAATGAAAAACTGTGCAAGAAATAAATATTTGTTTTTTTTTAATGCAACACACTATCGTGAACACCAAAATCACTTCTCTGAAAGATGGTATGCAAAGCTTTGGTTTCCGTAGTTTGATCTGATTGCACGATTGCAAGAGCTTTGGTTTCCGTAGTACTGCTACGATTGCAAGAGTCCCAGGCCTCCGACTTTACGACAAAAAAGACTGATGCTCATTATCGACCAAATTCTCCTTTTGTTGCCATTTATGTATTTTGTTACAACCAGAGTCAGCCGTTGAAAAAAATAAACAAAAAACGCCTTTATTGGCGCTTGGCATCAAGATAGACTCGCTCAACTTTTCATCTTGGGCTCATGATTGAACTCATGGCTGTGCCCGTGAAATAGATCGTGACGAAAAATTTGGAAACTTCCTGATGTCTTCCGTCCCCTCGCATATCGTGCCTTGTATCAAGTAGACAAAGTTCATTGATCTTGGAGTTCAAAGCGTCCAAACAAGCAGTTACTGATAACTCCCATTATTTCGTCAGCTTTATTGGGCTCCATTGCCTTTAACTTGCACGCGACTAAGTGGCCAAAGGCCTCGTATTGATCGTTTCCTTCTCTTCGATTCGATGAAAGACTTTTACGAATCATTTGATTGTTTTCACGAATCAACGTGACGATGCTTTCCTGCAGATCAAGAGTGTTTCATATCAAGCATATCAAGAGTCGAACGTTTCGAAAAGTTAATTAGTGTTCGTCAATGAAATGTCTACTTCGACATGACTTATAACAATACTAAGTTAACTTCATGTATACATGCCAAATTAGAAAAGGAAACATTTTCCTGGTTAAAGTCACGCTTAGATAAAAAGTAGCTCGTTTACGATTAAAATCCCTACTATATGGAAAAGCATATGATTTCTTCTACGCAATTAGACAAAAGCACTTGGAAAATACAGAAAACAAACATGATCCAGACACAAATGCACGTTTGGCTTATGAAGACATCGCAATCAATTCATAGCTGTCGCACAGAAACACTTTACAATGGCCAGCGACCATTCGCGACATGGTTTGGTAGTGTATGTACACTTGGCACTAGGGACATGGGTGAAGTTCCGCAAGGAGCATGATATGCACGATTTAATCAAGCAATACTGTTACGATCTGCGAAGCATAATATTCACAATGCCTAGCGGCTCGTGCAAGTTTATTAATTTGTCCATTAGTTTATCAGTTTGAGTTGTTCAGGATCGTTGGTTTGATTCATCGTTTAGATCATTATCACTGCTACCGATAAACGTAATGCCGGGACGCCAGAAACTTCATGTTGACGGCCACGTGACCCTGGATAGTTTGGTAGTTTTCTCTTAGATTGTGGACTGAACAGCCATTTGGAGTTGATTCAGGATGATGTGATAAGGTTGTGCAATAAAATGTTGAAAAACTACGAAATAAATTTCGTCCAATATGCCAAACATTCCAAAGTGGCCCACGCAACAATCAAATTTATTCTTTTGCTCGTGCTGACAACATGCACGCCAGGGAAAAATATTCGTGAAAAACTTAAACATCATCTGCACTTAACACTCGCCATTTTGAATCAATTAACCGCATACATTTGACCATCACCGTTCGTGAAACTGATGAAACAATACCATGAAACCGCCCCAGCACCTTCAAATGCAGTTGTTTTTCTTTCCTCTCGTAAACGCGTTTAAATCGCTTCGGAGCCGGTTGATACGAAGATGATCCGACGTCATTTTCAAAAATGGCGCAAGCGTCGCTGGGAGTGGCGGAATACAAATCGCTCGTAGTTGCGTCATTTGTAGTGTTCGACCCTTCGTCGCTTTGCACGCTGTAGGCGTCAGTTTCTTTTTTTGGTGGGTTTTCTGGAAATAATTGAAACACAATTTTTAGAACTGACATTTTTCTGTTTTCCTGACAACTAATATTTGCTATAAAATCGGAAACTGGTGAAAGCGAAGTTATTTCGGGCAAAATCTCAGCATCTAAATACAACAAAGAAACAAATTTCTGAAACAGTCACACCACATCTGTTGCGACCACGTGATCGTTCTCTTTTTCTCGAGTCTGTTCCAATTGTGATTGACTTTATAAGCGTTGCTGCTTACGAACTAAGGTAAAACTCCAGTTTTGATCTCAGTTCACAGACACAGAAGTGCCTTAATCTTCATCTCAAAACAAGGCGTTGTCTGTTAAGACAGCTGGAGTTGCTAAAGAAATTTATTTTGTTCAATTGCTTTGTACTTTCGCGTTGTTCTTTGCTCTTTCCTTCAACAATTCACGTTAAGTCAGAATGATTTACAGTAATAACACGTTGCTGCATGTGGCAAATATCATCGCAGCCAAACGCCAACGATTTCTGCTCAACGAACAAAGGCGTTTTGTGTTAACTAGCTCTGATGCCAGCAAGTGGCATTTAACATTGAACGTCAGCAATGTCTTTCCTCAACATGTTCGTCGCTTCCAATTTCATGTTACACCCGTTTCCAAAAAATCTTTCTTGCAAGCGGTGGCTTTCAACACACAAAGAGGTCGAAGCCTTTTCAATTTCTCAAATCAGTGGTACCAGTGTTACCACACATCACCAAAAAATGCAATTTATTGTGAAAAGCGTTTTCAGTAACAATTTGTTAAACCAAAACTTCCTCGCTATGTTCCAAATGGGCGGAACAACTTTCTTCAAACTATGTTGAGAGCTGCAACAAATGCGACAACAAACACAATAAGTTGCACTTGACCCTAATTAGGATTTTTCAACGTCGTTGTCTCATTCAAAACGTACTTCACTTTAATTCATTTACTTCGTTCGTCTTAAAGGCTTCATCTTCCTGAAGCTGACAAAAGCTGGTTTCCTACAGTTTTTCTTTAAACTTGATCGTCTGGCAAGACTTGCCTTTTTACTCGCATTAAAATGAAATCTATTAACGTCGTATCACAACGGCGAGTTGCGGTCATGGGGATATCCCAGTATAGTCTTAAAAGCAGATGTATCATAAAATATGACATAATTGGGATTGTTTCTTGCTTGGCCTGTAATGGACTTTCATTGAGCGAAACATGCAAAAAAAGCTTGTGACTTTCTTCACTGCATTTCTCTACTGGTGCTTGGATAAATATTGCTGTATGAAAAATACTGTAACTTCAAAGCGGTTGGCAGCCTTTTATGAACACATACGATGTGCGAATCAACCCAACGTCTTGAAAACAATGTGGTGAAGATTGAAAATTTGTTTTATGTGCTTAAGAAGGCGACTCAGATGAAAACCTTCGAGATTTTCAAATACAGCAATAACAAACACACCTTAATGATAACAGTAGCAACAAACTTAAAATCCAGCACCTCATCTAAGCAAAACGACAGGCTTCCTGAACGTACTGCTTTTTGTTCAGTACAAGCGCAAAAGCAGACTATGATCCAACTGTAAAATATCGGATATTGCGGCCCAACCATTAAAAACACTCAACCAACCTTCGCTTCTTATTTCAACTGCGTAGTCTGAAACGCAGTCTTCTTCGGCGCTAGGTGTCGCGTTATAGTGCTTTTCGTCATCATCGTCATGAAGTGTCAAGGATGAATTTGGCGATGGTCTCAGGAAGGTTATGGTCGTTCTACTAAAATATGAACAACTAAATATTTTCGAAAATGCATTAAGTTTACAAGGTAGAGCTTTTACACTTGGCAACATTTGTAAGTGAAATGTGCAACATTTGTAAGTGAAGTGTCTGTTTCACTTTCACTGCATTACAAAAACTTGCCAACGAAACGAGAGTCATGGTGAAAGCGTTTCACAGTTTTGCTTTGGCTTCGCAATCTTTAAGATGTCAGGCCGCTTAATTGGAAGACCAGTACCTTGGAACAGGGGCGGAAAACACCGGGCCGTGCGGAACCAAGGCCAAATTGGTACAAAAGTGACTGGAACGACTGACATTAGGAACACATTGCGGGTGTCATTGACTCCACCACAATACCTACTGGTCGGAGCATCGTATTGCGGGAAATCAAGCTCAGATCTCTCATTGAATCAGTGCCATGATGACCTACGAGTTGTAATAACTTAAGCATATGCAAAACATTCATTATTTTATTAAGGGCCAGGCCGCAAAATCATGCCCGGCTGAAAGCGGTCCACAGTGCGAAAAAAGGTTGCCGAGCCCTGCCTTAGAATAACAAAGTAATCTTTCAGTTGCTCAGATTTAGGAGAAAATCCAACAACGCATATACCCAAATACCCGAATCACTTCAGCTTGGTGATTTCGTCATGAATTCTTAAACAGTTTTTCTTTCGATCGATAAGCAATTTGTTAACCGCTAAGCACGCTGTTAGTAGTGTCTACAACATGCTTCAAATCTGCTTTTCGTCTTTTACTGTAAAGCATGACAATCTTTTGCAAGATAAGGGTCGTCCTTCAACGAGAAAAACACAGCTTATGAGAAACATGTCAGTGAGAGCTGCAAACCAGATCTAAACCTATTTGAACGAGTGCGCTGCTCATATGCTGTTATATCTTCGTTCATAGTTACCAATCCTTGCGTCTTGGGACGTATAAACGTTACACAGGATAATTTCATTTTCACACTACAAGGCCACTGATAATTTGGAAACAAACTTCAAAAAAGCGCTTTCATAAGTGAATGCTTGTCTAGTGTACGCCTGACTGATTTTGAAAAAAGCTTGATATTTTAGGGCAAGCATTCACAATTCGCAGAACAATTCAAAACAGATTTTGTGGACTCGAAATCCGTTGAAAAAAATCTGAATTAAAGTGTTCAACTAATGCTACGTGTTTTTCACCACCTGTTTAAAATTTGCTGGACATATCTCCTAACTCGCGTTTCCATGTTAACACTTCGATATGCGGGATATGCACTTCGATATGTTAACACTTCGATATGCGGGAACTGAGAGCAGTATCTAGCGCGTCATGCATTTCATAAAAAACTATCGACTTGATTACTTTTCCCAATCGGATTGGTGTGTTTTTTTCAACTCAACCGACATGGTATTTTTCTTATTTTGATGTGATGGAGATATACTGTACGCTCGTATATGTTTCCTTCTTCTGGAGCAGCCACTGCAGTGCCGGTCATATTATAATATTTTGGACGATCATAGTTACGGACTTTTGATTTCCGGATAATTATATGCTTGGAGTTTTGTTGTTATCGGTTGCACGTTTGTGAGAAAATCAAAGCTATGTAGGGCCAAGCAGGAAGTTTATCATTTGACACAACTGAAAAAAGAAAGACCGAGTTCGTTGGCTGGTTCCGCAGCGTCTGCAAAAGGAGCACTTTCAAATTGGTGGGAAAAAAACGCAAATATCGTGTGGGAAATCCTTGCAGAAACGCAAAATTAGCTAGACCAACTCTTGTGATCAGGTCTCAGTGGATTTAACGGCACTTAAAAGAAGCCATTTTCCTTTGCAGTGATAGCCCAACATACGTGTCCCAAAGCTTTTCATGCATGACCAGAACGTTAATGGCAACTGCACAAAACTGACCCAAGTACTTTTTTGATACATCAATTATGCCTTCAAATGAAAGGAAAATTTAAATGAAATTTTCAACGAAATTGAAAAAAATTCTAAAAGAAACATACAGCAGGTTTGAAGATAGTGCTGGCATAATTTTGTGTGGTGGCATGCAGGAGTTGACTTGGATTGTGCTTGAGGACAAGCACTCGCTCCGTCTAGTAGAAATACGGATTGGTGGAATATATTTTAAATATATCAAATATATTTGAAGCAGGGCACATCTAATAAAAAATACCCTGGTTCAGCCAATTCCCTGTTTCTTCTGCGCTTCTACAATATTATTATTGTATCACTATTATTGCTGGATGTGAAAGTTTCAAGCAGAGTGTGCTTTTCAAATAGCATGACATTGGCCTGCGTTAACAATGACAAGTTGCATAGTGAGCGTTATCGACAAGTTTCTTGCAATGCTTAAAACAAACGTCTGATGCTTGTTCTGACTTCTAATAGTAAGGCTGCCAAACACTTTCTTCACAAAAGTTCGTTTTTCGCATGCCCGAAATTTCAAAAACAGCAAACATACTTGCGGTGCTTCACGTAGTCTTTGATGAACGACATAACCTCATAAAACTCCCACTGAGACAATGCTTCTTTTGAATAATTGTTTTTCCTCGCTCTTTCCTCCTTTTTCTTTTCTTTAACGAACCGGTCTCTCAAGCTTGTCCATCGCGTAATGCAAAACTTGACTGATGGAACAAAACAAGAGAGTAATTTGAAAAAGGTGCATTTGAATTTTATGGAATTAAATCAATTTCATTGCTTGAGTAAATTGCTTGGACTGTTGCTCAACTTTGCAATAATTTTTACGCTTTTATGTACTAATATTCTGTGCAAAACAATCATGCACCAACGGAACAATAACAACGGCATTACACGGAAGACTGGTACCGTCGAGTTACACAACTTGCTCAATAAAATAAGAGAATAATTATTGAAAGTTTTTGTTTGTGAACCAGAAAAGGAGGCAAAAAGGCTACTACATTCAAGCACTTGACACACAACATAGTCTTGAAACGTTTCTGCTTAAACTGTAAAATGTTTGATTTGAAACAAAACGGATACAGCACGACTGCAGCAGTCGACCTACTTGGATGTTTGGTTGCATTACTTATTTCTTTCCAGGCGCAGTATCTCCTTTCCTTGTCATTGAAAAAGGGCGACTGAGGATTGTACAGACAAGGTCGTTTTCTCACCAGCTCTATAACAGATCTGTTCAAACTCATCACTTCCATAGTGAAATCGAACCTTGCAGCAGTAATGCTAAGATCATGCAGTTTTAAATGGGAAGACAGCTGTGAGACAGCAACACGATTTATATGGAAATATGGATGAACTATATGGAAACAATTAAAAAATAAACAAAAGCTTCACACATGAATGCGACGGTAACAATATCTATCAGTTTGATTCTTGACTAGAGATCTGCTTGCAAAACAGCAAGTTTCCTAAAACGCTGGAAAATAACTGTGAGTAAATGACGGCAATCACACAAACAGTTTGAATTTCTTGCACAGCTCACGTTGTAGTCGTTTAGCTTTTCAGTATCGTATGGCTGATGATTTTCCTATTCCATCTAAAATGCAATGCAGCTCCAAAATACTTTAACATGGACTCTTGCTTATCTAGAATGCAGAGCATGAAATGTAATAAATTCGGGTCAACACGGTAGTTTCTACAAACAATGATAGGAAAACTTTTTTCTGAGATAGATTTCTCCTCAGGTGTTGAGACAGCTTCGACACCCTCGCTGACCGACATGTTCGCCTCAGATCCATTCTACTCATAACATAACTGAAAACAACTGACATGACACTTTATCTGAGGGCGAAAATATCGATTGACCAGCTCTGCGCCAATATGCAGTATGTAACAAGAAAAACAAAGCGGTGCCATGCTCACCTTATTTAGAATTGTTGTGTTCAATCATTGGAGTAATGTTATTATGAACATTTTACCAAGCATAGCTTTAACGAATGCGTATGCGATACACATGATTGCCTCCACGTGCTGCGCTATTGATGCGGAACGGGAGGGCACATGTTGCAGGTTCATTGGTGTCGGACGGGGAGGGGCTTGCCCCCCAGGATTTTGAAATTTGACCTTTTCCTATTAACTTTTCCGCCCAAAAAGGTCGTTTTCTTCATTTCGAGTGGGTAAAATGAATTTAAGCACTTTTGGACACACTGGGAAATTCTTTTTGGCTACCCCTGGAAAAATCCACTATCCCCCCCCACTGGAAGCAAATCTTTCCAACGCTCATGTTCAAATGCACAAAAAATTTTGAAATTTTTTGCAATTTTTGTGTTTAAGAGTCTTATGCGTACGTTACTGTGCAAAACTTGCAACTACAGTAAATTCGAGATGTGTAAATATGAGAGATATCGACTCAGAACTGGCTACGGTCACCGGTGGAGAACGACTGTTCAAAACTGTCTACTTAAGCTGTGCAACATACCCTTGGTTTCTGGTAAAACTGTATCGAGTTCAAACTATTTCAATTTGACGGCGTCAAAATTTATTTTGGAATTCGGACTCTTCAATTTGACTGCGTCAGAATTTGTTTCGGAATTGGGACTCAGAGAAATTTGGGGAAAATACTCAAAACAGGAACGAAATGCTGCCAAATTTTACCAAGAATTGAAAGCTAAGGCTCTAACCTACATGGGTTATGTTAAAATCTCCGTAATATATTGGCCTTCAGGAAATTTGCGGCTATAACACAAAAACGGAACGAAGTTTCCACCCAATTCCCCCAGTATTTCTGACTTTACGAAATCCCCGAAAAATTGAAAATAGGATCTCAAATTCCTTGCAAATTTTTTCAACTAAAACACTAAGCGTATTTTTGCTGCGTGCACCTCATTTGCATACTGACGCATTTCGGAGAAATGGTATCATATTATCTCGCTTACTTCTTCATGAATAATAGAAACGTCAAAGGAAACCTCACCAATGAATGAAAATATAAAATGCGGTCAGACGATGGTAAGAATTGAACTTATAACTAATCAATATCACTCAGTGGTCGTTGGTGTGATTTCTAACCTGCTGCTTGCGGCGCAAAGATCACTGCGAGAAATCGTTGTAGACAGTTTACGCCTGAAATAACTCGTCACAGAATAGATTGCTCAACAGAGGATAACTGCCTTGGTTGAAGCAACTGCGTACAGTAAGCATGCCCGTCGCCAGGATTTAGCAGCAGGGGGGGCCAAAAACCAGAAGGGGAGTCCACATTTTTAAAATACTGTATTGGATGTATGCAGCAACCAGGGTGCCAAACGTGAAATGGAGGGGCACAGATTTCCAATGGGGGGGCGGGGACCACTGGCCCCTCCGCTGGGGACGGCCCTGACAGTAAGCTGTCATTAGCCGTACAATACTTTTTCTTTTTCGCAAATCTCTTTCATAAAAGTGTCTTATAGGCTTTACTGTTCAGGGCAGCTGTCACCAAGGAAAGACGGTGACAAACGTTCACAATGCATCGAATGTGCGCAAGCAACAAAAACGTTCATACTGGTATTGTATACATAAAAATTCGTCTAGAAACTAAACTGGAGGTCGAGGTTCCATAAGGAGCTCATACATCCCACTAAAACATATCACGAAAAAGTGCCGTCACTGGCGCTGACAGTGTATTTCGAAAGGTACTTGAATGCACCAGTGGCGCAGCACGAGTATCTCTGCCGAAAGTGTTGATCTATGTGCTAGTTTTAGTGTGCTTTACTGTGAAAATCATGCGACAAAGCATAACTAGGAATGTTACCAATAAAAAACTGACCAAAACTGTGACGTTTCGAATTATTGATGGGACTACAATGAGATTCGATTCGTGGGTTTGTATGACTCCAATTGGCTCGAATCTTTTTCAAGGGAACTGAATGGACTCGTTCACCTTTTTTGAAAAAATGTATTGACTCCTGTCAGCAAAAGTGGTGACTCGTATTAACTCGTTGCGTCGTATATGGGATGGGATAACTTTTCCGGGACGGCTAAATAGCTTGGTGGGACATAGCGAGTGCCCCTGAAACTGGTACGCCCGTCATCAAAATTAAATCCCCAAAAATGCCGAAAACTTGAGAAACGGTGCCTGCGCCCAGTCCAGCCTCGTGCTTAGCGTTTAATGGATGTGTGTGTGTGTGTGCAAGACAAAGCTCCACGCGCGGTGCTTCTGTTGGTCTACCACCAGTTCAGTTTTTCTTAAACTAAAGGTATTTTCACACAGAACCCGGCTGCGGCTTACCATCCGGCTTATGGCCAACGACAGTCTTCCCACACGCAGCAAGAACACCATCACCGACAACCGCGGCAATCCGGCTTATTTAAAACAATTTTAAATAAGCCGGATTGCCGC
>Ga0210059_1003482_pt1 | contig 25202 bp, 23 predicted proteins | sample Ectturendosymbi2_FD_188042 | JGI IMG/M metagenome (GOLD analysis project Ga0210059, IMG submission 188042) | Ecteinascidia turbinata endosymbiont from Florida, USA - Sample 2 (SPAdes) (version 2) | ecosystem: Host-associated > Tunicates > Ascidians > Unclassified | place: Key West, Florida... | reverse complement strand
TGAAAATGAACGTTTGCAGTATTTGGCCGTTTGCACAAATTTTCGGATGATTTTTATTATCTTGATATTTGGCAATGTGCCAGATATTTTGTTGCTGCATTATTCAAGGAGTTAGCTTTAATTACCATTAGAGAAACGTGAGGTCTCGAATGTCGGTCTCGGTCTCGAACTTCCAGGTCTCAGTCTCGTCTCGAAATTTGAGCCAGGTCTCGGTCTCGGAGGTTACGGTCTCGACTACATCACTGGTTTTCAAATGAGTCAGCTGACTTTATAACCAGTTCTAATTGGTTGAAATACGTTAGCTTCGTTTTAATTGCCTTTTGTAGGTTTTTCGGCGGTCTTGACTTTCGCAAGCTTTAAGTCTTTGCAACATGGTTTATTTTATGTACAAGATGAGTTGTTTCAGGCAAACTTGCCTGTAACACATCGTTTACTGTCTAACAACGAAATTGAAACTGTCAAGGAGACAATTTGTACTTGAGCTTGCGAAAGAGCTTTGCAAGCCAAAAGATGTAGTGGGATGTGTAACGTCCTACCCACATTAGTGGCCCAAGACATTCTCTCTCTCTCTCTTCGATGGACGTCGAAACGACGAGTCCGATCCATCATCTTATCTTTGGAGGTGGGATGGTCAGTGGCTGTACAGTCCTATGCGTGATAGGCACATACGGCCACAGGTGGGACACAGATAAGCGGAGTCGTTTTCTCTGTTCCGAGCAGCAGGTTCATGCCGACGGCGACGACGCTCATCTTCAGTTTTATCCTGCGTTGCTTGCATGAAGAGGATGCCAGTGGTACAAATGTCTCGCCAGCCCTTGCGATCCGCTGCTAAGGTTTCCAGTTGGTCAGGAGGAATAGCGTTCTTCTTAAGTGTTGCCTTCAGGCAATCTTTAAAACGTTTGAACTGTCCGCCAGTAGATCTTCGGCCCTCTTTTAATTTGCCATATAGCACACAGCGCGGCAGTCGGTTTTCCGGCATTCGAATGGCATGCCTGTCCATCTGAGCTGGCGCTCAGCAGTGATGGCCTCCATCGAAAGGCAGTGGGAACAGTGACGGATCTCTAAGTGGGGGACTTTGTCCCACCAGTGTAGTCTAAGCATTCGTTGAAGGCACGAAATGTGGAATTGTTCAAGCGTCTTGATGTGACGGCGATATAGGACCCAGACCTCGCAAGTGCAACCACAAAGTAGCGTTGAGACACAGACAGCCTTGTAGACGGCCATCTTGGTCTTGAGGTTCAGGTTTCGGTTAAAAAAAAACTCGTTGTGAGAGTCATCCAAAAGCAGATGAAGCAAGGCGTACGCGACGGTAGATGTCAGGTAACAGATCAAGCTTGTTGTTTGGGACAGTGCCCAAGTATACAAACTGATCCACATTGGCGATGGGGCAGTTTTTGATGCTGAAGACAGGTGGAGCAAGATTTGACGAAGTGTACTGTACTGCTGTAGTATTTCTGTCTTTTTAATATTAACAACAAGACCAGCACTACTGTATGCATCAACCATGCTATCAAGGAGTTGCTGAAGGCCATCAGCAGTGTGACTTAATAATGCCGTATCATCAGCATACTGAAGCTCATAAGAATGGGCAACAGATGTTTTGGTTTGGGCATTGAGACGACGTTGGTTGAACAGGTTGCCATCAAGGCTGTACTTGACGGAGATCCCATTGTCTTGGAGGAAAGAGTTACGAGCATATAGTGCGACAGCAGTCATGAAGATGTTGAAGATGACAGCTGCCAGCACGCAGCGCTGTTTGACACCAACCTGCACTGGAAAAAACTCAGAGCTTGCGCCGCCATAAATTACCTGCGCGGACATATCATCGTGAAAATCCCGAAGGATTGCCAAGAAGATAGGTGGACATCCGAATTTAGATAGAGTTTTTCAAAGAATAGTTCGATCTATTAACCTTTCATATTAAACCTTTGTCAAAACCTTTCGAGAGGTTTATGCATGCCATACAGAGTGGCCGGTGCTATTCGTGGCATTTTTCGTGAAGCAAATGTGCGACAAAGACCATGTCATTAGTGGAGCGGCCCCGATGGAAACCACATTGGCTTTCAGGTAGTATTATTTCAGCAACGTGTGTCAAGAGTCGGTTAAGCATTACTCTGACCAAAAGCTTGCCACCGACTGATAACAACAGCGAGATGCCACGGCTGCTAGCACAGTCGGCACGGTCGCCTTTGTTTTTGTATATGGCAACAATGCTAGCATCCTTCCATTGTTGAGAGACTCGGCAAGCGCTCCAGATTTTGCAGATGAAGGCATGCAGATGGACATGGAGGTCTTTCCCCCCGTACTTAAACACCTGGGCTGGTAGGTGATCCACGCCACAGGCTTTGTTGGATTTGAGACCAGAGACGGCTGATCGAACTTTAGTCAGGGTGGGTGTGTTGTCCAGGCAAGTGATGGGAGGTAGCGGGGAAGGGAGTCTAGAAAGGAACTGTCTGAAGGGTACCTTTAGTTTAGGAGAGTGTTAAGGTGTTCTGCCCATTGCAAAAGAATTCCGTCGCGCTCTTTAATGAGGAACGTCCCGGAGCTGTCCTTTGCATGACAGAAGGAACATCTGATTGGACCAAATACACTCTTCAAAGCTTCATAGAAAGCGGTGATGTTGTTGTTGCTGGCATGTTCCTGGATGTCCTGTGCCTTTGTCATCCACCAGCTATTGTGCATCTCGCACAGATGGTGTTGGACTTGGGAACGAATCCTGATCCATCGTTGATAATGGACAGTGGATTTGGGCTGCTGAAGGTGAGCCTTGTAGGCAGAATTTTTCTCATACAAAATGGTGTGGATTTCCTTCCGGTTGGCACCAAACCACTCTTGATGTCGTTTGTGCATGACGCCAAGGGTGGATTTCGAGGTGGACAAGATCGTGTCCGTAATAGACTCCCATTCAGAGGTAAGTGTTGTTGCATTTAGTAGACCCTCTGATGGTTTTGAGAGCTCCTCCAACTGATGGTTCAATGTGCGTTGAAAATATCCCCTCACTTCCTCAGTAAGCAGAGCATTGGTATTTAGTCTCTTACAAGGCTGCTTCATGCGTGAGGGAGGGCGGACACGCATGCTGAGCTGGCTACGGATGAGACGGTGATCTGTCCAGCAATCTGCACCACGCATAGCTCGTGTTATCTTCACATCACGAAGATCAGAACGACATACGATGACAAAGTCAATCAGGTGCCAGTGCTTTGAGCGCGGGTGCATCCAGGAGGTCTTGAATTTGTTCTGGAGTTGAAACATGGTGTTGGTCATACAGAGAGAAAACTCTGAGCAGACTTCGAGCAAACGAAGAGCATTGTTGTTGCTTTTACCTACACCATGCCGCCCGATGACAGACTTGGTGATTAGCGCCAACCCGTGCATTGAAATCGCCGAGTAGAAACAGCTTATCAGCACGAGGTACATGCTGGAGTGTGGAACGCAATGCAGCATAGAAAGTGTTTTTTCTTCATCCGAGGAGTCAAGAGTAGGCGCATATGCACTGAGCAGCGTGGCAAATCGTCCCCGAGTTAGGGGGATGGGCATGGACATCAAACGTTCGCTGATGCCAACAGGGGATTCTGTCAAAGATGGCAACAAAGAAGAACGGACAGCAAAACCAACACCGTGAATGCGAGGGTAACCTGTAGGGCGACCCTTCCAAAAGAAAGTGCACCCCCTCCCACTTCTGTTACAGATCCTTCATCAGAGAGACGGGTTTCACTGAGTGCAGCTATGTCGATGTTGTAGCGCTGGAGTTCAGCAGCAACCAAAGCAGTACGTCGCTGTGGTCGGTTATTACTTGCGCTGTCGAGAACAGTACGTACATTCCATGCAGCAACGCAAAGTGATATTTTTTTGTATTTTGTATTCTTTTCATGTTTCGACCGCAGAACGAGAATGTCCGACGAACGCGGCTATCTGTCCAGACTGAAAGTGAGCAAGCGTTTTTCAGGCGACCTTTTCTGCTCCCTTCCACAAATGCGGTGAGCAGCTCATCCCTAAATAGGGCTGCTCAGACATCTTGGCAGGGCCGAGGGCCACGGCTGCTCGTCCGTGAGCCAGCGACCGTCTTGCCAAGACCGCTTACGTGCAGGTACAAACTAGACGTTTCCAGCTAGTCTAAACATGCCCCTTCCGTTTGTCGCCCGTCGCAGCAGGACTTCGAAACATGTATCCACGATTCAAAGAAGAGGTAGATGATGGATTTCGTGTGCGATGAGATTAGAGTGGATATGTGGGTGCACAGTCCACGGTCAACTATCTTGGCACCAAGAAAAGAAAGACGATGGCAAGAAAGAATCAGGACGATCGGCTTTACTCGGTGTTGTAGGAGCATGCCACAGACCCAGGGAATTGGGAAGTGCCAACATGTTGATGCTACATGGATTTGATTTTGGTGTTGTCATCACCTATAGGAGGGTTGTCACACCTACTTTTTGTCTGACCTCTACCTTTTGACTACTTTTTGTCTGACCTCTACCTTTTGATTACTTTTTTCTGACCTCTACCTTTTGACCAACCTGGCATGGTTGGCCCTTCTGGGAGCGGGTTGGTCCCGCCAGAACAGCTCTCGAGGTCACTGAGACACGGAAACTCCCTCACCACGATAAGGTAGCAGTCCATATAGAGAGAAAGTCTGTAACATAATTTTTTTCAAGTCCTACCTAATGGCCCAAGACATCCAGCACTGCATTGACTGCAATCAGTGTTGAAACACACCTAAGCTGTCAAGGAGACAATTTCTATTTGAGCTTATGAAAGAACTTTGCAAGCCAAAAGATGTAGTGGGCTGTGTAACGTCCTATCGACGTTAGTGGCCCAAGACATCCAGCACAGCATTGACTGCAATCAATGTTGAAACACACCAAAAGCTGGGAAAATAAAAATCATCAGTTTGTGTCATGCAAAAATAAGTCTAGTTTCTGCCAAAACTGCAAGAATGTCTGTTGTGGAAAGCACGCATTCAGTAAAGCATCTATTGCGACATACAAAAATTGTATTGACTGAGTTCTAATAAAATGTTTTGATAATAATTTCCATTTTGTGTGTAAACTAGTTTTTCACCTGGATGTTTTTTCACCTTACAAAAAATTGCAAGCATGATTGACTGGCTTGTTTCAATGCAACATTCGAAGTAATTTGAAAGAAAACGTTCAAGAACGGTTTTACAAATGAAAGGTCAAAAATGACCGCACTCGTCCTTGTAGGTAAAGAAATTTTTCCGGGCTTCTAGTGTTAAGCAATTTTTCAAGCCAAGCATTTTTGCTTCGTCTACCAACTGTTTTACTGTTTTTGTTCCATCATCTTTTGGCAAAATTTTCTTTATTTGTCTTTAGCATAGGACAAAATATCTTTAACGAACGTTTGTTCCATTATATGGTACAAATTTCTTTATTATATGGTAAAATGTTTTTAACTAGATTGTTAAGTCCATTATCTAATGAACATTTTTTTGATATATGGTAAAATGTCTTCAATTAGATTTTTTTGTCACTGTATGGTGAAAATTTTATTTATGATATGAGAAAATTATTTCGCTAGGTTAAAGAAATTTTGCTCATATAATACGCTGTTTTATTAACAAATAGACCAGTTAAGAAATATTTTGAATAAAGAAGAAATATATCCGGCAACAAACATGAGCAAACCAAAGTGGTTAAAACTGGAGGTTGAAATTGAATATTGTGAAAAACCAAAATAATGTGAAAACTGTGTTACAACGACATGTTTTGCAAGTCAAGACATCAGAGGCATTTTTAAACAAAAAAGGAAGAACTTAGCTTGTACGTGACAGCAAACCTCAGTAAATGAAACTTATTTTTGACAACAAACTAAATGATGAGTTATTCATTTTGGAAAAATCAACACATTCGGAATAATCCTAAAGCTGTGAAAAAGACCGAAATTGAAGCAAGAAAAGAAAAAATGTGTGCTAGCGTAACAAAATCACATAAATTTGTTGGTTGTAAATCTACGTGAACAATTTTGATGTATAATGGTAAAGTCTGGAGAAACAAACACCAAATGAAATTCTAATGTAAGTGAATAAGTTTGTTACTCCATTGAAAGTAGTAACAAAATTATTTTCTTTAGTATTTTACTCTCATCTTGTTTCCGTCAGATTGCAAAATTATTTTTTATCAGATATCACAACAGCAAATGCTTTTGTATTGGCCGGAAGATTTTCACGACATTGTGCCTTAATCTGTATGTCTGTAACAGAATTTTTCAACTTGTCAGATTGTTTTGCTATATCAGAAACAAATAGTGGAAAGAGAGCTTTGTAATCTTCGGGGGTTATATTAATATTAGAAACCAATTCGCACATCCTAAAAAAAATTTGTTCTAAAACTTCAGGCATCATCATAAACATGGAAGAGTTTTGCTGAGAAAAAATAAGCTCAGAGTCGACTTCTGGATATCTTCTGGAATGTAACATTGCAAATATATTTTTCAAGTTCACATTGTAAAATATACCAGCATTTTGCGTTTGGTTTCCACTTTGATTTGTATGAAGCCGACGATTATCAATCGAAATTTCTCAGGATTTGATTTTGCACTTAATCTCAAAGTAAAGATTTTTGAACAAAATGTTTGGGAAACGGGAATCGAATCACATTGTTTCAATCGAAAAACTACTGAAAGACTCACATTTTGTTCAATTGTCTTATATAACGAAAGTTTTTCTGCGATACTGGAAAAACACAAGGTATAAGCCAGGACATTTTTGTTAAAATAATTTTGCCTGCATGAGCATTACTGTCTCTGAATATTGCATCATCATTATCTTTTCTAATTAAAGTTAGAGTTTGTTTTAATCCAACTTTGGCGTAATCGTCGCAAAAACCAAAAAATATGTCTTAATTTGAAGATCCAAATTATATGACCAATCCATATCATGCTCAAGAAATGCACAAATTGTAAACAGCTCAAAGCTAAGTATTTTTAAATCGCTTTCAAGTGAGTATCATGTACAGACAAGCAAGTGCTATAGATTGTAAGCAAATGTAAAAACCCAAGAGCAAATTTGTTCAGAACGTAGTGATACAAGAACTTAGATGATGCAGAATACAAAACAATACATACCGCTTAACATCGTTTATAACATTACAACTTCGGTGATCCTATTTCATTTTCAGTGCCTTAAAACTAAACTTAGCAGTTTGGGCGCAATTTGGTCACTTATGCCTTGTACTTTTTGGTTATGTGCGAATTTCAAGTAATTTATTCGATGACTCATTTTGTTTGTCGTCTGATGAAAGTTTGAGGAAAACTCTGAATGACATTAGTTTTTATTTCCATGCTGCTACTAAAATGCTTGTCTCACTTTTCTGACAACGGCTTTGATGGAATTCAGTAATGTGGCCTTTCTCTACGCTGACTTCTGCAACAACAAAACCAAGGATAAACCTTGGCCAATGTTTTTACAATAAGGGCAGGTGGGAGAGTGGAGAAATGCGCATAGGTTTATTTTAACCCGCTGTTTGTTCCACTTGGTGTAAATGTGTAAATCTTTTCTCATCTTTTTGTGACTCTGTCTGCGAGAACTTTGTACTGAGCTCAATGGAGCAAAATTTCGCGACCCACCAACTTACTGCGAGCACCCAGTGATCGCAAGCTTATCTGTTTCAGCACTTTGCTTAAACTTCACGCGTGGAACTTTATCACTTGCACCACTGAAAGGTTTCAAACTGAACAGGTTAAGTTCGCCTCTGCAGTAGTCACTACGTCAAATGTGGACCACAACAAACACATTTCAATTTTAGCGCAGCTCCTGATTAAAATCAATGACATCTTTAGCGTAATCTTGTAAATTTATGTAAACTTGTCTATAAATTCTTGTAAACTTTTAATGATCGTTTGGTTAGTGCTATAGCATATTTTTCGCAGCTGAACAACAAAAATGCGCATCAATGTCAAAGTTAATTAATTTCAATTTTCTGTTTCAGATGCAGACTCTTTTCCAGTATATTTGCGTTTCAGATATTATAAACAGTGTAGGCTACAAATTGGCAACAGGCTATTTTTGTTTTTGCTAGACGTGAGATAAACAAGATAATGTGTTTTATCATCAATAGGCAAACCTAACACATGTCGTGTACACTTTATTATATATAGGCTGCATCAAGGAATTACAAAAATTAATGATCATTATAAGGGTTAAATAATGATCATGAGCAGATTTTGTATCATTTGAAGCACAGCAGTGTCTGTTTAAAAAAAGCCACACTTCACCTTCAAGTCAGTGGGTTAACCTACCTTTTATTTTTTGTTTCTATATTTTTAAGTAACCTCAGCATCTGAGGCTACTATTAATAATACTGCTTGACTTTTCAAAGGAGTTTTATTTTGTTGGACAATGGGCGGGTCTGGGTCGAGTCCCATTTCAACGGAAGCAGGTAAGCCGTTTTTGCTCATTAAAAAGTTGAGAGTAGTCAAATATTCTTTTATAAAATATTTTTCCTATTGTCAGTGATATGGCAGTACAATGAAAAATGTGATACGTTTATGAATAGGCGTTCTTTTCAACAAAACGCCTTTGTATAATGACAGTAAGTTTTTTTCCACACTTTCAACTTAGGTTACTCACGTTTTTATACCCTTAGTAGTGTCATGGGGTTATATGGCCCCCAGCTACACTTGCTTGCACCGAGGGCCATTAGTGGCTAGCTAGTCAATGGTAGTACCGCCCATGGACTTTTTCTTTTTCCCACCCAGATCCTAATCAGGCCGTACGTACCGCCAGGCACGAACTTTAAAAGCCAGCCTACCAACTTTGATGGCCCCTACTCAACCAACCGCACCACTTAGCAGGTCGTTTTTCTAATTATAGTGGATGCTTTTGCCAACGTTTATGCAATATGTTTCTGCAGTGACGAATGTCTGGAGATAGCAAATCCACGAGATTAACTACATTAATGACTGGAATTAAATCCAATTTTGAAAAATTACTGATTATCAGGGCAAATGTTGTTACCTGAAAACTAAAAAAGTGACTTTACAATGCAAAAAAATTGTTTTATTGATCTGTTGATAAATAAGAGAACAAACAATTAAATAATTATTTTTATTTCTTAAAGCGAACTCTAATTTAACGCAAAGACAACAACCTTCATTACACCTTCATAAGGCTCCGTTATTGAGTGAGCAGCCGTCTCCACAATCCACAGCAACATTCATCAAATACAAGAACAAAATGTCCATAAAGTTTTTGTTCGTGCTTAAGATTTTCCACAGCTTTGCAATTCTTCTTTCCACAGAAGGGTTTAAGGGTTGATTACGTTGAAGTTGAAATAACCGGTTAAATGCCTGGCTTTTCATAGTTATTGTTACTCTACCAACTAGTTCTATCACTAGCTGTGTGGGACTAAGCATTCACAAGATTCGGAACGCAGACCTGACTTTCCGCCTGCACAAGTTCCACATCAGCAGCGTTTCTGCAGCGTAAAATTTCCGAAAGAAAGTTGTTTACAGAGACAGGAAGGTGTCATTCAAACACTTGTCCGAGGAATCAGCAAAACGTCACTCAAATGGCGATCAATCGTCGACCGCAATTTATGAAACAAAACAGAAACAGTTTTGCAGCATTTTCACTGCGTCATATTTTATCGACACTATGTTGATACAACTCCACTCGCTGTCTACTTGCTGATGCCTCGGTTTGCCTTTGTAACTTGATCGCGTCTGCATGAAGTTTGTGCAGTAAAGGCGCATTAAACTCGTGTGAAAATGCAAGTCTGAATTGATGGGTGACGCTCAGAACAAAGATTTTTTTTCAAGACATTATCTTTGCTTCATTTTCACTGCGCCCTGTTTTATCCACAATATTTGCGCAATCATAGTGAGGTGGGCATTTACTGTAACTTGATAAAAGTAAACCACGGTTGTGAGTGCTGCATATATGTCCTCATATCTACGTTTAGGTAAACATTTCAAAAAAGGAAAGGAATGGTTTTATGCTAAAAGACCTGCAATTTCACATGAAAAAGATTAATTTCATCTTCACTACACAAATTTCATCTCGATGAGAAATTTGTCTGAAAAGAACTTGAAGTCATGGCACTCAGCGTGAAATGAAGGAGGTCGCCGTGACGAAGTTCACAGCAGTGGCAGCAATCGCTAATGTTGCCTTAATCCTGATTGACTGTGGCCACTGCAACCAACTTCGTGAAACCGCCAGTTTTCTAGGGTATTTTCTTATTGGAAACCCTCCGGCATCAAAAGTGTTACGTTTTCAAATAGATTACCACTTTGAATTTCATTTATACGGCCAATTACTTTATTATCAGCTTCAACAACACCGTCGAAACACTTGCAAACAAGGCTGTCCACACACGTATTTTTCTGCTTACTTTTTTCAGTATTTCTCATAATCATCATAAAAGATCACAATTGATTTTTGTCCCTTTACTCGGTTACTTGAGTGTGAGGTTACAAACATATCGAAAAGTTTTTCTTCGTTTAGTTACTACATACTTTCCATTGAATTTTTAAACATACTTCAGAATTCTAATTCTTTTCAACCTAACTATTTTTTCACGTTATTGTTCAGAGGAACGCGTAAATCACCGAGAAACCTTTTTGTGCATCAATCACGCTTAAATGATTTTTGATTGAACAAAACCCATATCCAGCTCTCCCGACTTCATGAGAAATCGTCCACCGCGTTAAGTGGTTTGTGCTGTTCACTTCTCCCTAAACAAAAATATGTTTGAAAACGTTTCCAAAAATATTTTGAAATTGCGCATTTTTCTTCTTTAATTCTCTTGACATTTTCAAATTCTTTGATATTTTTATGAAACATTTTTTGATACACGTTTGTTTAGACAGGTGGTTGCTATTGAAAAGACCAATACAAAACAAATGTGAAATCGTCTTGAGCTGCTCTTGTGTTTGTCTTTCCTTAAATGAACTCACTGATAGGCTATCACCACGTGGTCTAAAATTATGAATTCGTTTACCAAACTTTACATGTCCATAAAACGTGGAAAATTTTCTCCAACATCTTCTCAAATTTTTTTCAAAACATTGTACGTGATTTCTTTTCTAAAAATCCTATGTATATTTTTGGCAATATCATTTCAAAAATTTTTCAGATGTTTTTTCAAAATATCTTCCAAAATCTTGGAATTGTCACCTAGATTAACATCTTTCAAAAGGTAGAATATTTCCATTCTGTCCAGCCAAATATTGCACTAGCGAAAAACTAATGCTTGTATTTTATACTATTTAGGTTATGTACAACAAATTTCATATACATTCCAATTTTTTTTATTTTGTCTCAGTAAAATATTGTTAGTAATATACGCAAAATCGCTTTCGGCCCACTTACCGAATGACTCTCTAACTGAAAGGAGGCACTAGAAGTCCTGTTTCATAGTTCACTATCAATGTGTCTTCGCTGTCCTGTTATTTCACTTTAAATTTATCAGTCGATCTTTTTGTTTGTATATATATTTAAAACGTACATCTGATGGTTGATAACTATCTTTTTTACAGTTGATGCTTCTTCTTCAGTTGATGGTGATTCTACGTCTGGAGTCTCAGGTTTTCTAACGTGTTTGCCATTTTTGTAGTGCGATAAACAGAATTTGTTTTAGATTGCGAAATGGTCTTCTTACTTTGAAAACGTTTATAGATGCATACGAAACTATTTATCACAATTTTACGAAAACTGTGACAACCAGTTCTGCTTTCTTGATACAGTACTTTTTCGTAAAATTGCATGAACTCTTGCATTATGAAAGTTTTTATGTTTCAGCTAGTCACCGCATGCAGTAGGTCACTGGGCTAATCTTTAGGACCTGCCTTGTTTTACAAAAATTATCACAACTGTAGACTGAACATGGGCATTTCTTTACAGAGCTTGAAACGCATCAAAAGGCCCGTAACCAGGAAGGGCGGAGGGGACAAAACCCTCTGGAAATTTTTTCGCCCTCCACCTGGAAAAACGTGTTGGACATAGGTAACAACTATTGGACACAGTTTAAAAAATTTGGGCTCCCCTCAGAAAACTTTTTGCCTCCACTTGTGTCCCAAGCTGGTTACATGCCTGCTCATCAATCAAGCATAAAACAGTTACTGATATTTCAAGCTAATTTCAGCAAATAAATCTTAATATTTAATTCAAGGTTTTGAAATATTCATTGAATAAAAATGTTAAACAGCTGAATTCAAAAGACAAGGAACATTAAATCTACCTTTTATAGGTTGGACATTGCATAACCTGCTTAGTGAATTAGTAGACGTCTTCTGTGGCGTAAAATGCATAATGTTGTTCCGAGATATGTGCATGAGACATTGAAAATGAAAACACCTTTCCATTCAAGTAGCATCATTGTAATATTTCTCAAACGCTCAAATGTCATGTTACTCAACATGTTTCTGCGGTGATACGTCTGTTGCTTAGACTCAACGCAACCAGATCAGCAGACCGAAAAAACAAAAAATTCTGAAAGCTTGGAGGTACACGCTCACTACAGATATTACCTAAAGTTATGATCGGCTAGAAATCTTGGACTCTACCCACATATGGCAGGGTCTGAATGTTCTCTAGTTGCTTACATTGCAAACCCCATTGCTCCCTGTTGCTGTTGCGACAATCCACAATTTGCAGAGTTTAGACCAGCTATGTCCAACCCAAATGGCTTACTGAGCCAAAACTTTGGCACTGCCTCAACCAGGGCCGCACATTGAATAACATATTAATGCGGGTCGCACACTGAGTGGCTTACGTTGATCTTAGCAAACTAAATTTAGCTAAGGCTAATATCCTGAAAGCGTTCGAATCCTAATTGCAATGTTAACAGACATGATAAAAGTGGTACTGAGGACCACCTGCAACAAAAATGTCAAATTCAAGATTCTCAAAACAAGGACAAGTTGTCAGTATATAGGATACGTTTTCTACAGCGAAAACCTTAACTGGGCCGCACAAAACTTGCGACTGGGCCGCAAGTTGGACATAGCTGGTTTTGACGTTTTTATCACTGGTTCTTGTGTGAAATGGACACTCATGATCCAATATGAAATTTTAGTGGAAACTTACAATAGAGTATGTTAAACATTAACACACTCGCATAAGGTACTCTTTTCTTGTTTTCCTGTTATTTTACTTGAAGTTACTTGCATCAATTTTCTTTTATTTGTGAAGGGACTTCCGATGCAGCTGCAACGCGTGAGACAGCAATGCGTTCAGTCGATGACATTAATGTTGTAGATGTCAATAATTCTGACGGACGTTTCAATGTATATTACGGAGATATACACTATCATCACACTCCTATCACAGAGGTAAAAACTATGGTTGAGGTAAAAGTGATGTAGGAGTAATACTGTACACGTTCAAAGTTAGAAGGATGATTTTGAAAGTTATCTGTTTTTCTACGTTGAATCTGTTTTTCTTGATACATACTTTTCTTTGTGATCGCAGCAATGCATTGCAGTTCATTTATATTCGTTTACATTCCAGGGGTCACCAAGCTTTTTGAAACCGCGAGCTACTTCTTGTGTACCGGTTAATGGGAAGGGCTACTAGTTTGATACACACTTCTGAAATAAAAATTTTGCTCAGTTTGCCTTCCATTATTTTGGTATTGGTGAAGACATTTATCATGCTGATGTTATTTTTAGAACAGACCCGTGGATGACCTACATGGTCCTTGAGGGCGACCTGGTGCCCGTGTCCACCACGTTGGTGACCCTGCATTACACTAACAGTGAAATAAAAAGTGATGCATGTACGATATTTTTTGTGTTCAAAAAGTGTCAATGTTGCTTAAATCCGGTTTGCCATGTGGAAACAGCCTGTATGCAAAAATAGATGCCAGTGCAAGTAGAGCTCCTAGTTCAAAAAATCGTAGTGACTGTAAATTGACTCGTTAACACTAAAGGTTTGAGGGGTGCTGCAAAAGCTTGCTGTTGCTTGTTTTTTTCGGAAGGAAACAAGTTAGCTATTTTCTGCTTAGGTTGGTATATTCCGAAAAACAAATTGAAATATTTGCTTTGTGTGGAGTTGACGACACTGAGCTAGATTTCTACATATCAAAAAGTTGTACTATGATGCAGTGTCGTCAAGTCGGCGAAAGAAATCGTGTCACCAATCGGAGGCTTGATGGATTTGTTAGACAGATGGGTTCCGGGTTGCCATATTTATGTTTTCAAAAAACGCCAAACCTTCAGTAAAACAGGCGGATAACGGCCAACAATATTGCTAAAAAAAGCCAAACACTCAAGTAAAAACGGCCAAAAAAGAACCTATCTCTTCACTTCACAAAGCCTCATTTATTGAACAATTTGCCTCCTAACAACTCAAATTCACATAAGAATACATCTTGTGTACTCACAATGCCTCCAAAAAGGAATTAAATCAAAACAATTTTCAGAATTAGTCACTTATGACAGAAAAGTTTTTTACTCTTTCAAAAACACATGAATAAAGCACATAAAAAAATCAACAGTTGCTTTAGTATCATCACTCAAATTTTGAACATTTCAAAAGCACATCTTCCAGTGTAATGTAAGAAGTCAAAATGCGTTCAAACACAAGTTGATTTTCACTTTGCCCGGAAACTGACAACAATAGCAAGACACATATACCAGCGGTTCTTAACCTTTCAGGTCTAGTTTCCAACTAAGGCCAATCACCAAGTTCGAATTTCCCTCCTGATATTTTTAGTGACGACGGTTTACGGAACGCTATTTAGCCAATTCTCATAATAGCTATTAGGCCGGTGGTGTATAGGTTTCGCATAATAGATATAACAATTAAAAGGATTTACTCATGGTTTTCACTTAAGGATTTCACTCATTTACACCATATCAATCAAACAGAAAAGTAAAGTGCTCTATTTTAATTTTCAATGTGATTTTTGCGACTACTTTCACTTCACTAACATCTCGATACAAGGATTAATGGCAAAAATCTTGATGGTGTTATTAGAAGATGACACTTGTTTCAACGTGTTGCAAGCTCGGTCGTCCAAAACTAGTTTAGCACAATTCTGGAGGCATGGTTGCACTAGTTCTGCAATGGTATGAGACTTTTTCGCTTTAGCAATGCGAAGTGCAACCACATAGGATGCCTCAAGGGGCAAATTTGCTTGGTTAAATGTACTTCCTGCATCCAGTCTGACACGTTTGAGATAACCTTCCTCAGAATTACGGTAAAGTAGCCTACTCAATCGATTTGCTAGGTTTCTCCTTGTGAGGGTTGTTCAAATGCTGCTTGAGCTGGAATGATTTCAAACAGTTGTTAGCCAATGTTTTCATGTACAAGGTACCCTTGCGGGATATATTCTCCATCTTTCTGGAGGCAAGCAACGCCATATCTGATGTAATCTTCCTTGTATTTTCGCTTATTAGCTTTCGCAACCGACATTTTTGCACTACACTAGATTTCTTCCAAAAATTATGATTCGTTAAGAAGCAGGTTGTCATGTTTCACCGCAAAAAATTGTAATCTAACTTGTTACAATATAACATCACCTCATCTTCACCAAACTATAATTTCAATTCAACCTTGATAAATCAAAGTCAGCTTTTATACATGTCATTTGTACTTACGCTATGCAGTACGCTTAACCTAACTACCTACCTTTAGAAACCGTGACTACCTTTAATCAACAACGGTCGTTATTCGATTGCGACTTTTGAACATTGTTGAACGCTAAAAACGCAATAATTGCAAAACAGTGCACTAATTGACAACCAGATGTTTCTTAAAAAAATAAGATTGTGACTGAATATTTAGATTTCCTTTCTTAGGTATTGGAGTAAAACAATTTCTCACTGCATCAAATCAGAATTTCCCACTGCATGGATGAAATTTCCCACCGGTTAAGAACCCCTGTTCTAAACGAATGACCACTTCATAAAAAATACAGGTGTTGTGGACGTTTGACATAATGCTAAATGAGCTAACACTTGAATGCATAGGCAGAAAGCAAACATTCAGATTCACGGCTAGGTAGAAACACGTTACGTGTCGCTACAAACTCTTGCAGGCAAAAATTATAAGCATGTCATCTTTGCAAGATCATTCGGAAAAGAAGAAACACATAATTTCCAGAGGTTAACTTAACTTACCCAAATGTAAGCACCATTTAGCACGGAGTTTATTGAAGACATATTTCGGCAACATAAAAACCACTGTGAATACTTACCACTGACATAGACAGTGAGCAATATTAGGACAACAATATGAAGAGTATGTTCGGTTACAAGCCATATCAACTGTATGGATTGTTACAAGCCATATCAACCCTGTGGTCTGTTACAAGCCATAACAATCATAAACAGGGATACGCCCAAAGGGTTGGCCTGTAATGTCAGCGCAAGGCGGCAAGTACAATCGCACACTCACATTGCCTCACTTTTACTACACAAGGTGAAAGGCACAGTGGCACACACAGGGGACGTGACTTTGAAAAAAGGTGTTGTCGTTGAGAGTTTAGCCTTGAAATATATGACGTTTTTTCAAAAACGAACCGCAGAAAAATTTTCGGTCAAACGACCATGAAAACAGCCAAAAACGAGCCAAACGGCCAACCCAAAAATCGTACGGCTAATCAACCTGAAATGCGGCCAAATTGCAGAAAACCCTAGTTGGGTTGCAGTCCTCCGGTTGATGTTCCCCACCTTATCTACATGATAATAGCAACAGCATTTTGCTACCAATTTAGTTCACACATGCGCTACTAGAATGATCTCGCTTCGCTGATTCTGAATCTGTCTCCATGTCTTTATCATGTTTCTAAACTTTTGCAAAAATTTGCGCATAACTTATTCAGTGAATTACAATGTTTTAAGGTGATTTAGGGGAGTACTTCCGGAAACTTGTAGGCTATTTCCTTCTCTTGAACTGGAATCAGTGCAAATGAACAAATGGAACTGAATTTGTAGCACCGCCACCGTAAAGAGTTGCATATTTTGCATTCGTGCTGTTCAGCTGTCAACAAAAGAATGTTTACACCGGCTAATGGCTTTGAGTCGTTTTAGTGAAGATGATGGGCAAGCCTTGGCATAAGATGCAAACACTGATGTCCCGGAACATTCCCTGAAAACCCCTTTTGTACGCAATCGCTTACATAACCAACTTATTTTGTAGCTTGAAATGCATTCAGTGCATTTTTGCATGTAATAAATTAAACTGAATCCGCAGTTTATAAAATAACGGAACTTATTTTTCAGTGAGAGGCATGTGGAAGCGAGCACCTCACTTTACATTCATGATGACTGATAAGCAAGTCAAAATGTCTAGTTTTGGAAAAACTATTATTAATGATTGCGCTTCTATTAAATCTTGTTCGATATGTACTTCAAATTTCGCGCAGGTTTGAGGACAAATACGGTAACCTATAGAATCGTTATTTACTCACACAAGTTCCAAAACCAGTGCGGATCACATGAACAGGTTTCACTATTTCAGGTGGATGTTTGCCAGTAGCTACGTAGCAGCATCACTGAGTCAGAGTATGTCGGAGCCAGTACACAAAATTCAGCAAGTCGGTGCGCATTTGACATCGTTCTATCAACAGGGAGGTCCTTGTCAAACATTGTTTAGCAACTTCACAACTTCTTGCAAAGATAATCCAAGCAACGTCATCCAGCAAGAAGCTGATATTGGGTGCTTTAAATAGTTGTGTGCTTCCGAAAGAATTGTGCAAAGTTTGGACACTTGCAACCAGTGATGTGGTCGTGTCATATGTGTCGAGTCACGAGTCGAGTCACAAACCCTTCGAGTTAGAGCCGAGTCAGAGTCATATAAATTTTTTTCGAGTGAAGTCAGGGTCAAGCCATGACTTAGCCGAGTCAGAGTCGAGTCACATAAAGTGTCAAGTCACATCGAGTCATTAGTTTTCAAGATAGAGTCAATGGGGAGTCAAATGAAATTCAACATTTTCCCTATGTTTGTTTTTTCACTACAAATGGCGCCCAACATACTACAAAATGGCACCCAACAAGCTCAAAAGTGGCTCCCAACAATTCAAAACTGTGCCCAATTTTGTTTTCGGACTTCTGTTTCCAGGTTACTTAGATCTAAGTATTTGGTGAAAGCAGTTATTTATCTTTCATTTTACTTCACTCTCAGTCAATTCCACATTTAGCTTTCATTTTACTTCACTCTCAGTCTACTTCACTCTCAGTCAATTCTCCTTCTCTCTCAGTCAATTCCACAAGTCTAGCCTAAGCTTGCTGCAACAAATGCACTTCCTTGTCCTTCACATGTCCCAACAAAATACCAGAGATGGTCATTGTACTTGCATTTTGGATGGAAATCCTACTGCATTTTAGCATTTTGATGGATGTGGATTTTATAAATTACAGTATGCTTAACTGGATTTGGATTGAATTTAGATTTGATAATTTTGTTTTGAACTTCTTCGCAACTTTTAGTTCAATTTCAGAGCTACAGATTAGTGTTTTGAAAAGTTTGGTTCAGTTGAGTTTCTAAAAAGATTGTACACTGTGTTTGTTTGAACGTTGAGCCTTGACTATGATTAGTGGTGCAAGTCTACTCTCTTATGTATCATGTCATCAAAGTCACCGAATCGGGGTGACTTTCATTCATCCAATCCCTTTTCTTGCCTTATCATGGTTGTATGCAGTGGCGAAGCCAGCCTAAAAATTTGTGAGGGGCGAAAAATTATTGGGGGGTTCCAAAATGTTTGATTTTGGGCGAATAACACTATTTTGTTTGGAAAAAACGCCTCTCAAGGCACAAAATGACTATATTTTCTAAAATGGGGGGGGGCATGACCTCTTTGGTCCCGCCCTGGCTACGCCTATGGTTGCAGTAATACCTATACCTCATAACATTCAGCACAGTTCACCATATTTTGTACGTGTAGCCTAACGCTAATCAGTCGATTGCGTTGTCTACCTGCAACTCGTCTGGTGTGATATCTTTTACTCTATTACTGAGTTTAACAGAGTTTCTCATTGCATTGCTGCTAATTGAAACTTTTTCAGTGCCAACTATTATGATGTTGAGAGCCAAAGGCAGAGCATAAGTGGAAATTGAACCACTTTCCAAACTATTTATTCGCGTTTCTGAGTTGGATTACATATTGCCTAATAACAGTGATAAATCCAAAATATGCAAGGTTTGATTTTAGGATATGGATTGGATTTTTGAAAAAAATTGTTGGGTCGGATTTGGATTTGAAAAATGTAAATCCGTTCATCTCTGAAAACGACCCAAAATAAAAGTATGAGGCCGACTTCCACGGTCAGGATATGTAAGAGTTGGTGTTGAACTTTTGAGGGATCTGCCTGCCATCATCTTTCATAACTAACGATATGCAAATATTGGTATTGATCATAAACAGCTATTGCAAACGTTTGCAAGGGAAACGAGATTCAATTTACAGAAGGATTTGATGGAATTCACATAAGCTAAATTATGGGAGAACGGGCTATGTTGAACTATTTTTTACATTTTTGCCGTTGCTCTTTTGGTGTAGGCACTAGAAACATGAAATTGGAGCATCTCGTGGTTAAATCTATTTAACACATTTACACGCAGGTTGTCTCACACAGCCTTTTATATTCTTAGCACAAATTGAAAACTAAAAACATCACTTTTGTGGTTCAACTTACCCCATGCGTGGGGTTAGTTGAACCAGGTAGTGGGGAAAGTCGAACCAAAATAAAGATAAGCCGCAAAAACGAACTGATGCAGAAAGAAATGTTGGAATATTTACACCCGTGTGAACGTATTCAAAAATGTTTAAATCCGTTGCAAACACATCTAACCATTGATGCACTTCTGTTTGGCTCGTTATCCATATTTTGGGAACCACTGTTGTAAGCTACTATAAACAATATTCCACCAAATGAACTTGCATAAATTTAGCCAAATCTTAAGAGTAAACGATTTTGTTGAGCTAATAGTGTTCTCATGCGGGTTATTTCACAGAAACATATTTTTATTTATGGCTAACAATATGCACAATTCATTCCGATTTTTATACGTTTTTTATGACGCTCTGTAGTGTAGACATTATAAAAGTGTATCATAAACTTAATTCCCGTTTATATTACGGAGTACATCAACTTCTTTTTTTGCTTCATGATGCAACTAATGCTATGTGAGAGACGTGCTTTCTTGATGAGACCGCTCGCTGTAGTTGTCGTAATTTTAGTACAAGACAGAGAACCCCAAGAGGGGAGAGTAGGCGCCTTGCTTGGTAGCATCAACAGGATCGGTTAAACTCGCTTCTTCAGAGTCAGGGCAGGAACACTGGTAACATTTTGGGTTGTACGTGCGGCTTCCAGCGACTATGACCAATAGGAAAATTGTTGCAAATTACTTATAGAGTGTTTTATGGAATTGATTTTAAAAATGTTTTTACAGACTCCTCTCCATTCCAGTCAAGGGCCAAGTCCACGGGGTGAGCTATTTTTGTTTTTCAAAGTGATGTTTTTTCACCATTTTAATTGCTATTACTACTTTCCTCTGCGGGCATGAAAGGGCAATACTGTTGTAACTTTGATTAAGGTTTTCGAACGGATACCATACTCCATGGTTTTCTTTTTTACCAAAGTTGACTGAAATGTCATTATGGGTTGAACAAATTCTTCCATGGATAATTTCCCGTGTTTTTTTTATTAATTAACATTCTTTTAAAAAACTGTCTACAGGGTAAAAGTTCTGCAATTTAAAAAATGGTTTGAATACATCTTTTCTTTTCTAGTAGCTGATGTAGTTCACAACAACGCTTAGAGCAGTCTTATTATACTAGAGCAGATATTAGTACTAGGGCACATAGTTGTCATGGAGATTTAAATAAATTACAAACGATTGAAACTGCAAATATTAATGCCTAATCTCTCGTTGCGTAATTTGAACAATACAAACATCTGTTTAGAAAGACGACTGCGCATGATTTATGTGAAATGCAGTGTTTGTATGGGTATTTTTAACTGAAGTACAAAGTAAAAGTAACAATTTTGCACCAGCCACGAAAAACAAACAATCACCTTTTTCGGACAAAATCGGTTTTCATTTAGGCAAAAAAAGTAGTTTTACCGATGAAGACTTTTTTACAAAGAAAAAATCGCCTCGACAACAAAAGGGAAATGAAGGAAAAGCAGTGAAGACATAATTGAAATTGTTCAAATTTTTGCTTTCTCAGAGGGTAGGCGTTCTGAAGCTCTTGGTAAAAAGGTGCGTTATTGGTACAAGTGATTAAAATATTTGACGTTTATTTTGAAATTGTAGGTAGTTGGTGAAAGTTGTTTTTGAAAGCCAAGTAATCTCATTTTTGCATAGCTTTCCGGAGATTTGCTTAGGTCATGAAATTTTCGAGATTACTTGCAGCACCGACTTCCACCTTGACCAACGCATCAGGGCAGCAACTAACTGCACATGTGGCACCGAATGAAAATGTTGAATACGTAGAAAGGGAAGAGTTGAAACAACTACTGAACAGCGTTAAAGGTTTGTTAAACTTGTTTTGTGATTATGAATTTGGGTTTTCTTCATTTCAATTTAGTCGGACATTTCGGGGTAAAAAGCCTTGTTAACCTTTGCAGTTTTATGGTGGTATTTGAGACGAGTTTTCCTGACATTGGGAAAACTCGTGACCCTTACCATCAGTTTGATGATGATTGTAGAGAACTTTTTGATTGGGGTCAGGACTAACATTACGAAGTAGAGTGAAACGTTGCGAGATCCTCATAGATTACATGAATTTTCAATCGAATTATTTCACTACTTCGTCTGCACACTGTTTTCTTCTCGTGTGAACTTCCTTATGATTGAATAACGATAAAATACATGTGATGGATTCTCGAGAATGGTTTCGATGAGTCTCTCTCTCGAAGTATGCACGTATCCGTCTGGATTCCTGTGCTTTGAGGTTTGCAGTGCTCTTACCCATTAACGACCACCAGAGCCACTATAGTGGCTCGCAATTTTGCTAGAGCTAGAGAGCTGCTAGAGCTAGAGAGCTGTTCAAACCCTCTACGGATTCAGCAAGTCTTCTTGTAAAAATCGAAAAAAACAATTTTCGGTGTAGGTGGGAGGTTTTCTGCAGGTGACGTCACAAAGAGGACATGTTTTGGACATTTTGGCCATCTTTGGCCGGTACTAGGCCCCATGGCATTGACCTATTCTTTTGGTTCAAAGTTTTGTTGAAAACTAGGTGAAAGTCCGCGTCTATAGAGCCCTTGATTGACTTACTAGCACATCTGTGGCCAAAATTATGGACCAAAAACCTGTTTTTAGGCCTAATTCCTAACTTTTTAGAAAAAGGATAATTTGTCCTTTCAGGCCAAACTTTGGCCGGCTATAACTCGGCAGCAGATAGAGCTAGAGAGCTGTTCAAACCCTGTAATGCCTAGTGGCGTCGTGTAGTTTAAATTAAAAAAAAAATTTTTTAAATTTGGATGGGGGGTTTTGGGCCAATTAGATCATGATGGGGGTATGATTTTTGGTTAATTTTATGACGTCATCATCAGATCCCACGCGCCAATATTTTGGCTCGCAGTATTTTTGGATTCTAGGCTAAAATATTCGTCTTTAGAGCCCTTGATTGAGTTTTTAGCGTGTCTGGTCCAAAAGTTATGCCAAAAATATTCCAAATATGACAGGAAACTCCCAAGGATTAGCAGGGATTAGTGGGGATTTCCCTAATTAATATTCTACCATTTTTGCCATAACTTATCATCTAGAAACGCCAGAATGTCCATCAAACCCTCTAAAAGCTCGTACTATAGTCTAGAATGCATTTAAACTTCGCGCGGTTTCGTGCCAGTGATTCGGCTTGATTTACACACTCCCGCGGGACGTTGACGTCATGGATTGTTTTGACAGACCTGTCAAAACATGTCAAAACATCCTGTGGTTTTGTAAACATGGCCAGAAAGGCCGAAATCGCACGGTGAAAATTTTTTTTTTCAATCTAAACTACAAGTCTTTCCGGATTCAGAACGGATTTGAACAGCTCTCTAGCTCGATCCGCTGGCGACTGTTGGACATATAGAAAAGGGGGGTTTTCCGGCTCTCCAAAAGTTTTTAATAATCCACATTTTAGTGTTATCATGTGCGATGCGGAGCTGCAGCTGCAAAAATTGCAAAACTAAAGAATGATTTAAAAAATTTGGAATGTGAAACCTATAGTCATTTAGGCTAATGTCAACAACCAAAGGCTCTTTCAAAGATTTACTTCAAAATTTTTTCAAATACTTTTGTAGCCTAAAAAAGTTTAAAAACGTTGTATTGCATGACTTAACGTTTTCTTGCATTACAGCACGTGTGTTAAGTGTACGTCACACATTAATTTTATCTATCAAAGTGTAATTATGCTGCCAGAGGAATCAAGTAGTTTGAAAAACCATTTGCGTTTGAAAGAATCGTGATTATATTGAAACTTTACGGGGAAAATCCTAAAATCATTTTTATGTTCTGTGAATATAACATTTTACAAGCAATACCAGTTCACAGCATCGTGCAGAGCTTCATTAATTGCACTTGGCGTATAGCAATCGAGTTTTTTCAAACAAAAATGCCGAGAGAAAATAATAATAAAATGCATGCGTTGTATCGGCAAATCCTTACCTTCATGATGGATCACAGGAGGTCTGGTATGATCAGCCTATGGACAGCTGTTAAATGCAAAAGTTCAAACTATATAATACGTAGAATGCGAGAGCGGGAAATAACAAATAAAGCATTGGCTATTAAACACTTAAAGATTATTTGCAATTTTCCTTCAGCGAACACGTTATTGTTTCAAGAAAATAGAATCGTTAGCATTATAATTTTCAAGCCATTCGTTGGTATATTTTCAACGGTTCCCTTTCAAAACAGACCTGTTCATAACAGACCACTCACAACAGACCACTGAAAACAGACCACGTTCGTTACAGATCTGTTCATAACAGACCACGTTCATAACAGACCACGTTCATAACAGACCACATTTGAAAACAGACCACGTTCATAACAGACCAGTTCATAACAGACCATGTTCATAACAGATCCGTTCATAACAGACCAGTTCATAACAGACCATGTTCATAACAGATCCGTTCATAACAGACCAGTTCATAACAGACCATGTTCATAACAGACCACATTTGAAAACAGACAACGTACAAAACAGACCAGTTCATAACAGACCCATTCATAACAGATCATGTTCATAACAGTCCCTTTCATAACAGACCATGATTGTATCAGACCCGTGCAAAACAGACCCGTTCATAACAGACTCGTTCATAACAGACCATGTTCATAACAGACCACTTTTCGAACAGACGGCAATTGAAAACAAACCACGTTCATAGCAGAAAATCTACATAACCAGGGCTTTGGGTAGCCAGATCACTTGAAATTTTTTCAAACTCATTTTGTCTTTTTTTGATATTATAGATACGGTAGCCTACTTTCAGCAAGCTCTTACGTTTGGGCAAGTCTGACTATGCTAATGTTTGAAATTAAAACTAAACAATACTTATTGATGGAACAAATGCACACGTTAGTTTTTTTTAAACAGGCTACACTGTTTAATCTTCATTCTTAAATTTTCAGTGTAATCAACAAATTAATAATGAACAATTTCACAACTGTTTAAGAACTTTCAAGCACACCGGAATATACTCAATTAGTATATATTGGCGGCAAGAATTGTTGATATAACAAGAATTGTTGAATGAAGCCAATTAGTATATATTGGCGGCAAGAATTGTTGATATAACAACACAAATGAAATATAATAAAAATATAACATTCATGCGAGTGTAGGAAATTAAATTCAAGAACCTGATAAAGGGCACTTGCCAATACGCCAAAAGTTCCTTGCCACACTCTGCAAAACCATCAGCCGCATTTTAGCGCAATGTTACCTCCCTACAACTAGCCATTTAAAAAATTGGGAACACTTGTGATGCGGCGTGGTTTCCGGAGCTTCCTCCCTTTCTTGTTCCATTGGCGCGAAAATTATTCGTGTGTTTTGCTCAGATAGCGCAGGAGTGTAGCAATGGCTTTTTCGATATCTAAATCGCGAAAAGGTTCTGAGGTGCTCTGCTTAAATGGTCACCAGTATTTATTCAAGCGAAAAAGTGGTGACAGCAAAATATGGTGGCGGTGCCGTCAGTTTTGGAAATATAAATGCAAGTCAACTCTAGCTACAGAAGATGAGAGAATTGTGCAGGCACCAACTGAACACAGCCACCCTGGAGATCCAGTAGCTGTGATG
>Ga0210059_1003481_pt1 | contig 25207 bp, 18 predicted proteins | sample Ectturendosymbi2_FD_188042 | JGI IMG/M metagenome (GOLD analysis project Ga0210059, IMG submission 188042) | Ecteinascidia turbinata endosymbiont from Florida, USA - Sample 2 (SPAdes) (version 2) | ecosystem: Host-associated > Tunicates > Ascidians > Unclassified | place: Key West, Florida... | reverse complement strand
GAAATTTGTTGAAGCTGAACTTCCTTCTGAACCTTGCTTGAACAATCTGGAAAGACTTCGTTTCGTAATATGTCTTTACACAAAAGATCTTCTGCTCCATCGACCAAGGCATCATTAGACTATTTTATGTTTAATATATAGAAAGGTTAACTATTTCCCTATGACAATCTGGTAACAGAAAAATAAATAAGGTCATCGATAAAGGTTTTAGAAGCTGCCGCTTTGTTTCAACAATTGTGAAACACCCTGTATTTGATGGCAGTTATTATCTACTAAATCAAATTCATTTGTTGATACATTTTTCAGCAGAAAAAGAAGACTTACCAACAAACCAGGGCAGATACAACTGGGAGGGAGCATGTGTGGCCTCATTATTCCAAGATTGCATTCGGCTTGAATGTGGGAAGCACATTTGTTGTGGAACTGCAATTAACGTATATATCTTTGCGAAGATACTTGTTAGCAAAAACTGTATCTTTAACGGCTGCATTCTTGAAAAAATTAGCACAGAAATATAACAATCAACTACCTTCAGACAGAACAATTGTAGTTTTTATGTACACAGTCACTTTGATACAAACGACAATGAATTTCACCAAAGCTAAAAAGGTTTTTAAAAACTATTCGTGACTTGTCTTGAAACGTTCCGGATTATTCCTCATTGATTTTCAAACGGATATGAAGCAGCGCTGAGGCGGCGGAACACACAATTGAAGACCATTTCAAGTACAAGGATTATCAAGCACATCTAGAACGATGCAGTGTAGTTTACAACCTTACATGTTCGTGCGGTCAGTGTTACATTGGACAAATGATTGTATGGATGATTTTTGGCAGTAAGTTGCTAAGTTCGTTCTCAACGTCAGCAATCTACTGACCCAGGTTAGGATCGCCTCGGCGCGACCCATTTTTTGACCCTTCGCGACCCATACTTTGGGAACCAGTGTTGCAATGAATGCACAGACTCTCACTGGCAGTCTTAGGTTTGTTTTCAGCGTTTTGACGTCATATAGGCTTTTTTACGTCACAGAGCCTTTCGATTTTGAATTGCTTTCATTTGCTTATCGTTGCTTTTCCGATTTGAAAATGGATGAAGAACGATCTAAAATCTTTCGAAAAAAACAACGAAAACAGTTTTTAAAACAATGAATCATTTTTTATTTGCTGTACACCAACATATTTTGAGCAAATTTCAATAAAATGTTGTCAACCTTCTGCGCTTTACAGTTCCTGCTCACCGTCATTTGACACCAACGGCAATGCAAACCAGTTAGTCCTTGATAGCATTTGATTGGCTTTTTGCACTTTTCACATGGACCTGCATGATTTCCTTCGATCCACAGGTGGTTTAGCTTCTGCATTACAACGAAGAGAGTGATACATTGTGCAAAGGTTCAGGGATGCCGGAACGGAGGTGCATGGCGGGGGCACTTCCCCCCTGTCCTTTGAAAGGGGTGCAACGTGGCACAGGTGTCCTTACATAACAGTATCATAAGTAACTTCATGATTTACCAAAATCGACCTGAAACAAATCTATTGCAGCTATTCGCGCACACAAAATTTAGAAAGGTTTTCAATAATTTGTGTTACTAGTTTTGATGTCAACATTGTTGTTGAACATGTAAATGCGAAAAGAATGACTATTATGGGTGTGGTTTTACACTGAACTCAAGCAGTTTTGAACTCGTGGTACGTAAAAACCACGGGTGTCCGCAGGGGGTCAAAACGGGCATTTTCCACTCCGTGAAAATTGGGACTAAGAACCAAAATTTTCTGCAAATCATGAAGTCAGCAGCTTAATTCCGATTGATTTGTCTTGCAATGACAGTTTATTAGCCGGTACGACACTCACACTGCACAAGAGCCAGGTTCACTGTTCTGGTGTCATGCAGTGGTGAGCTCGCAGTTCACTCATGTTCGCTCCTCCACCTGCAGAGGCTGGTTGCACAACTTGCGAGCGGATTGTTCTACAGTTGGTCTTTATTACGTAACAGCAGCATGACAACAAGTCTTCTATTGTTCACTTCAAGTCAGGATATTTGGTGTTTTGCTGCATGTGACTGTTGAAAGCATACATCTTGGCAGGTAATGCAGCGAGACAGTGACTGCTGAAAGAGGTAAGCAGGGACACCGGAGGACGGAGGCATTGACCCCTGACCTTTGAAAAGGGGGATAACGGGGGCGGAGGTGTCTTTATAGATAATTTTATAGTTTATCAAGATCGAATTGGAACAAATTTTCTATAGTTTCTTTTATTATTTCTGAGGTCAACGTTGTTGTTGAACAGTAGAAAGCGTAATTGGTAACGATTTTTTTTGTCTTTCATAAGCCTCCATTGCCTTCAACTTTTTTACTGTCCCCCCTGCCCTACCGATGTTCCGGCAACCCTGCAAAGGTTGCACTTAAAGCACAGAAGTAACTGAATGTCTTTTAGTTTATCCTGAACCTCACACAATCGGAAGCGAAATCCGCCCCAACGTCTCATCTCAGCTCATCTCACCGTTGAGTCCTTCGCTGATTTAACGTAGGTCTGGATGCAGTTGGCTGGCACGCGATTGACACAGCGTTCGTGAGCGGTATATCTGCAAACTGTATCGAAAAACCTTCCTGTAAAATCGCTTAACACAAACAATTCATCCATGGATGGAATTCAATGCAATCAGACGTCGATGTGCGTGGCATAAAACGCATTTGCTTTTAGAAAGTAGTCAAGTAACACAGTGGCGTTCAGAGGGGCGACTGCTTGATTGGATGCCCCTCTACCAAACTCTGGTATTGAGCAGTGGCGTGTGGTGGTCATTGTGACTGGAAATACGGTGTTGGTGACGTCACAATATGACGTCTTATTCAAGTTTGCAAACCAACGTTTTGGCGAAGTTTGTTGACACAACATGCATATTATTCTACACGCACTCTCCTTACTCGTTGTTGTACAAAGTGTCACTGCAATGAACATAAATTATCAGCGCTCCAAGTTAGGAGACCGGAGTAAAACACAGCAGCACTCAACTCTGCTGAGACTCAACAGTTCATAACTGCAAAAATATCCGGCAACGTGTTAAAACAGAGGAGTAGAACACACTCATTGCTGCGTCAAAGCAGTTCACAACTACAAAAAATCAGGCCGCGCGAATGTCTCGTCGAATAGCAGTCGAGCAGAGAAGGTGTGCGGCTGGGATGGCGGACACCCAGGAATGTCAGTTTGAAACTTACTAAACTACACAAGAATTGAGAATGCGCATAAAGTACGCAAGAAAAGTTTCGTTTTTTATTATGTGGCTGTGATATGTACAACTACTGGGAGAACGGAACAGATACGGGCTTGTGTGAGCCGTTATGATCAATCCGCCTGAACTGCCATATGGCGAAGCTCGAAACGATGCACATATTGCAAGCACATGTGTGCGGCTGTATTAGCACGCACCCAGGGTTGCCGCATCGAAAAACGAAACAGGAAATTAGTGATGCATCAAAAAGTCATCTAAATCAAGCAAGCCGAAAATTTTGAATTTTGGCTCAGAAAATCAATTAGACGTCCATAATTATCTTTCAATCCTTTTTTGTGATTTTCCCTTGATAGCACGATTTGGAAAAAGTCGTATCACTATCAGTTTGATCGGTTGTGCGCCACGCACCTAGAGCATAGGTCCCTGGTATTGAAGAAAGTGAGAATTACTGGCATTTGAGTGCGTAAAAACTAGTGTTGACAAAAATACAAGTTTCGAAAAATTAAATCCTTGCAGCATGTGTTAGTAGCCTTACAATAGGAAAAATCATGTAGTTACAGCAGTTTGACTTTTGTAGTTTCACTCTTTGGATGCCCCCTTGCCTTGGATGCCCGGGGCTGTCGCATCGTTCGCCCCCCCCCTCTGCACGCCACTGCAGGAGCTCCACTTCGTATGGCGGTAGCCAGTAAACGATATTTTGACACGTAACAGATGGCATCTCATTGCGAGCTACGGGAATGAAAACAAATCTACATTTTCAGAATTATTTGGCAAATACAAGCAAAAAAGAAATCTCCAAAGCCCCGCACCACTGCAGTTAATGTATCAATGCATTGCACAGCACAAGGCATTGTCTGCAACTTTTCTAGCAAACAAATGCTTACGACTTTGACCCTCTTGCAGGTATCAGTGTGTGAGGTCAATGAGGTTATAATTTAGTGTGTGAGGTCATAGTGCCAACAAACGTAGCGGAGAATCCTCTGTCAAAACGGGCTTGTGGCTTGCGACATTTTGTGGCTTGCGACATTTGTGACTTGCAACATTTTGTGGCTTGCGACATTTGTGGCTTGCAACATTCGTGGCTTGCGACATTTGTGGCTTGCGACATTTGTGACTTGCGACATTTTGTGGCTTGCGACATTTTGTGGCTTGCGACATTTCAAGGACAGTTGGAGTTTTTCCTCCATTAGGAAGTTGACAATAATGACAGTGAAGTCGCCAACATTTTTTTCCACATGAGGAAGCAGTTGGTGCTGTTGTCGCTTCAAAACAAGAGGCGGACGCCATTCGTAGGCCTCCCTCTGCAGGACCGTATTAAAGGGTAGGGGGGTCGGGGCAATTTTTACTGGAGGGCCCCTATGACTTAATTAATGACGTCATCGTTTGTAAAATTTCTGTTTTCACTGATTCGCAACGTTCTCGTTTGCTTTTTCCGGTAGTCGATTATGTGCTTACCGTATTTACTCGATTATTAGTCGCTCTTGATTGCAAGCCGCACGAAATGGTGTTTAAAAATTAATGTAAGCTGACTTTGATTGTAACCCTCACTTGAACATACTGTAGGTTACCTGTGCCTCTGAGATACATTCGTGACGATCGCATACTAATGCGTTTCCGCTTTAATTGGCAACCCTGGTGCTGGTGCACAGGGGTGTAACGAGGGTGGGCAAAGGGGTCACAATTTCCCAGGCGCCGAATCACTATTGGGACGCCAAGAGTGACTCGGCAAGAAACAACATTCAACCGAATAAGAAGCACAAACCAGAGATAACAAGCAAAAACACCGGAAAAATAACATGTCAATATGGCCAGCCAGGCTGAGTGTGAAAGCTGCTTCGAAACTTATGCCGTGAGTTTCACCTTCATTTTCAGGTGCTCTGGTTAACGGTACTGCTTCAACGTTGCTGCTTGAAAGTTTTGCTGGAAAGAAACATTTCAAACGCGACTTTTTAGCTAACTCTGCCAGATCCTTGCGCTTTTTCTCCTTAAAGAACACGCTTTTAGCTGCTGTTGACATTACAGATTCTGGCATCGCTCAAGCTAAACACTGCAATCTCGTTTTCTGCTCTTTCGTTCTACAAAGTGACTGATCAAAAACCTTTTCTAACGGACCACGCAATAACATGTAGTGCAAATGGCTTGACTAGCTTCATTTGATTCATATGTTCATGATGTTACACAAATATAGTAGCCATCGAAAGAAAAGTGTATTTCCACCATAAGTTACCCTTTATGACGAAAGAAAGGTCGCAGTTCAGCTGCGGTTACCTCCAGACGGCACAAGAAGTTACGGAATCATTGATATTAAACAGCAACCACAGCAGAACTAGCTTTGGCATGCAAATAGCATGGACCGCTTTCGCGACATTTGTGCAGTAGGTGTGATGCACGAGTAGATCATCGACCCCATGCCAACAGAACACTTTTGGCTGCTACATTTGATTGTATCTGGAACAATTGTCAGGAAAAAGTTACAAGCAAAATCAAATATATTTGCATTGAACAAAAACGAAAATATATGTATTCAGTAGTGATTACTAAAAATGGCAGAAAGTCAAACTTGCAAAGAAATCATTAATGATATTCAACGCAACATCAGAATAGAGTTTCATTCTTGCATCTCTTCTGAATCACAATTGTTCAAACGAGCATTTTACTTAAAACAAATAAGTGTCATCACGGGTGGCCCCCTTGCAGCGGAGGGCCTGGAGCAATTGCCACCCCCCTTAATCCGGCCTGGGATGCACTAGTAACAGCCACTTATACGCGTAGTGTTGCACATTTTTCGATATCACTAATTTAGAGCAAAAGGATTTCTGTTTCAATTTCGTTGTGAAATCCGAAGCGTGTAAATAACCCCTGCTTTGCCCGCTGCGGTTGGCATTCATGTTTATTTTTTTCACTTCAAAGCATAAGCTCGCAACAACAAAAGAACAATGTGATGGACGTAATGACTTACAAAACTTTGCTCGGTGACTTGGAAAGCTCGACTACTTACGTGACAAGAACAACATGTGCTTTTGGCTCTCGAGGCAAAGCCGATTTCAAGTGAAAATTATGACCTCTGTGAAATTCCTGATCTATTCTGCATGTCAGTTATTTTGCTTCTCAGAGTAAAGGAATGAACCTTGACGATTAATTTTTTTATGTTTGTTGCGAAAATAAAATTTTTGATTAGACACCAGATAGTGCACAATAAGCCAACGTTTCGGAATAACTAAACACTTAAAATTTTTGACTTCGTCTTAGATGTCCATTATTTTTATTTTTCTAACCCTAAATCCTGATCATCAGTTCTCAACATATTTGACATCTCAGTGAACAGCCAACCGCTTGCGAAATACATGACCTGGAATATCACTCTGCGCATGCGCAGATGGCGTGAAGTCAGCGATTTTGCAAGTCAGAAAATTCGCTTGACATCGGGAAGAAAACGTCCAGGTCAACCAAACACACGAACTGCTTTTAGGCGAATTGTTAACTTCTAACACAAAAACGCATAAACACAAGGATGAACTTGGCACGGCCAGCAACAACGCAGTAATAGCAGAGTTTTTGTATTGGTTCAGAGCCATAGTAGGTTTGTATCAACAAAGCTTTCCATGGTTGTTTGATTGTTGTTGTATATCGTCGAATGCTAGCGGCACAAATTTTAGCGAGTTCTAAAACAACGCATAAGAATGGAGGCAATCAATTCTGTTTCATACCATGCCGGTGTCAAGCGAAATTTCTGACTTCACGCCATGTGCACATGCACAGAGTATTATTCAACATATCAAATGCGTTGAGGAAAGTGATGATTGGGGCATAGGGTTTGGTGTTTAGGTAAGTATGTCGGGTTATGGCTGGGTTAGGGTTAGAAAAAGAAAAATAATTGAGGTCTAAGACTAAGTCCGATATATTTCAGTGGTTATAGTTATTCCCGTACTGTAGCTTGTTGTAGGTATCTGACATCTAACCAAAAAGTTTTAATTTCCACAACACATATCAAAAACGACATCGCCAAACTTTATTCCTTTACTCTGAGAAGCAAAACAACTGAAGAACAATAGTAGGTCAGAAATTTCGCTTGACACTGGCAAACGAGCTCGAAAAGCAATAATAGGTTTGCTTTCGTTTGTTACTTTATAGTAACTTCTCTACGTCAATGGATTACGAACAATGCGAAATGCTTCGAAATAAACCATGAACAATTTTAAGGCCTCGTTCTTTTCCATGAATTGATAATTCTGTCTCAGTTTTATGCTCCACAGTTTAAAAAAACATTATTTTCTAAACTGCAGCATCGCCGTAGTTTAAGTTGATATAATCAATTCACCCAAACATTTTCGACCTTGCCATTTACTTAACAGTTTTTCACAGAGTGAAAACGGCACCATCATCAAAACAAAGATGATACATAATGTTGTTTAAGATACATAATGTTTCAGCAAGATAAGATGAAATGATGCATGGACACAGAACAGTGGTGGATCAAGGCTCATTGGTGTCTTAAGCTCTGACCAACGTTGGTCCCCCTCCCTTTCCACATTGACCCAGACTCTTTTAGTTGTTGACCAGTCTGACCAGATACACAATTTAGGCTGCAGCTTGCAGAAATAAGAAATGCAACAGGTTTTATATTTTAAGTTGACGTAAAACGGCAATTGTTTACGTCACTAAGGAATCTGTTTTCCTGTGTATTGAAAATCTCATGTATGTTTAAGAAAGTGGAACGAAATAAATTCATAAAAACAGGAAATAAACTAATGAAAATCCACTAGTTTTTGAGCTGAAATTCTTAAATAGTGCAAAACTAGCGCATATGAGTCTTCAAGAAATTAAAGCTCCAGATCAGGTCATGGGTGTCGGAAGGATTTTTTCCAGGGTGGGGGCCAATGATGGATTTTCTATGGGTAGCCTGAAAGATTTTTCCAGGGGGGCCAAACGTGGTGAAATTTAATTTTACCCACTCGAAACTACGAAATCAACCTTTTTTGCTAAAAACGTGATGGGAAAATGCCAAATTTGAAAATCCAGGGGGGTCACTGCACCCCCTGCCCCTCCTTCTGATGTCCACGGGTCAGGTAAAATCTAGTCCGTTTCGCTTTAGAGTACACTGGCAACCCTGCTTAGTTCCTACTACACAAATTTTCTTCGCCGCAGACATGACGTCACAGTTTTACAGGAAACATGAGAGCCACATGTGAGAGTGTTAATGATCTTATTGCCCGACAAAGGTCAGAGTGAACTGCATCAGCGGTGGCCCTTGTTGCACACTTTAAAGACAAGTCTAGGGTGCAACAAGATCAAGAAACAGAACATTGTGATGAATTTTCACTAGTTATATCATTTTTGTTGCAGATCTTCATTCGTTTTAATTCATTTTTCACATTTCTATCAATTGCGTGGTGCCCCGTTTGGCTCTGGTGCGATAAGCACATCCTTGTTCTGGTTAGTGATTGCTCCACCACTGGCACAGATAATCAAAGTTGGTCGCTGGGGAAAAATGCAATATATTCTAAACACCCAAGTGGCAGGAAATACAATGGATCGGGACAGTGATGCAATTACCCGAGAAAAATAAAATCCAGCTTTTCAATCAGTGAATGTCATCAACATTAATTGCATTGATATCGATCTGTGCCGCGGGCTGTCAGGCGCCTTCACTCGAGGCTGTTGTACGCTGTTCTGACTTTAGAATTAAAGTCAAACAGGAGCACTTTCAAGTTGCACAAAATACACCGCATTTTGGCCTCAACGCCGAAAGTCGTTTAGCTTCTATTACTTTAAGGTTTACAAAAAACAAAAACGTCACTTCCAGCTGGCAGAGTTCTTACCCTTGAACTAAAACGCTTCTGAATATCGTTTGAACGTTTGTAGGGCTGAAAATTTATTTGTAGTTAAGTCAAATATTACACTAATGATCATTAACCAAAAATAATTGTCATCAAACAACTGGTTTACATTCTGTAAAGGTTTGCACACACTCAACCTAGAAAGTTTTACTGCGCTGGAAACACGGAAGCATAGTTTTATTGTAAGATCATTGGAATGTTGGCAGATTGTACAGTTACTCCCACAAGCATGTTCACTTTGAAGTTACTACGTCCTTCGCAACTGAGACAAAAAATATGACAGCTTGAGAATGATGCACAAATTCCCAGACCTCAAATTTCATTTAGGCCACAATGTAAATAGCATGCAGGTCTCTAAGGAGTTGTTGTATGACGATGACAACTATGATGTTGTTACAAAAACTGTGTAAGAAGTTACTTGAAATTTCCATCAATCAATCTGCAAATCTCAATCTGAGGCCAAAGTTGTAAACCATGCAAGAAGCTTTTGGTTGCAGTTGCACCATATGAACCAGATCGGGCAAACTGATCTGCACAGACTGCGTGGAGACGAAGAAGCCAGTTCCGGGCGCATGCTTCAATTATTCAAGAAACTTGACAGATCGCAACTTCGCTGAAGAAAATCGTTCGACTAATGACCAACCTAAAAGTTATCAGCGGATTCCAGCATCAGGTTTGTGCAAGTCGCTTCAAATATTAACATGGATGATATGGCAAAAATAACCTTAGTTACAATCGTTCATTCTGTCCAGTGTCCATCACAAAACCTTACCTAACATTTTGACAACCTATTTGAATCCTTAATAAAAACACGTAGCTATGAAATTAGAAAACGTTCAAATCTCAACCAATAGTAAATACAAATTTCGGTAAAAAATCAATTCAATACTGAGAAGCATGGTTGATTTGCATATCAAGCTTCTGGGTCTCAGCAGTTTTCGCAGCTAAGTCAGAAAGCAACTTCTTTCTCTTTTTCAAAAAAATGATCCGCATTATCTTGCTATATTTTCTGTTCTCTGTGTATCTTGTTATATGCTCTCTGTGGTGTTATAGGATCTCTTTGTCCTTACTGTTGTAGCCTGTTGTTCGCTCAAATTATTGGCTTGTTATTATTACTTCATTATTTTCTTCTGCCTTCACGATTTCTCTTATTCTACCACTGTTGTTTGTCCTTCACGACTGTAGCAGTTGAACAAACGAAGCAACTGACCCATGTTAAGCTGACCCGATGACGTCTGGGTTATTTTATTGAACGTGTAAATAAAATCAATTTGCGCTCTCTCTGTTTGATGTCAATTCTATCGAAACATCTTGAAAATTTAATGTTATTTGAAACACACTAGTTGTTAATACGCAACGTTCTACAAACACTGACATCAATGTTTTCCTTCTGACCTAACGATTTTATCTGATTGTATTGATTTATAACTGGATCTGAATTTTGAAAAAATCGAAATATTTTGCAAAATCACTAACTTGCTTCACCGTCTAGTTGACAAATGCTCAGCCATATTGTTCAGCTATTGTATTTGCATGGTTTGATGGTAAGTTACTGAAGCAGGCCACAGCGATAGGAAGTATAATTTATGCGTTGACTCCGGAGGGACACCACGATAAGGCGCGAATGAAAACAACTGACCCGAGCCCAGCGTTCAAGAGGGCGCTAAGTAACTTTATTCAGGTGCATCAGACACTCGTGAGTTGCCGCTTCACTGGTTTAGAATCACAGATATACTTACATATGCAGCAGAGACCTTGCTTTCCAACTCCCACAAGCATGTTCAAGCAGTAATTGCAGTAGGCTGGCGAATTAAAATGTTTTAATCTCCAAGAATGAATTCCGTCGTCTTTGATGTCCTGTACCAAAAATATGCAACACTTTCTCAAACATATTTTCGTTTTTTTGGCCTCATTTTCATACACGCGTTGAGTGGTTTTTGTGTTGGAGCTGACTTCGACCTTTCTTTTGCTTTTCACATTGCCTTTGGGCCTTTACCTTTTACATGATTTCGCCTCTGATGCCTTCATTCCGCAGCACTCACTGGTTGAGAGGGAAACATTTCTGACGACATTCAAAAGATGATATTGCCAAAATGTATCAAATATTCTGAGGCCAAATATCACAACATTTGCATTGAACTGCTGCGAGACTGTGTCAATTTATTATCGGAGGCTTGTTATAACACTGACGTTTCCTGCAGCGCAACAAATGCTGCAGTCAACTATACCTCATTCGTTACCTCACTTTACACTTGATTGTTTCCTTAGCTTGGTTGTTTCTACTGTGGCCTGTGTCTGTTATCCTGTGTAAAGTGGGCAGCTGGTTGTTCAATTAAGTTCTCTTAGTGGCTAGCTTTACTGTTTGTGGATTTTCCTTACTTCTATTTTAGACCTTCATGCACGCGAGAAGTTCATTATTATGGGGGTCGAGGGATCGCAAGGTCATTAAATCAAGCTCCTCAACAGAATCAAATAAATAAGGCAAACCAGTGTCGGATTAAGGTGGTGCGAGGTCTGTAGCATATTAACAGCACGGGGTCCAAGTTAAAAATACACTTGAACAAGTGAACAACTGTTAAATCACAAATTCTGTGGGCGTCCATGTGACTACCATAAGGCATACTGAATTTCGCAAGTACGAAAAACCTGGTCCCAATTAGCAACTGGTGGACATTATGGGTTACATACCTTTTTTGCCAAAAACGTACATACATATATTTTTACCAAGAAGGAATACATCACTGTACAGCTCACAAATACAGTACACATGCATCAACAAATTTGATCATTACTATATTTAGACAGTAGTCTCAGTATAGTGTCGAAGTCGATTGTCAAAACCAGCAAACCTACTGCTTAAGATTGCATTTTCTAGATTTTGCCATAGCGAATTTGTTTATGATACTGATGGCGTCTGTTTCACATATAATTTATGCTCTTATACTCTTTATAATCAGGCTGTTCAGCTCATTTTGTCTGAAGGTGCTCCTTTGTTCATTCTACCATCTTAAGTTTAGAAAATGACCGTTCTCCACTGGAGTTGGTCAACATGAGAGTTAAATTAATGCGCAAATCATTTCCCACATTTGTAAAAGAAGACTCCAAGTACACTCCCCGATGGCTAGTGAATAGATACCAAACCCAGGGCTGCCAATGAGATTTATTGGAAAACTCCAGACTCACCAAAAAACTAGATTTTAACAGAAAATACCATGTAGACACAAAATTAGGTGAATCTTTCTATTATTCCACCATATCTGCGCATCTGTAAGTCACAAACGTGCCAGTGAATATTTATTGTAACTATGCTGATTAACTTTTCTGTCTATCGGAATTATTATATCCCAGTGACATTGATTTGTTTGTATTTCTAACAGTGATCTGACAGCATTTACGATTAAAAGCTTCATTCCCAGTGTCTTTCTGTAGCTAACCTTTGAGACCTGGGTCTTTCAATCACTCTTCCTTAAATTGCTGTGTGTACCACTTTATCTTTTTCTTTGGGCTTGCTTCATTAGTGTCTCTGTCACTTGGACTCATTGCACCTAGCTCAGTGGTTGTTAACCGGGGGGTGGCACTACTAGAGCGCGAGTTCTAATGCACTCAACAACACGGAAAGTATGATCATTAATTTACCAATAAATACATTTGTTTTTACAACTTATTTAAGTCACGGGGTTTGAAACAAAGGACAATTACGTAAAGGGCGGAGGGGTTGAAAAAGGTTAAGAACCACTGACCTAGTTAATATTTACAACTTATGCGGTGTCAGCTGCTTGTTCATCAGTTATGTTGAAGACTAAAGTACCTTGATAAAACAAGATAAAGAAAGATGAGACTAGAAATAAAGTTTAATCAATCATATCCTATCTTAAATCACCGCAACGCAGTTAAACCGTAAGAAAAACAGATCTTCAGAAGAAAAACTAGAAAGGCATCGAAAACCCCTGACCTGGGCAAACCTCAGGCTTGGCAACACTGGTAAAATCATTTTGTCTCACAAGTACCAAAAAGGTACCGCAACTTATAGAACAGGTCAATTTGATGTAATGATGTTATAAATGCCATTCATAACGATACAATCAAGCAATATCTGGAAATTGCTGCAATTTGGCCCCATTGCTTGAGTGGTTTCATAATGTTATGAATGACTGTAAAATACCTTGATTTTCAATTTACAGCAGTCTAATGTAAAAGCATTCAATTGAGAATCTTCGCTTAATTGCATATGACAAATTTAGCAAAATATTGACTTCTTGGACTGAAAACATTCTATACATATAATCAAGGGAGGGTAATAGGGGAGGCGAACGAGGCGGTCGCCTTGGGCCCCCTCTTTCAGAGATGCCATGAGGGCCCCCTTTCGAGAGTTTCACACTTAGTTTTTGCATTGTTTTATTAAAAAGCTTATTGATCACTCTAAAGCAGTGGTTCTCAAAGTCTTTTTCACATTCCCCCCTTAAAAACCCAAACACTATCAATTCTTCACAAGAAAAATCACAAAAAAAGATAATTGCAAAATTTTCACACTACCTACTGTGAAGAATCAATGGCGATTAGGCCTATTAGCCAAACAGATTTTATAATTAAGCCACTACAGCTTGTCCTTGCGTACCGTAGACATTCCGGTCTAAACCATCCTTGTGCAGTTTTTTGTGTTGAATAAACAAATAATAAAACCTTAAGGTTTTTTCATCCACAGCTTTTCCACCCTATTTCTTCCCTGTAACAAATTTCCTCCCAGGAGTTAAAAATCCCTCCCTTAGTGAGTCCAGTGTCAGCCGTTTGAGAACCACCGCTCTAGAGCCACATTTAATAAGCTCTGAAGCAAGTCATATGTTTGTCACAATAAAGCAAAAATTATGCGCAAATGTGCCAAAAGTGGCCCCTCAACAACTTTAATGTATACACAAAGAACAATTCAAAATAATTTACAATGTGAAATGGACTTTCACGAAGAAGCAAATTCCCAGATAAAATGTAAATTTCACTTGCTTTCAAAGAATAAAGTTTCTGTATAGCATGTGTCAAATATAGGGCCCCCTTTCTGATAGTTTGCCTCGGGCACCTAAATTCTAACATCCACCCTTGCATATTAAAGGACCGCGGGGCCCGTAGCAATTGCTACATTTGCGGTTATTGTTAATCCGGCAGTGATGCAAACGCGCAAACAAGAACAGTGCCAGCAGCAACAACCGGCCATTCCAAATGAAGCCCGGAAATAGACAGCAAGGCAATTCAGTACATTTCAACACATAAAGCAGAACAAGGGGGATTCAACGGTAAATATGCGAAAACAGGACATAAATATGAGACAAATTGAGCACGTTCATAGTGGAACAACAGCATTTTCATCGCAGATCTATTTTTTTAAATACAATACTAAGTGCATAATAACGACAGTTGGCTCCTAAGGTCATGGTAAATCAGGGAAAAACTATGTCCGGTTAAATCGTTAGTGCTGAACAGAATTCGAGCACAAGAACAAAAATTAAAAGTAGTGTTACCCAGATCATAAAAGCATTGACAAGAGATATATTACAACATCACTTGAACCAAACAGTATTTTCCAGCAAATTAAACCTGGAAAGCAATTGTTAACTATTTAGTACATAAATTTCCCTAGTTTGTATTCATATATTTGATTAATTTGAACTATTTCACATGAGTGATACAAATTTGGCATGGGGATGTGTGTAGTTTAGATGTTTTACAAATGCAACGTTTCGAACGGTTATGAAGTACCTTGAGTTGAATATGTTGCAGGGACTTTACCCCTTATTGCATAGCAAAGATGAAGATAAATTATGAAAAAGTACACAATATATTAATATTTGAAATTGGCTGAAGCTTGAAGAGGGCGTGGGTTCCTTGAGCTACTTTCTTTTTAACTGAATAAATATGTTCTTTCCATGTGAGATTGGAATCGATTATGGTGTCTAAGTATTTGGCAGAGTCAAATTACTCTCTAATGGAGCATTGTTACAATTTATGTTCAGAGTTGTAGGTGGGTTAGGATTGTTAAATAAAATTGTTTAGTTTTAGCACACGACCAAGACTCAGGACCAAGAGTCGGAATTTTGCGGCGCACAACAAGTAATTGGCATCTTGTCAGATTGAACTCCATTTGCATAAAATAATTGTATATTCTGTAAATATGATGGAAAAAGATCTAAGAACCAAAACACGAATTTCATAACAGTTGAGTTTGTCTAGTTGTATTTTATGATTAACAGTATTAAATGCTCTTTTGAAACCAAGAAAAATGCCACAAGTGCTATTGTCCATTTAGATGTATTATCTAGTTATGAAGTTGGTTTAAGTCATAAATATGGAAAGCCAGAACGTAAACCAATTTGGTGGTTTGTGATTGTTTAGATAATTTTCAATATATCAGGAAGAACTCCGTTTTGAATGCAGTAATTATGCTGCTGAATAAGTACATACGACATTTTTACTCGCTTTCATTATTCTAACAGGAATATAATAAGGGTCAGTAGACTTTTTGTCATCGAGTAAATTGAGAAGCTTGTGTATTTCTTCTGGACAAGTTGGCTTATAAACATGGAAGAACAGATTTGAGGAAAAGGGGTTAGACAGGAATCAGTTACAGTGGGAGGTATGACACTGGCAAGTGATGGACCACTCGAGGTAAAAGATTGATTTAAAATTTGGGCAACAGATGTATTTCGGAGAGCTGATGATGCCTACTCAGTACTCAGTAAGCGAAATCTGTACTTCGTAATCATCATAGGGTCTGAATCATTGCTTTGGAAGGAATTCTTTCTATAGATATATTGCTATATCTGTTATGAACATGGTTTTGGTCTGTTTCGAGTGGTCTGCTGTGAACAGGTCTGTTTTGAAAGGGAACTATTTCTTCTGTAACCTTTTCTTTTCCTGTATAAAATGCGTAGCTGGTATTGCATTCTTTTCAATTAGATTCTCTCGGTTGATAGCTTTACTGTTCGTGTGTTTTATTTTATTCTATTTTATACTTTCATGCACTTCGTAGAGCTGAGGATGCCTGCCTGGTAGGCGAAATGTACACTCGCCAAACATAATAGCGTCCGATTCAATGCTTTGGAAGAATTCCTTTCTACAGATACACTTACACAACTTAACCGCAATATCCGAGCATATTTGTTGGATCCAGTAGCAGATAGTGGTGAATTGAAAGCCTGACGGGTTCCTAGTATACACATATGTTTATTTTTGAACCACCTCGTCATCGTCTTCACACGGCGAAGAAGAAGCAGGCTCTGTCAATACTCACAAAATCAAACGAAGTGTTTTAGCAACTGTCAAATTTCACACACGCCTGGAGCTACGATGTGCACCAACTTGTAACAATTTTTCACAACCTACATAGACAATTCTTACAGTGACGCTCCAATCAGTATTGCAATATAGTTTCGAAAACTCAAATCTTAGAGCATAACTCACCATGTTCTTGAGGAACAGTGCACTACTTCGCAACACTCGGTTTGTCGAAGAAAAAAAACAAAAAAAAACAAAAATGCCGTCTGACATTTTTGTGCACCACATTTCTTACAGTGTTTTCCTCCGTGTTATGTTCTAGTCTAGCGACACTGCAAAGTGCGCGTGCAGATGAAACGGTAAAACCGAGGCCTGGGGATGGTCGTTCCCAGCATGGCCACACTTCAGCGCTATAACCCACATTACCCAATTGCTCTTTTGCATGAATGCGCAAACTGCCATCAAGACGGCCATGCACAGTGCTTGAGACCCTGTCCCCCTTACGTTGTGTAGCTCAGTGTTCCACTGATGAAACCACAAAGGCGAAACTGTGCTAACAGGAGTAATCATTTTTTACCTTTTGCGTAGCGAGGCCTGATGCATTGCAGATCTTGCAAGTAATTTTTCGTGAAGGGTCTGGATATTTGGAGTAGTGTTGCTGCACGTGCTACAAAGGGGCTAAAGTTTAAAAGTTGAAAACCGCACGATTTTCTATAATGACATCGCAGCTGGTGTCAGAGACCTCGCGCTCGGCAGGAATGCTACTTTTTCACAGCAGCGATTCTTCTCAACCCACACGTTGCTAATCAAGCTACAACTCAGACGTGTGGAAAGAATCGTAGAGTTCTGAATATATACATTTGAAGCGTGTTTGAAATTATTCTTAATGGTATACTCGGCCTCAACAGAAGGCGCGTGTTTGTTGTAGAATAATATCGTCTCGACAATTTGTGGACAATATCTTCCTCAGCGACAGCGTTCTCTACGTCAAGTGCACAAGGGCTGGGGTAAAGGAATCTGTGGCGATTAGCTCTATTTTATGAAAAAATATGCAACAGAAATGAATGTACTCTTTTTAGCTTAAAGTGGCGCAGCAGTCATGCGTAACCTGCCAGTCCTCATACATTTACCGTTTCCAATCCAAGTAAAACAAGAAGTGGAATAGTCGTCAGTCCTCCTTCGATCCACTCATCCAAACTAACAACACCATCCCCATCTAAGTCAATCTCATGAAGCATCTCCTGCAGGATCTAAAAAGTAATAGATTTTAGTATGAAAGTCACGTTAGGTAACGGTTCATTTAGTGTAGTAGTGCCGTATGACGGTATAACACATCAGATGTTTATATATATGTCACTCAGTCACGTTGCAAAATCGCTATAACACAATCCTTCATCGTTTTGAAACTCCCAAGTATCCGTGCGCGGGAAACAAGTCGTCTACTAAAGTCCTGCGCGGGGCGGGTTAACCCGCGCGGGTTGCGGGTACCCGCATTTGCGGGGCGGGCGCGGGTTGAGAAATTCTTTTTGTGGGTAACTGAGTGTTGAGCCAAAGCACATGAACTTAATCGGCTCAAAAATCGCAAAACACGTGGATGTACAGTAGGCTACTAAAGTTGTTTGTCAGCATTGCGCTGAGGACAGTAGGCCTGCAGCAATTATTACATCATGATGTAACATCCCATTGCTGCCAAACATTAGCTCAGATTCTTGCCATGTGGTGGGCAAGTGAACATTTTCCAATGCTACCGTCGTACTTGGTGGGGAATAATTCAGAGTAACAGCCCTTCTAAATGAATAAGACAACGCTTAACGCACAGCTAGTCACAACTGGACTGAAACGTGTTTTTATCACCTCAGATCTGTTGACTGCGAAAGATCAGATCTGTGGAAAAGTTTTGGATGTCATGAAAAAGAATGAGTAACTTGATTTGGCTGCTTGCTAGACTTGTCTTCAGGCGTTATGAGTAGGGCAAGTTTTTCAACTTTTTTTACAGCTTCCAACAGCTTCTGAAATACTCAGAATTTATGTAGCACGATGTTTTAAGCTGGTTGCAGGAATTTTATATTGCAACTTTTTCCTTTTCTACGTGCAGCTTTTTACTGCAACTTTTATCAAGTAGGCCTATGACGCAAAATATAAAAGTGTGATTTAAAAAATATGCTTTTGCGCAAAATGTAAAAGTGTGATTTTAAAAATATGCACTATAACTATTTCAGTATAGTTCTGTTCTCTTTGATAACCGATTCGGACTGAATAATGACCTAAAAGCAATTGTGTAAATGACCCGGCCAAACAGCAGTCCAGAACAGTAGGCCAAATTGTTGAATTGCCAAACAATTTAATTCATGCACTGTGGAGGGCTCATGGGAACAATTGGCATAAATTCACAGGAAAAGAGGAGGGTGCTTTGATGAAACATTACACATGAAGGACCCTGCCATAAATGGCAATCTGCCTCTCTTACCCAATTGCTATAAAGTGACATTCGTGGAACAATCTCCGTGCGAAAACCTTGACTGGTGTGAAGATAAATGGATGCATCGGATAAAAGCTTCAATCAATTTGGACAGAATGATCTTACCGGACATCAGGTGATTTCGAGTTTTATTTCTAATCTAGTTTTACTTATACATACTCTCGATTCGTTTTGCGTGACTGATTCTCGGTGTAATCACCTAGCTTGGTTTTAAGGTTTGTTTACTGCTGTCTTTGGACCCTTTACACTCGGTAGCTTTGTTTTATTCCCCATGCTTTTCTTCTGTTTTGTTTTATTTTCATATTTCTAATGTTTGATTACGGAGGTTTTGGCTTAATGTTAATTTTCTTTTTGATTCATTTCTATTTGTCTTCGTTTTAAGTGTTTTTTTATTTTGTTTTGTCATTTTATGCTGGCATGATTATCTGTTTCTTTCTTGTGTTCGGGTGTTCCTTTTATTTATTCTTTTTCCTTTTTTGGATTCTTAGTTGACTGCTGTGCAGCATTACTAGCGCTCATAATCTTTTACATGAACACTGCCAGCAGTTCTCCTGTGTTTCAGGTTGGGTACAAGACAAACGACTGGTAAGCTTGTGCTACGAATGGCTACGACCCAGCGACACGCTCCGAGGACTGTCTAATCACTACATCGTTATCAAGACTCTTCGCAGAGCGTCAGTGTTCAGCTCTGACAGGCGAGGCTTCATGGTTTCCATCTGCGTTGAGATCTCCTGAATGTGCCTTGGCAGCTGGAAGGACGTGCTATTTGTTGTTTCGCTTGCTTTTTGTTGTCGTTATTGCTCATTGATTTGGCTTTTGTTGTCGAATTTTGTATGGCTTCAACGCAGTCTTGCTATGTAACGGAAGGTTTTGTGATGGTTTTACTTCCGCTACTTCGGCTTCTCCATGGCCCATGACCAGTCGCGACCGTTCGTAGACCCACCGCGTGGCTGTGTACTTCACTTATGCATCCTGTGTAACCTACTGGACTGTTATTTTATTTGTTACGTCACTGTACACTTGGTAATTTGTTTTGGTTAGTTGTTCCTACTGTGACCTTTTCCTTTTCAATGTAAAGTGGGCAGCTGGGTTTGCAATTTTAATTAGATTTTCTTAATTGGTAACTTTACTGTTTGTGGGTTTTATTTTATTTTATTCTATTTATACTTCATGCACTTCGCAGAGCTGATGATGCCTACATCGTAGGCGAAATATATACTCTGTAAGATCTTAAAGTGTCTGATTCTTTGCTGAAAAAGGATTTCTTTCCATAGACATTGTTCATACACTGTGGAGCGAAGTTTCAGCATGCTACGCAAACTGCTGGCAAATGATCGCCATTTCTCGCCAGATAATGTTTGGAAAAACTTAGCATTATATGTAAATAAATCGCTTGAGTAAATCACTGTCGTTTAAAATGCTTGTGCATAAATGCAAACTTTTACTGCAACTTTTGTTAAAAAAATAAATGCATATTTCTCACGATTTTATTGCAACGAAACTTGCTCTAGTTACGAGGTTTTAGTAGTTTTCGGACAAGTTCGGGTTTGAGACCGAAAACGTGCGAAGCGGGTTGGGATGGTCTGCGGGGCGGGTGCAGGTAAAATTTCTCAAACTCCTGCGGGTGCGGGACGGGTTTAAATTTTGGGGGTGCGGGGCGGGAGCGGACAAAAAATTTCAACCCGCGCAGGACTCTATGACGTCTACTGTATGTTGCAGTGCATTACAATATGGGAAGATGGGTTTTCTTTCTTTCAATGCGGTAGAGTGTGTGCTTTTTCTTGCATGTTTATCCCCGAGATTGTTGACCCATTCACACCTGATAGAAGTGTAAGATCCAGGAATGGGAAAAGTTGGGTTAACGATTTACCGTGTGTGAGTAGGTTGTTCTCTCAGCAGCCTTGTCACACCACACTGATATTTTCTTGGATTGACTTGAGCTGCAGAAAAGTTTTCGTGACTTTAATCTTTTTGTCTAGGATGCGTTGGCTCTGGTACTTTTGAGATTTATAATTTCACACACGTATTCGGTTTGTTGATGCGTAGTGTAAGATGCAGCTTTCCGTGTTAGATGTGGTGGATGTCAACGATTCAGCGACATCGCACTTAGCAATACATCGTGTTACAGTTGGTCACCACTATGCATTATCGCCAAGTCATCCTGGTGCCAAAGAGCCGTGTACCCCCCAGCCACCGTGTACCCCCCAGCCACCCAACTGAGTTGTCTTGTGCCGGAATTCGCGGGTTCTGAATTGCTTCGAAAACACACAGAAAAATGTTTATCTACTTACAACGTGCACTATTTTTATGGCTCATAACAGAAACTACCAATCAAACTACAGCGAATAGCGTTATTCAACTTACAGGCTTTAGTTCAGTGACATCCCAGCCAAGGTACTCGGCCACGTGCATCATTTGCTTCACTATCCGATCCATCTCCTATCAAAGTATTTTATGTATGTTCATCAACTAAAAGTTAGGGATCTTTTTGATGACAACATAAAAGCCATTGTACTCACTTTGCTGTCCAGACATCCATTGCCATCTGTATCGTACAACTTGAAGACAACTGGATAAACATATTTTTATTGAACTTTATAGTTGTTTCGAAGCGCGTACTTCCTCACATACCGCTCGAACAAGGTATTTTAGCAAACAGGAGTTTCGAGTGGTCAGATACGTTTCTGACAAGGTTTTGAAAATCTATAGCAATGTCATTTATTAAATTTTAGTTATTGTAGATTCTTTTGAGGAAGTACAGAGAGAATCGAAATGCAATGAACTAAAAAACAATCTGTGAATGAATTACAAGAAACAATATTCTTTGGCAATTTATCAAACGAAAAACAACGTAAATACTGACAGTTACACATTCAACATTCGAAAAATGTGAAACTACAAGAGCTACTAGCGTGTAGCACAGAAAGAATTCAATCTTGTTTTATTGCAAAGCGCAAAATTCAATCTCAAGAAACGCATTGTGGGCAATTTGCAAAATTGCCGTATACTGATAGGAATTTCGATGCAAAATATTGGACAGTCCTTGCAATTGATGATGATTAGCAATTCACAAACAAACTGCAGACATCATAAAATTACACTGGAGTTTGTCTTCGGGTCTTCCACCTTCGAGGAGTGAAAGGTAGCAGACAATGTCCTTCAGCTGAACTGATTCGCCTTCTTCCGGTTTTGTGTCAGTTTTTATGAGCGAGGAACCGGTGATGCCGGAAGTAAGAGCTTTTAGTGGAAGAACTGCGACAAAGTGTTCGCAGAAGCATTAGCAGATATTTACCTCATGAGGTTTAATAAAATGATTGCTTCATTAAAACCAGGAAAAAAGCAAGAAAATTGAAAAAGACAGGAAACAGTTTTTAGTAACGTAGCAGAACTTGCGACGTCAGGATCAGGTGTATGATTAATGCAAATTGAAAAGCCATACCAGCTTGAGAAAGTAACTTTGATGTCCGATCTCCTTTAAAGTCTGGTGATGCTAGGGTTGTTCCAATAAGCTTTTGCTCGTGGACAGCAGGTTTATTCGTTTCTTTGTTTCCTCCTGGAAAACAAGACAATATTTAGCCACAAATCCTATGTCGACCGCAGCTTGGTCCCAGATATTGCTCTGCAGGGGCTGTTTCTAAGAAAGCAAGATGCAGAAACCAAATGTGGCGACGCATAAACTAATCTGAATTTTGAAAGAAACAATTACTGCAAATTTAATGCTAAGCAAGCGTGTTTGTATTTTATCTAAGAAAGTGTGTTGTAAAAACCAACATCAGAGATGTTTGCTCTTACCGCCAGAGCTTCAGTGCACAGTATCATTGATTGTGTCAATGAAAATTTACGTTACCAGTCCTTAGGTTTAGTCTTTGAAGAAGCACTTGCGACTGGAACGCACTGAGTGAAAACAATCGCCCCAACCAGACAGCTTGGCATAAAAATGGATACATTCATGCATGACACAATATGTTAGCGATGCAAAATCCCAACATAATGCGCAGTCAGTGCTTCACCAGACGAAAATGCAAGTAACATTCCATCCTTCAAAAATTAAGAGGAAGATTTTGAAGAAATCGCTGACAAGTGCATGCAGTTGTTTCTGGTCATTGCAGCAGTTCTACTGTAATGTAGAATTTATTTTCTCAGGAAAGTTATGATTTAAAGTTACCTGAGGCGCTGCCACCCACCTACATTAATCTTTCCACAAGCAATATTTGCAACAAAACGTTCTGCTTTCAAGCCGCCCTTTCATCTGCCTTAATCGCAGTGATTTGTTTCAAGCGGTCGTGCGTTTAATATTGGAAACAGTGCTCTACAAGAGCAGGGTATAGGCCGCAAAAATAACTCGAATTGTTTCTGAAGACCAAGGATCAGAAAAACGCTGCGTTAAACAACATAACCGTTTATAAATGTTATAAACGTGCGGACGAAGTCGCTGGTCAGGAAAGCTCGCGCTTCTTCAGTTGCCTGCAGAATTGTTTTGTTTGTTATTTGAGGAAAAACGTCCTTTATCAAGAAGCTCAACTCAGCACTAGATGGATTTAATAGTTTAAACCTCGGGTCATCTTTTTAAACAGCGAGCAAGAATCCATAAAAAAGTTTGACTCAGACAGAGGATGTTTTTCTGGTGCAGCTTGTGCTGCAATGTGTTGTTAAGTTTTTGGTACTTTAAGAACTTATTCCTAAAACTCCATATGTACATTTATGTGCACTATATTTCTTATAACACTTTCCTCCGTGTTACACTGCAAAGCAGTGGTTCTCAACCTTGTCGCTGAAGGGGCCAAATCCAGACTTTGTTAGAGGGCCGCACTAAAGAAATTTTAACACAAGTCAATTGACACGTTTTTATTTATAGGAGATTGAAGCCTGTTACACAAAATTTTAGAGGTTTTGTTGAAAGACTGCTGAGGGCCGCACAAAGGGTGCTTGTGGGGCGCATGCGGCTCTCGGAACAGCGGTCGAGAACTACTGCTGTAAAGTCTTACATAAAAAACAACTCAGCACCTGATGGTTCGGAACTGATGCCAGTGGCCTTTAAGGACGCTTCATCGACGTTTGCACTGCATGGCTTCTTCACAGGCTCACCACCATCAGCGCCCTCAGCATATATTCCTAAAATATGGTTAGAACTTGAAGCTATGGCTCAGGCAAATGCAGCAAATTTCAAGAAACATTTGTGTATTGTTTAGCAAGCAATATGAAGAAGTTAAGATAACAGAAAGCCACACCGACGACTATGGGCTGCATTTCTCCTCAGAAACAGGAAATAGATACAACTGCATGCTGCTGCACCAAGCCAAGGGGTTTCAGGCCCGGACGCGCTACAGGCAATCGTTCAATTTAAAGTTTCACTGTTAAAAATGGCTTTTAGTAGTCGTCAAGAAACACAAAAAAAAAATCGCAAATGACTGCGAGTGACAATATGACTTGTTCAGCCAATGGATCAAGTTCCAAGTGATGCGTTCCGCACCATAGCTCATGGGTTTCGTGTACAGCCAGAGCCGTATCAGCCCCACTGCATACCCCCCAATTGGGAGGGGGGCACGCTGTCATAGAGGCCCAAAATTCAGCTGTCACAGGGTGCCAAAATTCAGTCCCGTCACCACTTAGTCCCCAAAGAAAGCTTCGACCCCCAAACGGAATATGAAGCACTACAAATCAGTGAAGTTGGCGGGCACTGTGAAAGAAAAATACTTATACATTACAGTTGCTTTGGCCCCCTTTGAAAGTAATGTTTTTACACATTACAGCTGCTGTTGTGGGCCCCTTTGAAAGCAAAATAGCCTACTGATACATTGCAGTTGCTGTTTGGCCCCTTTGAAAGCAAGGTACGTTACACATTGCAGTTGCTATTGGGGGCCCTTTGAAAGCGTAGTGATGAGCCTTTGTAAAGCAGAGTACCTGCACATTGCAGTTGTTGGGGGCCCATTTAAAAGCAGAGTAGCCTACTTACACATTGCAGTTGCTCTTGGGGAGCCCTTTGAAGGCGGAGTACTGAATTATGGTGTGGTTCGGAAAATATTTTATGAGAGGATAACAACTTTTTCACCAAAAATGAGGAATGTTTACGTGCGAAATACCTTGAGTGGCCCCTGAAAAGGGGGGGGGGGGGGGTCAGGCAAGTGCTTCGCTTGCCTTCCCTTAAACATACCACTGTATATAACCCTGACAATGATCTTATATGAGAATATGAAGCCGATTGAACACGTTCTGCTTCCGATATTCGTGCTTTCTCACCTGATGTGCGCATGTAAACACTGTAATATAAAGTTGCCTTTGTACAGGGTGACCCAAAAAGATGTGTACCCATGAAAATTTCAATTGTGACTTTGATTAAAAAGCTATTTATTTCAAATTACAACCACACATTATTCAGTTTATGGAAGACCATTCACCAGAGTTTC